>Ga0206131_10001198_pt1 | contig 33838 bp, 30 predicted proteins | sample Helgoland_Spring_FD_148636 | JGI IMG/M metagenome (GOLD analysis project Ga0206131, IMG submission 148636) | Pelagic subsurface seawater microbial communities from Kabeltonne, Helgoland, North Sea - Helgoland_Spring_Bloom_20160517_1 | ecosystem: Environmental > Aquatic > Marine > Epipelagic ... | reverse complement strand
AGAAGCGAGCATCCAGCGTATTTGAGAGCCGCCAAGTCAGCAGTTTTCGCGTTGCCCATTCCATGATCACCACCAGATACAGAAAACCGTTTTTGACCGGGATGTAGGTGATGTCGCTGCACCAAACTTGATAAATAAATAAAAACAATATCTTAACCTCTAAAACTGCAAATAAATAGAGGTTTTTTGACATTTATTTTTGCAGCTTATTATTTGCCACTTTGACAAGCTAGAAGTTACGCTGCGCGCCGACAACAGGTCGGGGTTCATTGCCAAGAAAGTCCGTGACTGGATCACCACTGTGGGCTCCAAAAAAGCCTACATTGAGCCAGGTTCGCCATGGGAAACCGGTTACTGCGAGAGCTTCAATGCGCGCTTTCGAGATGAGTTGTTAAGCGCGGATTTTTGATCCGGGATTCTTGGTCTATGACCTTGCGGCTCAACTGCATGGATTGGGCACAGGCAACACTATAGGCAGGTCTTAGTTGCGCGCTCTACGGTCCTTGGCCAGCGTCTTAGTTCCCGGACAGTGGGCCTAGGCAAGGTGGTCCAAGAGCCCCGGGCCAGGTTTCATGCAGCGAAATGCAGGGTGCTGTGTCATCCAACGACGCTACAAATTAGCATTGCCCATCTCAAGCGGTTTTGTCTGAAAAAGCCCTTTTTGTGTGTTGGTAGAGCCTGAATAGAGCCGCACAGATTACGTATCCCAAGGCAAGAACAGAGTGTTTGCTTTCAATACGAATGGTTCACCCGGCCCCATACCAGATTAAAGTGGTCGACTTAGGAGGCAAGGACATAAAGACACCTGCAAGGACCCTTATCAAAGTTTAGCTGCGGCTGATCTAAATAACAGACCCACTATTACTTTGGATTAACGCCGCTTGTTGATTATTCATGCTAAATAGATTAGCAAATATGGCATACTGTTTGGTTGTGGCAAAACAATCAGGACAAGTGTTTGACTTAGGCGCGGTATTGTCTCGAGAGCGCACTGAACAATCCATGGAAAAGCCAATGTCACTCAGTTTTGACCCTTCTTTAGTACGACTTGAGCCCTCTCACTACATTGCTGGCGAGTCGATTAACGTCCCAGGGGAGATCACTATAAAACGCCCATCAGATGGAAAGGTCTTCTCTGAGTGCCCCATTGCCAGTCCCGAACTGGTGGATCAGGCCGTTGAAGCAGCGCGTGTCGCTGTTAAGGCCAGCGGCTGGTCAGTGTGCCATCCGCGTGACCGACTGAAAGCGCTGGTGGCCTGGGCTGATCTGGTCGAGGCGCATGCCCAAGAGCTGGGCCAGATTGAGGCGGTTCCATCGACCCGGTTGATCAGTGAAGTCGTCAAGGGTGAGATCCCAATTATTGCAGAGCAAATCCGGTTCTTTGCCGAGCTTGCAGATAAGGAAGGAGGGTTTCTGGCCCCCACCGCCGATACCCAGCTGGGATTAATCGAACATGAACCTTATGGGGTCATCGGTGCTATCACGCCCTGGAACTTTCCAATGTCGATGGCAATCTGGAAACTGGCACCGGCGCTTGCCGCGGGGAACGCCGTTGTCCTGAAACCATCTGAAATGACGCCGTTTTCGGCCGTTCGGCTTGCGCAGCTGGCCGAGAAAGCTGGGCTACCCAAGGGCTTGATAAATATCGTCCAAGGCGATGGGGCTACAACCGGCACAGCGCTGACCGGTCATCCCGGGATTGGCAAGGTTTCTTTCACCGGCTCAACACGGGCGGGTGCGGCCATTTCGCAAAACGTAGCACGGACTGGGCTGAAACCGGTGACGCTTGAGCTGGGCGGCAAAAGCCCGCAGGTGGTTTTCGCCGATGTGGAATTTGATAAGACAGTTGATCGTGTCATTCGGGGGATTATGCCCAATGCGGGTCAAGCTTGTGTCTCGGGATCGCGGTTGCTGGTCGAGGAGACCTTGGCCGACCGCCTGATTGATGCGGTCAAGACCCGCATGCAAGACATCCGCCCCGGCCCAACCTGGGATGCAGAGGCGACATATTCCCCGGTCATATCCAAACAGCAGCGCACTCGGATCGATAAGATCGTTCGGGAAACAGTCGCCGAAGGGGCAGAGCTGCTGTGCGGCGGCACACCGATCGAACGGGAGGGGTATTATTATACTCCGACTATTCTGGGCAATGTCGCGCAAACCTCCCGCGCCGTTCGTGAAGAGGTCTTTGGCCCCGTTCTGACGGTGCAGACCTTCCGCGATGAAGATGAGGCGCTGGCGCTGGCTGATCACCCGGATTACGGTCTCTGCGCTGGGGTGCATACGCAGAACATGTCCCGCGCGATACGCATGGCACGGAGCATTAAGGCCGGAACGGTCTGGGTTAACCGCTATGGCCGGTCGCGCGACCACATTTTGCCCTCGGGTGGATATAAATCGTCCGGTATCGGCAAAGACCTGGGTCGCGAAGCCTATCTGGGCGCAATGCGCAGCAAAACCATTCTGGTAGATTTTTGAAGGAAAACGGATGACCACTTACAAGATTGCAGCGATCCCGGGCGATGGGATTGGCAATGATGTGACTGAGGCGGCTCTGGAAGTCGCAACCGCTGCCTGCACTGGTGCAGCACTGGAGATTTCCCAATTTCCCTGGTCTTGTGAATACTACCTCGAGACAGGCCGCATGATGCCCGAGGATGGTATTGCACAGCTGCGCGGCTTTGACGCCATCTATCTTGGCGCGGTTGGCTGGCCTGAAAAAGTACCCGATGCGGTTTCGCTGCACGGGCTGTTGTTGCCGATCCGCAAGGAATTCGTTCAATATGCCAATATTCGCCCGCATCGATTGTTGCCCGGTGTCCAAGGTCCGCTGAAGGCAGACGCCTTTGACATCCTTTGCATTCGCGAAAATACAGAAGGTGAATACTCTGGCGCGGGTGGCCGTGTGCATCAGGGGCAGCAGGGCGAGGTCGCGGTAGAAACCTCGATTTTCACCCGCATCGGGGTCGAACGTATTTTGCGGTTCGCTTTTGATCAGGCGCGCGCACGGCGTGGGAAACTGGCGTCCGTCACCAAATCCAATGCTCAGAAATACTCGATGGTGTTCTGGGATGAGCTGACACAAAAGGTGTCCCGCGATTATCCGGATGTCGAGGTGACCAGCTATCATATAGATGCAATGGCAGCGCGGATGGTTATGGCACCAAAGAGTCTGGATGTGGTGGTGGCCTCTAACCTCTTTGGCGATATCCTGACCGATCTGGGGGCTGCGATACAGGGCGGGCTGGGGTTTGCGGCCTCAGCCAACATCAACCCCGATCGCAGCGCGCCGTCGATGTTCGAGCCGGTGCATGGGTCCGCTCCCGATATTGCCGGTCAGGGTATTGCCAATCCGCTGGCAGCCACCTGGTCAGCCGCGATGATGCTGGATCATTTGGGAGAGTGTGATGCAGCCATGCGTATTCTGCGCGCGATGGAGGACACCACTGCGCAAGGTATCGGCACGCGTCCGGGTCAGAACACGACATCTCAGATCACCAATACGGTTTTGAAAGCCCTGTCTTGAACGCCCTGTAAGGAATAACACATGCAATTCTCTCCTGATGAATCAAACACACTAGGCTTTTGCGCGAGCAAAGCCTGATTGGCGGCGAATGGTGCGACAACGCCTCTGGCAATCGCATCTCGGTCACCAACCCGGCAAAAGGGGTGACCGTCGGCTCGGTTCCTGATATGTCATTTGAAGAGGCCGGTCGCACCGTGCCCTCGCCCTGGCCGGACAGGCGGATCGTGACTTTGAAAGAGCCGGTTGGCGTCTGTGCCATCATCACCCCGTGGAATTTCCCGGCGGCGATGATCACCTGCAAGATCGCGCCCGCGCTTGCGGCGGGGTGCGCCGTGGTTATCAAACCTTCCGAGCTGACGCCTTTCACAGCACTTGCGCTTGCGTCATTGGCCGTGCAGGCTGGCATTCCAGCCGGGGTGATTAACGTTGTCACCGGCATGCCTACCGATATCGGTGCAGCACTCATCCAGAGCACGACTGTTCGTAAGCTGTCCTTTAACGGCTCCACCAGGGTTGGCACATTGTTGATGGCGCAATGTGCGCCAACGATCAAAAAGCTATCGCTGGAATTGGGTGGGAATGCCCCCTTCATTGTTTTTGATGATGCAGATCTGGATGCTGCGGTCAAGGGCTGTGTCGCATCAAAGTTCCGCAACGGCGGGCAGACCTGCGTGTGCTCCAATTACATTCTGGTGCAGGCGGGCATCTATGACGCCTTTGCCGAAAAGCTTGCGGCACAGGTGAATGCCATGCGCGTGGGAGCGGGCGATGCAGAGAGCACAGTGATTGGCCCGATGATTAATGAAGATGCGGTCGCCAAGATCGACATCCATGTACAGGATGCCCTGTCCAAAGGGGTGCAGATCGTCGGGGGTCGGCCCGTCACGCCGGAAGGCGCCACCTATGTCGCCCCCGTGATCCTGAAACAAACAACCGCGCAAATGCGCCTTGCCAGCGAAGAAACCTTTGGCCCTGTCGCACCACTGTTTCGGTTTAACACTGAGCAAGAGGCCATCACTCTGGCCAATAATACACCCTACGGGCTGGCCGCGTATTTCTACACAAGCGACCACGCCCGCGCCTGGCGTGTGGGCGAGGCGTTAGAGGCCGGGCTTGTCGGGTTGAATGTCGGGGTTATGGCTTGTGATGTGGCCCCTTTCGGGGGCGTCAAACAATCCGGTCTGGGCCGCAAGGGCGGCACAGAGGGGATTGAGGATTTTCTTGAAACCAAAGCGTTTCACATGGGCGGCTTTAGATATTGTTTGGCCGCATTTTCGGATGCAAAACCGGTATCGACTTTTGCTGAAAGTGCTTTAGCTAATCATATCTTTGAAACGGTAATATGCCCCAACGGCAGGCAGGAACCATGGCTGCCCTGTATACATGGGGATTGCGGGCCAAGGCATGCCCGCCAGCGGGTTTTTATCCTTGCCCAGAATCATGTCAGCCAGCACAACACCCATCTGGTTCGACATCTGTGCCCCATGGCCTGAATAGCCCATCGAGTAATACTTGCCATCCACTTGCCCCGCGCGCGGCAGCCGGTCCTGTGTCATATCCACCAGCCCGCCGAAGCAATAGTCAACCTCGACCTCCGCCAGCGCTGGAAACATTTGGGCCAACCCTTGGCGTAGTATTTTGGCCGAAGCGGCATCGCTTGTTGCATCGCTTTTGCTGGAAAACCGGGCGCGCCCGCCAAAAATCAGCCGGTTGTCCGGCGACAGGCGAAAATAATGACCGACGTTGAGCGAGGTGACATAGGTCCGGTTGCCCGGTACCGTCGCGGCGATTTCTGCGTCAGTTAGGGGGCGGGTCGCAATAATATAGCTGCCAACTGGGATGATTCGGCGCGAAAAATAGCGAAACTGTTTGGAGGCAAATTGGCCCGAATATGCCCCTGTTGCAACGATGATATTGCGCGCGGTTAACTGTCCTTTTGCCGTACTCAACTGCCAGCTGTCCCCATCGCGATGCATCGCGGTGGCGGGTGCATTTTCAACCACATCGCCGCCATGACGGGTCACGGCCGTGGCCAACCCATGCATGTAGCGCCCCATATGCATCATCGCGCTTTTGGGATAGAGCATACCGGCATAAGCGGCGGTTGAGCTGATCTCACCGGCCAAATCAGCCTGATCCAGAAACACCACATCGCTGTCGGCCTCTTTGTGAATCAGGGCACAAGCCGCCTTCATCCCATCGACATGAACCGGTTTTGAGGCAAGTTTGAGTTTGCCACTTCTCCGGAAGTTACAGTCTATGTTCTCTTCCTCAATCAGCTGTTCGATCAGGTCAATTGACGCGTCATAGGCGTGATAGAGCTTTCGCGCGCCGTCAGCCCCGAAACGCGCCATCGCATCGCCATAGCCATGCGCCATACCGTTGTTGAGATGCCCGCCGTTGCGGCAAGAGGCGCCATGGCCCACCTCGTGCGCTTCCAGAACCGCCACTTTACAGCCAGCTTTTGCCAGATGGCGGGCGGCAGACAGCCCGGTAAAACCACCACCGATGATGGCGACGTCATAGTGTCCGCCCACCTTTACTTGCGCCCCGTCAAACCGTGGTGCGGTGGCTTGCCAATAGGATGTCAGTTCCATCTTATCGCCTCAGAGATCCACGACACCGGGCAGACCGCCGATATCCAGTATTTCAGTATACCCATAGCCGGGGGCTGCTGGCTCGTGGCCGCGGTTCACCCAAACTTTGCCGCCAAAGCCCATATCGGTTGCGGTCATCAGATCATAGCGGAACGAGGAGGAAACATGCAGGCAGTCCTCTGGCCCGCATCCAAGATGGTCGAGCATGAACTCAAAGGCGCGGAACCGAGGCTTGTAGGCCCCGGCATCCTCGGCACTGAAGACATGCACAAAGGGCGCGCCCAGTTTTTCAACATTATGTGGGATCAATTCGTTCATCGTGTTGGACAAGATAACAAGTGGAATTTCCTTGGCGACTTTTGCCAGACCGGCAGGAACATCCGGATGCGGTCCCCATGTGGGGACACGGCGATAGATTTCATCTGCTGAAGCTTGCTCATAGGGGATCCCGATTTTCTTGCAGGTCCGTTCCAAAGACTGGCTGACAACATCTGCATAAGGCTTCCAGGCGCCCAAGATTTCATCCCGCCGATACGCCGAGAATGCCGCGATAAAGCGGTCCATCTGTTCGGCGCTGAAGAGATGACTGTAAAGGGCGCGCGATGCACCGGCCATATCAAAGTTGGTCAATGTGCCATAGCAATCAAAGGTGATATATTTCGGGCGGAAAGCCATGTGATCCTCTTCTCCAGATTTTGCCGGCCGTACCAGCGTTCCATTTTGCCTCAGTTTAACCCATACATTTGCCTAGATAAATTTTATTTACAGAACTTTCGGCAGAAAATGCCGAACAATTTGGTTAGCTTGGAAGGTGTGACTTCCGAAGTTCGCCTAGTCTTTAATCAACCTCAAAATTGATCTTTGGACCATCGTGCTGGGCCTCCACCCCTGTTTTGCCCAGCCTGCCATTCAGAAGAAGGAATAAATTGTGCAATATGAAGAGATGCTTGCATCCCTCGTCGAGTTCCCCACTGTGGCCGGAACTTCCAATGCCGCCTTGATTGATTTTATTCGTCATTATCTGGCAAAACACGGCGTGGCCGCCCAGATCATTGCCGGGCCTGAGCAGGATCGCTTCAACCTATTTGCCACCATTGGCCCCGCCGACACGCCGGGGTTTGTTCTGTCTGGTCATCTTGATGTTGTGCCTGCCGGGGAGCTAGGGTGGCGCGCGGATCCCTTCAAACTGCGACGTGAAAACGGGTGCCTGATTGGGCGCGGCGCCGTCGATATGAAAGGATATGTGGCGGCCGTTTTATCCGCTGTGCCGCAGCTGGTCGGGATGGGGCTGAAACAACCACTGCACATTGCACTGTCTTATGATGAAGAGGTTGGATGTCGCGGTGTTCCCTATCTGATTGAAAAGCTGCCATCCCTTTGTGCGTCGCCGCTGGGCTGCTTTGTCGGCGAGCCATCGGGGATGATCCCGGTCCTGCGCCACAAGGGGAAGGCGACGCTTGCCCTAAGCGCAAAGGGCACCAGCGGTCATTCTTCGCGGCCAGAGCTTGGCACAAACGCGATCCACGCACTGCTGCCTGTTCTAAGCCGGGCGGCAGCACTGCCTGACGAATTGCAACGTACGGGACACCGGCACGACGCCTTTCTGCCGCCGCACTCGACCGTTCAGATCGGCATCGTAGAGGGCGGGCAATCGGTCAACACCATCCCCGATCATGCCCGCGCCCTGATCGAAGCGCGCGCCGTTCCCGGTGAGGATCCGCAGGATGTGCTGGCCGTACTTATGGTAATGGCAGAAACTGAAGGCCGTCTGACCGCAGAGATCGTTGCCACATATCCGGCACTGGATCTGGATAGCGGGTCGGATCTGGCCCGCCTCGCGGCTGAATTGACCGGGTCCACCCCAAACAAAGCGGTAAGCTATGGCACCGAAGCTGGGCTGTTCCAGCAAGCGGGCATCCCGTCGATAGTATGCGGACCGGGTGATATCAAGCGCGCGCACAAGCCGGAAGAATTCATCACGTCAGACGAGCTTCGGTCGGCCCATGACTTCGTGCTAAGACTGGCGCAGCGGCTGAACTGAAACAATCTGCGTTAGGATGGTGCGCATACAGTTTTTCCTTTGGAAGAAACCCCATCCTCGGCGGCAAATTCGGAAGCCGATCGACGATCCTGAGATGTACCAGAGGAGCAGATCATCCGCATGTTATCCCACTTGCTATCCAGTCTAACTCAGGATCATCTGAAGCAGGCCACACTGTTGTCGCAAGCAGAACACTGGCCGCATCGTCAGGAAGACTGGGCGATGCTACTGGAACTGTCCCAGGGCGTCGTTGCCTCGCGTGACGCTGCTGTCGTGGGGACAACACTGCGCACGGATTATGGCCCGGAAGTGTCGATGATGCACATGATCATTGTTGAAAAGTCTGAGCGAGGCAAGGGCCTTAGCCGCATACTGATGGAAGCGGCCATGGAGGGCATCGCTGATAGAGAGCTGCGCCTTGTGGCCACGAAAGAGGGCTTGCCGCTCTATGGAAAACTTGGGTTTCAGCCTGCAGGCGAGATCACGCAATGTCAGGGCAATGTTGACATCGCAGACACATCTGGCACCGAGGTATTTTCCGCTGATGCGCAGGATATTGACGAGATCATTCTATTGGATCGCCAGTATGCCGCCGCGGATCGTAGTGTGTTGCTGCGCTGGCTGGCGCAAAACGGCAGACTGGCCATAACGCGCGCCGATGGCGGCAGGATCACTGGCTATGCTGCGCTGCGTCGGTTTGGACACGGTCAGGTGATTGGCCCGATCCAGGCACCAAGCGCGGCGCAGGCCCGGGATCTGATCCGTTATTTTGCAGCCCCGTTGCGCGGAGAGTTCATCCGTATCGATACAGATAACACGCTGAGGTTAATTCCTTGGTTGGAAAGAATCGGCCTTAAGCGGGCTGGCGGCGGTATGAAAATGCGCAAAGGCGCAAAAACAGCCCCGCGCCCTGCGTTCGGGCTTTGCAGCCAGGCACTTGGGTAAATTTAGGAGGCAAAATTATGCGAAGCAATTCTCTTGTCGAACTGGACCGCGCCCATTGGGTGCATCCGGTGGCGTCGCTGCGCGGCCACGAGGCGGCGGGTGTACGGATCTTGTCCGGGGGGAAGGGCGCATGGGTAACTGAGATTTCCGGTCGGGAAATTCTGGACGGGTTTTCTGGCCTCTGGTGTGTCAATGCGGGCTACGGCCAACAAAGCCTGATCGATGCCGCCACGCGCCAGTTGCAAGAGCTGCCTTACGCCACAGGCTATTTCGGGCTTGGCTCGGAACCAGCCATTCGTCTGGCCTCAGAGCTGGCTGACCGGGCACCAGGGGATTTGAACCATGTGTTCTTTTCCCTGGGTGGATCGGATGCGGTGGACAGCACGATCCGCTATATCCAGCTTTATCAGCATGCGAGGGGCACGCCTGAGCGCGATCAGTATATCTCATTGGAATATGGCTATCACGGGTCCAGTTCTGTCGGTGCGGGCCTGACCGCTTTGCCGGTCTTTCATAACGGGTTTCAGGTACCGCATCGCTGGCAGCATAAAATCCCGTCGCACTACATTTATCGCAATCCCGTCGGCACCAACCCCGAGGCAATCATTGCCGCATCCGTGTCTCAGTTGCGTGCCAAGGCCAAGGAGATTGGACCCGAGCGAGTGGCCGCCTTTTATGTCGAACCCATTCAGGGCTCGGGCGGGGTGTTGGTGCCGCCTCCAGGTTGGATGAAAGCGATGTGTGATACCTGCCATGAACTGGGCATTCTGTTCATCGCGGATGAGGTCATCACCGGTTTTGGTCGAACCGGACCGCTGTTTGTCAGTGACGAAGACGGGATTGAGCCGGACTTTATCACCACCGCCAAGGGGCTCACCTCGGGATATGTGCCGATGGGTGCTGTCTTTATGTCCGACAGGATTTACCAGACGATTGCCGATGCCATGGGTGCCGATGCTGTTGGACATGGCTTCACTTATTCCGGCCATCCGGTCTCGGCGGCTGTCGGACTGGCGGCGCTAGAGCTTTACGAGGGCGGGTTATTAGAAAATGGCCACCGCATGGGGGCACGGCTTATGGATGGATTGCACAGCCTGGCCGATCATCCATTGGTCGGCGATGTGCGCGGTCGTGGAATGCTAGCCGCGCTTGAACTGGTGGTGGACAAGGCGACAAAGACGCCATTACCCGCGGCCGCGGACCCCGGTCAGCGTTTGTTTGATCGTGCCTGGGATGAGGGGCTAATCATTCGGGCTTTTGGCAATGGTGTACTGGGTTTTGCACCACCGCTTTGCTGTAGCGAAGACGAAATTGATCAGATTGTTCACCGCACCCGCAGTATTCTGGATCAGACGCTGGAAGATCCTGATATCCGCGCGGCGATGAAAGGCTGACTTGGCGCTTCTCTATCTCTCTTCACCCGAACAGGGCGCGATCTGGAAACCGCTATTGTCTGCCGCACACCCAAAAATTCCCTTCTGGGACGGTGCGGACGAGGTTCCAGACCCAGCCGCCGTCCGTTTTGTCGCCTGCTGGATCGCCCCGGATGATCTGTACCAGCGGTATCCCAATATCGAATTGCTAATTTCAGTGGGTGCCGGGGTAGACCAGTTCGACTTCGACGCCCTGCCCAGCCATGTGCAGGTTGTACGAATGATCACACCCGGTATCCGCGAAATGATGCGCGAGTATGTCACACTGGGAGTTCTGGCGCTGCATCGTGGCTTGCCGCTTTACCTGCAGCAGCAACGCAAATCGCAATGGCGTACCAGCCACATTCAAATGGCCCGACGTCGCCGGGTGGGCGTGATGGGGCTGGGTCAATTAGGCCTCGCGACAATAAAGGCACTTGACCCTTTCGGCTTCCAACTCTCAGGATGGTCGCGATCACCCAAAGACATTGCCGGCGCCACCAGCTTTGCCGGAGCCGAAGAATTGCCAACTTTTCTTGCGCAAACCGATATTCTCGTATGCCTGTTGCCGCTGACGCCCGAAACCCATGGCATCCTCAACGCCGATCTTTTCGCCCAATTGCCCAAAGTTCAGGGTTTGTGCACTGTGGACGCGGTGAGCATTAGGACAATGATGCCCTGTTGGCTGCGCTTAAGACGGGCCAGCTTTCTTCTGTAATGTTGGACGTCACCGACCCCGAACCACTACCAGAGGCGCATCCGTTTGGGGTGCATCCCGGAGTTATCCTGACACGGCATGTGGCGACCGAAACCAATTTTGAAGAAGGTGCGGTGTTCTGCGCGCAGGCCATTCAGGCACATTTGACAGGGGTTGCAATTGCCGGGCTGGCCAGAACAGATCACCGCTATTGAGAGGAAGACCTGCCACGAAGCAAATTTTGTTCAGAAAGGTTAAAGAACAGAATCTTCTGTCTGGGGCCAGTATTCAATGTTTTCCGCGTCTGGGGCTGTGCAAATCTCTTAGATATCGCAACGAAAAAAAAACGGGATCGCTGCAGAAGGCCCGTCTTCGAAAAGCCTAGCCGGTCAGTATGCCGGCCTGGGTCAAACAAGCACAAATTGCGCGGGTTGTAACTGGAGTTTTCCTATCTAATGGCACCCAGAGAGCCTTACGCTTAGCTACCAACTGAGAGGAAATATCTGATGACTGATAAACGAACAACCAACTGGACCGCCGGCGATGAACGCATGGTCGAAGATGCGATCCGCCGCGGCGCCACACGCCGAGATCTGCTGCGTATGCTAATGGCCAGCGGGGTCGCTGCAATGGCAGGTGGAACTATTCTGGGCCGGGCCTCTGCGGCTTATGCCGGCACGCCTACATCCGGTGGCTTTATCAAGGTGGCGGGTGCAACTTCTTCAACAGCCGACACACTGGACCCTGCCAAATCCTCCAACTCGACTGACTATTCGCGGATTTGCTCGATCTACAACCGATTGACCTTCCTTGACGGTGCGGGCACGGTTCAGATGGAACTGGCCGACAGCATTGAATCTGCGGATGCGAAAATCTGGACTGTGAAGTTAAAGCCCGGTGTGACGTTCCATTCGGGTAAATCTCTGACCGCGCTAGATGTGGTCTATTCGCTTAACCGCCACCTTGACGAGGCCGTAGGCTCCAAGGTGAATTCGATCGCGGCCCAGATGGCAAGCATTACTGCCACGGACAAAACGACAGTGACGATTGACCTGTCGTCGCCCAATGCCGATTTGCCTATCATCCTTGCATTGCATCACTTCATGATCGTCGCCGACGGCACGACAGACTTCTCAAAACCAGACGGCACCGGTGCCTTTAAGGTTGAAAAATTCGAGCCCGGCGTGACCTCGATTCTGGTCAAGAACGAGAATTACTTTAAGGACAGTGGTCCACATCTGGATGGGTTCGAGTTCTTTGCCATTCGTGATGAACCTGCCCGTGTCAATGCCCTTTTGTCCGGCGACGTGCACGTGGCCTCAGCGCTCAAGCCACAGTCGCTACGTCTGATGGAAACATCGAACAATGTGACCACGGTGAAAACCGCCGCTGGCAACTATACCAACATGAACATGCGCCTCGACATGTCGCCGGGTGACAAGGCCGACTTTGTTGAAGGTATGAAATACCTCATCAACCGTGAGCAGATTCAGAAATCCGTCATGCGTGGCCTGGCCGTGGTCGCCAATGACCAACCGGTTCCACCCGCGTCAATATACTTTAACGAAGACCTGAAGCCGCGTGATTTTGACCCGGAAAGGGCCAAACACCTGTTTGAAAAAGCAGGTGTTCTGGGTCAATCCATTCCAATCATCTGCTCGGACGCAGCAGGCTCTTCGGTGGATATGGCCACGGTCATTCAGCAGTCTGGCAGCACCATCGGTATGAAGCTTGATGTCCAGCGTGTTCCGGCAGACGGCTATTGGTCGAACTACTGGCTCAAGGCACCGATCCATTTCGGCAACATCAATCCGCGTCCGACGCCGGATATCCTGTTCTCGCTGCTTTACGCCAAAACCGCCAAATGGAACGAAAGCCAGTTCCTGAACGACAAGTTCGACAGCATGCTGATCGAAGCGCGCGGCCTTCTGGACGAAACCAAGCGTAAAGAGATCTATGGCGAAATGCAGGCTATGGTGTCGAACGAAGCGGGCACAGCGATCCCTGCCTGGTTGCAGGGTGTGGATGCGATGAGCAGCAAGGTCAAAGGCCTAGAGGCCAACCCACTGGGCGGCCTGATGGGTTATGCCTTTGCCGAAAACATCTGGCTCGAACAGTAATACGGTCAACTTGACCCTATCCACTCTGAGGGGCCACAGCCACTGTGGCCCCTTTTTCAAACCAGCCAAGTATGCTTAGGTAGGGCTATGAACAACATCATTTTCAAGCTTATAGCCCAACGACTTGGCGTCATGATCATATCACTGGTCATTGTGTCTTTTGCCGTATTTGCGGCAACTCAACTGTTGCCGGGAGACGTGGCAGAAATTCTGCTGGGTCAGGCGGCAACACCCGAGGCGGTTGCCGCGCTGCGTGAGGCGATGGGTCTCAACCAATCTGCGCTTGTTCGTTATTTTCAATGGTTGGCTGGGTTGGCTCAGGGGGATTTTGGACTGTCCTACGTTACCAATGAACCGATTGTGGACCTGATCGCAGGTCGCCTGCAAAATACGCTACGCCTGGCGGGAATTACCGCTTTATTCTCTGTCCCGCTGGCATTGAGCCTTGGCATTCTGGCAGCTCTTTATCAGGATACGCGGTTCGACCGCATTGTCTCGGGCATCACCGTGACGGTGATTTCAGTGCCGGAATTCATGGTAGCGACCATCGCAGTGCTAATTTTTGCGGTCCATCTGAAATGGTTGCCGGCGCTCAGCTATGCCAATGAAATTACATCGCTTGGGCATATGCTCAAAATATTTGCCATGCCGGTGATCACGCTAACCTTTGTGATCTCGGCCCAGATGATCCGCATGAGCCGCGCCGCGGTGATCGAAACGCTCAATACACCCTATTGCGAAATGGCATTGCTGAAAGGGGCCAGCAGAATACGAACCGTTATGGTTCACGCTTTGCCGAACGCGCTTGGGCCTATTGCCAATGCCGTAGCGCTGTCAGTTTCTTACCTGTTAGGAGGGGTAATCATTGTTGAGACAATCTTCAACTATCCCGGCATTGCCAAACTGATGGTGGATGCCGTAGCGACCCGCGATCTGCCACTGATCCAGTCATGTGTGATGATCTTCTGTTTTGGTTATCTGATATTGATCATGCTGGCCGACATCATCTCAATTCTTGCCAATCCGAGGTTGCGCACATGACGGGTCTGACAACAACCATCGCCCGCAAGTCTGGGTACCATATCAATCTTATGGGCTTGTGCAGTGCGGCTGTGATCCTGTTCTGGGCCATCATCGCGCTGATTGCACCGATGATCACGCCCTATCCGGTGGGTGAGATCGTTGATTGGGATTACTTTGGACCGTCGTCTTCTGCTTTCTGGCTGGGGTCGGATTATCTGGGCCGGGACGTGTTTTCGCGCATTCTGATGGGCGCGCGGTTTACAGTGGGCATCTCGCTGGTAGCTGTGACGCTGGCCTGTTTCATCGGGGTGACATTAGGCATGATCGCAGCCGTCATCGGCGGCGTATTTGATCAGGTCCTCTCGCGTTTTCTGGACGCATTCAATTCCATCCCGTCCAAGCTGTTCGGGCTGGTTGTAGTGGCGGCAGTTGGCAGCTCGATCCCGGTTCTGATCCTGACTTTGACGGCCATTTATGCACCCGGTTCGTATCGGTTTGCCCGCGCCCTTGCGGTAAACATCAATACAATGGATTTTGTGACCGTGGCCCGCGCCCGGGGTGAAGGCGCGATCTATCTGATCTGGGAAGAGATTTTGCCGAATATCCTTGGTCCTGTCCTGGCAGATTTTGGCCTGCGTTTCGTCTTCATCGTGTTGTTGCTGTCGGGGCTGTCATTTCTTGGTCTGGGGGTGCTGCCGCCAAATGCAGATTGGGGTGCCCTGGTCAAAGAAAACATATCTGGGCTGCCCTTTGCCGCGCCTGCGGTGATCTATCCCTCTATTGCCATCGCGTCGCTAACCATCTCGGTCAATATGATGATAGATAACCTGCCCAAAAAAATCCGTGATCGTGAGAACTAAGCCATGTCTCAACCGATTGTTCAGCTCAAAGACCTGCGCATCAACGCGACGACGGATTCAGGCCGTCAGGTTGAGATTATCAAGGGCGTCAGCTTTGACGTCACGCCCGGAGAGATGCTGGCGCTGATCGGCGAAAGCGGGTCCGGCAAGACCACCATCGCCCTGTCTCTTTTGGGGCATACGCGCTCTGGATGCTGGATTGATGCCGGCGAGATCGTTGTGGACGGCCACGATATGGCTAAGTTATCCGAGGCCCAACGGGCCGAACATCGCGGCGCAACGGTGTCCTATATACCGCAATCGGCTGCGGCTGCATTCAACCCGGCCAAATCCCTGATCGATCAAGTAATTGAAGCGGCCCGTATTCATGACATCATGCCCGCGGATGCGGCCCGCAAGAAAGCGATCGAGCTGTTTCGCGCCTTGGCCTTGCCCGATCCCGATACCATCGGCGAACGCTATCCTCATCAGGTTTCTGGCGGGCAATTGCAACGCTTGTCAGCCGCGATGGCGCTCATCACGGATCCGCGCCTGGTTATTTTCGACGAACCGACGACCGCGCTTGATGTGACAACCCAGATTGAGGTTTTGCGCGCCTTCAAGTCGGTCATGAAACAGGGCGGCATCTCGGGGGTTTATGTCACCCATGATCTGGCCGTTGTCGCACAGATTGCCGACCGGATTGCGGTTTTGAAAGAAGGTGAGGTGCAGGAAATCGGCACCACCGAGCAAATTCTGCATGCCCCGGAACATCCATACACCAAAGAGCTTATGTCGGCGTTTGAGCCCAAAGCGTTCGAAGGCATCGCCATCGGCAATACGCATGACATCAAGCCTGTCCTTGATGTGAAGGATGTTTTCGCCGGGTATGGCCCCAAAAGGTCGGACGGCATGCCGACGGCCCTGATTTTGAAAGACATCAACTTTGATCTGATGCCGGGCAAGAATCTTGGTGTTATCGGCGAGTCGGGCAGCGGCAAATCCACACTGGCGCGTGCCGTTGCGGGCCTTTTGCCGCCAGCAGCGGGGCAGATTGGGTTTAATGGCGCGGCGCTGCGCCCGGACTTGCAACATCGAACCAAGGATCAGCTGCGCCGCATCCAGATTGTTTTCCAATTGGCGGATACGGCGCTGAACCCCAACAAGCCCATCGGCAAAATACTTGGGCGGCCCCTGGATTTTTATCACGGTTTAAAAGGACGGGCCCGCGAGGCGCGGGTAGACGAGCTGCTGGACATGGTGCGGCTGCCAAAGTCAATCAGACATCGTTTACCGGCAGAGCTGTCTGGCGGGCAGAAACAACGGATCAATCTGGCCCGTGCCCTGGCAGCGGAACCAGAGCTTATTCTATGTGACGAAATAACATCGGCCCTTGATACCGTGGTGGCCGCCGCGATCCTAGAATTGTTGAAAGAGCTACAGCGCGAATTGTCGTTGAGCTATATGTTCATCAGTCATGATCTGTCCACTGTCGAGGCGATTTGTGACGACGTCCTTGTGATGTACAAAGGTGAAATCGTTGAGCGCATGCCCACAGTACAAATGCGGGACGGTGCGCAGCACGCTTATTCGCGGTTGCTGATCTCGTCTGTGCCACAACTGGACACGCAATGGCTGGATGGGCTCGAGCAAGACCTCGAAATCATTGCACAATTCTCCCACCGGTGATTTTTGTGGGCCCCGATCAGGTGGTGCTCGCGTAATCGGGGTACAACACCTCCAGCGGCAGGTGGTTTTTCACAAAGGGGGATTTGATCACCACATAGCTGAAATACTTGTCTATCCCGGCACTAGATGAGATCAGACGCTCCATGATCTCCTGATAATCGACGACACCGCTGGTGACAAATTTCAAGAGATAGTCATACCCCCCCGAGATCAGATGGCATTCGGTGCAATTGTCGATTTTCTCGAACGCGGACTGGGCTTGGGCGAAGTCAATCTGTCGGTGATTCTTGAGGGTGACTTCGGTAAACACGATCAAAGATTCGCCCAGGCGCTTCAGATCAATCTGTGCAGAATAGCCAGTTATATATCCTGCGTCCTGCAGTTTTTTGACCCGCATCAGGCAGGGACTGGGGCTTAGGTGCACCAATTCAGCCAGTTCCACATTGGTGACACGACCGCTTTTTTGCAATTGGCACAGTATGTTAATGTCGATCCGATCTAGTTTAAGATTGGTCATATCTCCCAGCCCTCATCTCTTGTCGTGGCAGAATTTTATGCTACACTAGTTAACCTGCGAATGAAAGTACGGTCATTTGATAGGCCTGAGATCGGCAGACTGAGGTGTTTCAGACACAAAAAGAGCATGATGTTTTGTTAAGGTCGTGAATACGGACATATCTAGCCCACAATCGGCATAGTTATGCTTGTGTGAAACAATTCAATGGAACTTTGATCGATGCCAGCACCACTGCACCTCGTACAGTCCGACCCAAGCTTGCCAAGACAGGCTGATGTCGTGGTGATCGGTGGCGGCATCGTAGGCGTTTGCACCGCCTATTTCCTGGCGCAGTGCGGCGTCACCGTCGCACTGGTTGAAAAGGGTCGGATCGGCGCGGAACAATCCAGCCGGAACTGGGGTTGGTGCCGCCAGATGAATCGCGACAAGCGCGAGCTTCAATTGGCGTCCCGCAGTCTTGAGCTGTGGGAAGACATCCAAGCCAAAACGGGTGAAAATCTGGGCTTTTCCCGCTGTGGGCTGTTGTATCTTTCGGACACTGAGGCGGAACTTGAGGGATGGGCCGGCTGGTGCGCCTGGGCCAAAGGTGAAGGAATTCAAACCGAGGTTCTGAACTCTGATCAGGCCGCGCAAAGGGCGAAGGCCAGCGCAAAACCATGGGCGGGCGGGATCGTATCGCCGACCGATGGCGTGGCGGATCCATCTGCCGCAGCGCCGGGCATCGCCCGCGCGGTTCAGAAACACGGCGGTTCGATCCATCAGTTTTGCGCTGCGCGCGGTGTCGAACGTCGCGCAGGTGCTGTCTGCGGTGTCGTCACCGAACAGGGCACCATTGAAACATCACGCGTTGTGCTGGCGGGCGGTGCATGGGCGTCATCCTTCTGTCGCCAGATGGGGATCTCCGTGCCGCAATCGGCGGTGCGCAGTTCAATCCTTTCAGTCGCGCCTGTTGCTGCGACATTGCCTGCGGCGGTGCATACGCAGGATGTATCGCTAACGCGGCGCGGCGATGGCGGCTATACGCTGGCGATATCCGGAATGGCCCGTTTTGACCCCACCCTACAGTCACTGCGCTATATGCACCGATTCTTTCCGATGTTTCTGCGGCGGTGCGCTTCATTGCGGCCCGGCGGGCTTCAGGCGTTTCTGTCCGGTCATGAAACCCTGAGAAAATGGGATCTGGATAAACCCACACCAATGGAGCGGATTCGCATTTTGGACCCGCGCCCTGACCGCGGCACCATCAAAGAGACACTGCGCCGGGCGCGTCTGCTGTTTCCTGAACTGGGTACCGCGGTTGTTCAGAACGCTTGGGCAGGTTACATCGACACCACCCCAGATGGCGTGCCTGTGATTGATGAATTGGCCCCAGGGTTCATTGTGGCTGCAGGTATGTCAGGACATGGGTTTGGCATCGGGCCGGGCGTGGGCCAGATGACAGCCGATCTGGCGCAAGGGAAAACGCCCGAGTTGTCGCATCGCCCCTATCGTCTTGCGCGCCTGCAAAAGGGCGCGTTGGATGTTGCCGGCTTCTAATTTACAACGGTGGTTTCGCTCTTGAAACGGGCGATGTGAAAGGGGCTGGTATCGGTCAGGCTATCCCCGGTCAACATCAGCTCTGCCATTTCAGCCCCCACACCCGGCCCCAGCTGAAAGCCATGCCCGCAAAACCCAAAAGCGTGAAACAGCCCGTCATGACGTGCGCTTGGCCCCATAATCGGCATCATGTCATCAACATAGCCCTCGCAACCCGACCACGTTCGGATAATGGCAGTCCCGCGCAAAGCCGGGATCAGGCGGGCCAGCGCCTCTATCTGATGCAATGTTCGCATCGGATTGACCTTTGCATGGCCGGGATCCAATGCGACATTTTCCCGAGGGCCGCCCCCAAAGACGATATTGCCGCGTTCGACCTGGCGGCAATAGATAACGTCTTCAGGTTTGTGTGCCCAAACCCCGACAACAGGCAGAATCCGGTGCTCCAGCGGTTCGGTCACGCCCATCTGTGGTGCGTAGGGTGTCAAAGGCGCGGGTTCGTCCAGCCATGCGGCCACCTGACGGCCCCAGGCGCCGGCGGTGTTTAAAAGCAGATCAGCCCCGAACACCTCATCCGGGGTTTCAATCTGAAAGCCATTTTCGTTTGGGGTGACAGAGATAACTGGCGTATGATCCCGGATCACCAATCCTTTGCGCGCGGCGGCCTGTGCAAAAGCCGGAGCCACAAGGCGGGGATTGCCTGATCCGTCGTGTGGCGAGAATGAGCCTGCAATCGCGTCCTGCGAGAAAAATGGAAACCGCCTGCGCATATCCGCCTGGTCGAGCAGGTCAAGGTCCAGCCCATGCTTTTGCGCGGCTGTTGCAAAATTCTGCATGTCCTGCACCGCCTCTTGGTGGAACACGGCGCGAATATGGCCGGTGGTGCGGAATTCCACATCGCAGCCCAGCAATGTTTCCAGCTGGTTCCAAAGGGTCAGAGAATGATGCGCCAGGGCCATTTGCCGAAAATTACGCCCTTGCCTGCGCACATTGCCAAAGCTGGCAACCGTTGCCCCGGCACCGATGGCACCGCGGTCAATCAAAGTCACCCTCAGTGATTTCGACGCCCTAGGGTGCGTGAGCAGGAAAAACGCGCTGGCGGTACCCATCAGCCCGCCTCCAAGAACAGCAATATGCATCGCAATACTCCTTTCTTGCAGAGGACACGAAAACGCCCCTTGCGGCAATGACGGGTTTAGAGGCACCATATAAGGCGAGCCTATAGGAGTCGAACCATGCGTGCCCGACAAATGGAAGTATTCTGTGCGATCATGCGCGAAGGCTCGCTCACCGGTGCCGCTCAGGCATTGAACACATCACAACCCGCCCTGTCGCAGCTGTTGCGCCACGCAGAAGACGAGCTGGGCTTTAACCTGTTCAAACGGGTCAAAGGGCGGCTTGTCCCGACGCCGGATGCGCATGAGATATACCCCGAGGCGGATCGTTTGTTTCAGGATCTCGCAGCGCTGCGGCGCCGGACACATGACCTAAAGGCCGGGCGACGCGGGTTGGTACGCATGGCAGCCTCGGCCCCGCCTGCGATGTCTGTCGTACCACAGGCCCTGACTTTGTTTCGGGCGCAACATCCTGAGATCATTGTCAGATCACAAATTGCGCCACTGGACACGCTGACCTCTATGTTGCTGCACGGGGATGCCAATCTTGCGCTGTGTATGAGCGGCGAAAGGTTTGCAGGTCTGCACTCAGAACGCCTTGGGCAGGTGGGCTTCGTTTGCCTGATGCCAGACACCCATCCTTTGGCTTGTATGGAAGGGCCGATTGGGTTTGCGGACATTCAGGATGAGGCACTGATTACCTATAGGCAAGCGACTTTGCCAGGCCGGTTGTTGGCCCAAAAGGCGCAGCGCGAAAATACGCGTTATCTGCCTGAAATTGAGATTGATATGTCAATCTCGGCATTTTCCTTTGTCCAGGCTGGATTAGGCGTGGCCGTTGTTGACGCCCTTTTGCCCTGGAAAAGCTTTTTGGGGGTGAAGGCGCGCCCGTTCGCAACAGACCTCGTTTTACCAATGTCACTTCTGACCCATGCTGAACGGGAGTTATCTGTTGCAGAAGGCCTGATGCGTGACAGCCTGCGACAGGCCTGTGCGCAAACCATTCCATAAGTTACCCTTATTGGATGCTGCCGGATTGGTCTTGGACGACCGCGCCCAAATTTCGTTAGAATACAAATAAATCACATAAGAGGCATTCATGACCTGGCATATTGGCGTCGATATCGGCGGCACATTCATAGATTTTTGCGCGCATAACAGCGACAGTCAGGCCTTGCACACGATCAAGGTCTTAACCACCCCGGACAATCCCGGCGCAGAACTGCGCAGCGGATTGGAACTGCTGCAAGCGCGCCATCAGGTCGCCCCATCCGACACAATTCGTTTTATGCACGGGACAACCGTGGGCATCAACACCATCATCCAGAAGAAGGGCGCAAAACTGGCCCTGATCACAAATGCTGGGTTTGAGGATGTACTGGAACTGGGCCGGTTGCGCATGCCCGACATGTATTCACTTTTCTGCAGTTCAGCCGAGCCCTTGATACCGCGCGACCGGATTTTTGGCATCGCCGGCCGCATGACGGCGCAGGGGATCGAGGGGGCACCGCTTGATCTGACCCAATTGAAAGACATTATCACCACATGCCACAAGCAAGGCGTCAAAGGCATCATCATCTCGATGCTGCATGCCTATCAATCCCCCGCACACGAAGATGCGATGAAGGAAGAGATAGAGCGTCTGGCACCAGACCTGTTTGTCTTTACCTCCTCAGAAATTTGGCCGGTTGTGCGGGAATATGAACGCGGCACCACGGCGATCCTGAATGGCTATGTCCACCCTCGGGTTGCTGGTTATCTGGGCGGCCTCCAAGACACGCTGAGCGATCTGGGCGTGCCGGCGCGCCCGTTGCTGACCAAGTCCAACGGTGGGTTGATGCAGGCTGAGACCGGCAAGCGCAACTGCGTGTCCATGTTGCTTTCGGGCACGGCCTCTGGTGTGACCGGGGCCTGCTGGGTGGCGCGACAGGCCGGGGTTGATCGGGTGTTGACGTTGGACATTGGCGGCACCTCGTCGGATGTCGCCCTGATTATCGACGGGCAGCCGCAATTCGGCAAAGACGAAAAGATCGGTGATTACCCGCTGCATATTCCGTCAGTCTCGGTCAGCTCTATCGGGATCGGCGGTGGCTCGATCGCGCATGTTGACGCATTTGGCGTTCTGAAAGTAGGGCCGGAAAGTGCCGGATCCACGCCCGGGCCTGCTTGTTATGGTCGAGGCGGCACGCAGGCCACATTGACCGATGCGCTGGCGGTTTGTGGGTATCTTGGCCATGCACCTATGGCTTATGGTCAATTGACGCTGGACACAAAGTGCGCCTTTTCTGTCATGGATGAGATCGCACAAAGGCTGGGGCGCGATGTGCCCAGCACAGCAGAGGCGATCATCCGCGTTGCCGTTTCAGAGATGTTTGTCGAGGTTGAAAAGCTCGTCTCGCGTGCTGGGATCGATCAGCGGGACTATACTTTGATGCCCTTTGGCGGCGTTGGGCCGATGCTGGGGGCAATGCTGGCGCGCGATCTGGGGATGCACCATATTCTGGTGCCACATCGCCCCGGCGTGGTCTCGGCGCTTGGCGGGCTGGTTTCAGATCTCAAGGGCGATTTCGTGCGCTCCCTTTTCGTGCCGTGTACAGCGCAATCGGCAGAGGCGCTCCAAAAGGCCAATGCGGATCTCATCACCGAAGGCAACGCTTGGCTTTATGAGAAGCAGGGGTTTGAAGCCGGTGGAGACATCCTGATTTCAGCCGAGATGCGTTATGCAGGGCAGAGCTTTGAAGTTGACGTGCCCTTGCAGAAAAAATGGATCGCGTCAGGCGATATCACGGCGATCCGCTCCGCCTTTGACGCACGGCATCAAGAGCTGTTTGACTTCAATGATCCACAGGCCGAGACAGAGATTGTAAATCTCTGTCTGATCGCCGTGGGCAAAAGCCAGCCTTTGCATATGGATCAGCAGCCGGTCCAGACAGCCGACTCGCAAATGCTGAAACATGCGCCAATGCGAATGGCGGGCGAAGAGCATCTCGTTGCCGTCTATGCACGCGACAGCCTTGCCGCCGGGCACAGGTTCACAGGACCCGCCGTTGTCGCCCAGGAGGACACGACCTGCGTCATTCCCAAAGGCATTCAGGCTCATGTTGATGGCCATCTGAACCTGCATCTCCATTTCAACGAAAGCCACGCCAATGACTGATTTAGAATTTGACACTGTCGACCTTCAGGTCCTGGCCAATCACAGCCGAGCTGCGGCCGAGAATATGGCCTATACGTTGCACCGCACCGCCCATTCCGCCTTTGTGAAGGAAACGCAGGACTTTACCGTCATGCTTTCAGACCCTGCCGGCAGCACCTTTGCTGTCCCGATGGAACTGGGCGCGACCTGGTATTCGGGCCTAAACTACGGGCGTGCGCTGAATATGGTCGAGGACTACCGCCCCGGCGACATCGCCTTCACCAATGATGCCTATTCCGGCTATCTTGCCACGCACACGCCTGACACTCATCTTTGGAAGCCGATATTTCATGAAGATGAGATCATCGCCTTTGCTGCAGGCCATATTCACAACACGGATATGGGGGGCGCCGTCCCTGCGTCGCTGTCCCGCTCGCTGACCGAAATTCATCAGGAAGGCATTCGGTTTGCGCCAATGAAATTGATGCGGGAGGGCAAGTTCGATGATACGATCATGAACATCATGGCAAGCAATGTCCGCAAACCGGATCTGAATATCGGCGATATCAAGGCCCTGATCGGTGCGCTGAACACCGGTGAGCGAAAAGTGCATACCATGGTGCGAACCTTCGGGATTGAACGGTTTCGCAAGGGGATCATGGCAATTCAGGACTATGCTGAACGCCAGGCGCGTGACCTGCTGCGCGCGATGCCCGATGGAACATGGCAGTTTGCCGATTACGCGGACGAGGATTCTGACCATGCAAATCCCTGCCGCCTGAACCTGACGCTGACCATCAAGGGGGATGAGGCGGTGCTGGATTTCACCGGTTCTGACCCACAATTGGGCAGCTCGCTTAATGTGCCAACAGGCGGTGATCCGCGCCATACGATCCTGTTGGTCGGTGTTTATTATGTCCTCAACACGCTCAATCCGCAGATCCTGATGAACACAGGGCTGACACGGGCCTTTACCTGCATCACACCGGAAGGCACCGTTCTCAATCCACAATTCCCCGCTGCGGTGGGCATGCGCTCGCTGACCTGCGCGCGGCTGCGCTCGGTTATTTTCGGGGCTTTCTCACAAGTAATCCCTGATCGGATGCCTGCCGCGCCAGCCGGCAACAATTGTATCGTCAACGTGATGACGATGGATGAACGGCGGGGTCGCAGCGTGATCACCTCGGTTAATCCGGTGGTCGGTGGTGGCGGGGCCATGCCACACCGCGACGGCACCAATGGATCGGGGGCTGATGCCGCCTATCTGCGCAACACGCCTATTGAGATCACCGAGATTGAAACACCCGTCGAGATCACACGCTATAGCCTGACGCCGGACACTGGCGGGGCGGGGCGTTGGCGCGGCGGGCTGGCAACGACGCTTGAATTCCGGGTGTTTGCGCCCGACAGCCGGGTGACGGCGCGCAATCGTGATCGCAGCCGCTTTCGTCCTTGGGGTACTTTGGGCGGTAAGGCAGCAGGCCTTTCGGACATGGTCGTTAATCCCGGCACCGTGCGGGAAAAACATCTGGGCAATATCGACTATACCGTTTTGCAACCCGGCGATGTCTTACACATCCACTCTGCCGGTGGCGGCGGGCGCGGCGATCCGCTCCTGCGGGAACCCTGGCGTGTGGCGCAGGATGTGGCGCGTGGATATGTGACAGACGATGCTGCTGCTCGGGACTATGGTGTGGTCCTAACCGAGGGCGGTTTGGATGACGCAGCGACGACGGCATTGCGCGCCGAAATGGCCGATCCCCAACCCCACAGCCATTTCCACTTCGGACGGGAACGTGACACCTTCGAGGCGATCTGGACCCGCGAAGCTTATGCGCAGATGACGCAATTGATGGCGGGGCTGCCTGTGCATTGGCGGTTCTTCGTCAAGACTGAACTTTTTGCGCGTCTCGGGCAACATGCCGAAACCCTGCAAGAGGCATTCGAACAGGTGCGAACGCGCTTCCCTCAAGTGCCGGACGTCGCAATTAAGGCTGGAATCTAGTGATGCCCCGCGCCAAACGTTTGAGCGAATTAGACCGAGAGGTTGTGTCACTGCATGTGGACGGAACTCTGGTTAAAGCGCTTGCGGGTGACACTATTCTGACGGCGCTCCTGCTCAACACGGGTCAGACCGGCACAGACGCTTTCAATCACACAATACAGGCCGGCTTCTGTTTGATGGGCGCCTGTCAAAGCTGTTGGGTCTGGACCACTGAGGGGGAACGCCTGCGGGCTTGCGATGCCCAGGTTCAGGAAGGACTTCAGATTTTCACCGAAGGCGAAAAATTGAGATGGTGAGTGACGAGAAAATAGTCATTGTTGGGGCCGGACCATCCGGAATGGAAGCCGCGCTTACATTAGTAAAATCGGGCCTGCGCCCCATCGTCATTGATGCTGGAGCCCGGTCTGGGGGACAAATCTATCGGCGTCCGCCAGACAGCCACAGGCGTAGCTACACAGAAATCTACGGTGCTGATGCCGCCAAGGCACGCCACTTGCACGTTGCATTTGATGCGCTCGGCAAAACGATCGATTATCGTCCCAATACCAGGGTCTGGGCTGCGCATGAAGGCGCGTTGTTTTTGGACGGCCCCAGCGGGCGAGAGACGCTGGTCTATGAAAAGCTGATCCTGTGCACTGGAGCAACCGACCGAGTATTTCCCATCCTAGGGTGGGAAGCTCCGGGGTGTTACAGTCTGGCGGGTGCGCAAATAGCGTTGAAGTCTCAAGCTCTGGCTTTGGGTGGTCCCATTGGCTTTGTTGGCGCCGGACCACTTTTGTGGCTGGTCGCCTGGCAGCATCTGCGGGCAGGTGCTCAGGTCGCCGGTGTGTGGTGTACAGCACCACTGAAAAATCTGGCTTTTGCGCTGCCGTGGTTGGCTTTACGACCGCGCCTAGCCTTGCGGGGGGCAAGGCAGATTGTTGCGCTTTGGCGTGCAGGCGTCCCGATTCAATTTGGCGCGCGTCCTCGAGCCGTCTCAGTGGATGGCGATGGTCAGGTCGCTGGGTTGCAATACTCGCATGGCCAAGAAACATCTGAAAAAAAGCTTCAGGCTTTGGCGCTTGGTTGGCACCTAAGATCCGAGACGCAGCTGTCTCATCTCTTGGGTGTACCAAGTGTTCCCAGACAGCACCGCCCAATGATCGACGGCACAGGGCGCAGCCCGGTTAATGGGATTTACCTCGCTGGTGACGGTGTCGAGATCCTGGGGGCGGATGCGGCCAGGACAGGTGGTCGGATGGCCGCTACAGCGTTGCTGAACGATCTAAGCCGCCCACAGACTATGTTGACAAAGCTGAAATCCGTTTTGGACCGGATAAAACATGTACGGATGCGTGCATTTGCTAAGGGGCTAACACGCGCTTTCCCACCTCCGGATTCTGAACACTATCGGACATTACCTGAGGCAACAGTGCTTTGCCGGTGCGAAAATGTCAGCCTCTCCGCTGTCCGCGTTGCCTCTGAAAATTGGAAATGCCAAGACATCAATCGAATAAAGGCGCTGACACGCGCGGGAATGGGACGTTGTCAGGGGCGCTATTGTGGCGCAACACTGACAGCGATAGTGGCTTCAGAAACTGGACGCGCTAGGTCCACAATACCTGAGCACCGGGCCCAAGCACCGATTTATCCATTAACAATTGTCGCAAAAGACCGTTGAGGAACAGATGTCGACAACCAAGCTCGGTTTTTCATGTTGAGGCCAATATTTTGGTGGTCATGTCTCTAAACAACAGACCATATAGTGGTGCTGTCAGACAAATGAAAATTCGTATCAGATTGCTGGGTTAATCTACATCTATGCGCTTAATAGTTGACACCACTTGGCAAGAGCAGCGGTACGTTTCAGTTTGAAATTGGGTAAGCATTCCTGCAGGCCCACACCGCCAACCTAACTCCACACCCAGCCCCCTGTTGCGCCTATAGCGGGCCAATGTGGCCGCAGTAGGCAAACAGCTGAGCCGCATGCCAAATCAAACATGTTTGCAGCGATACGCGGGCGTGCGGGCGCGTGGCGGTGTTCGACTCGCAAATCAAGTATCGAATAAAGGAATTCTGCGGGGTTCCACGCCACTTTGTCTCGCTGAGACTTGCTCGTTGTTAAGAAAGTTTAGCTATGTGTCTGATATTGTGGTGCCCCCACACGGCAAAATTAATTTAATAATTACATGAATTATCAATACTTTAAGTTAAAGCACATTCTAAAAAACGGTCCCGAAAGCGGTCCACGGCTAAACGGATTATCTCGGGGCTGGTTTAGAAGTAGCGGAATGGAGAGACCCTTGCCATTCATAGACACTATTAACTAGCCCTGCCCAAGTAGTTTCGTCTGACATAGCGAGGCAACAAACAAAATCTGTTACGACAGACGATACTTTGAACTGCAGAAATACATTAAATTTTTTATGAAATTTTCAGATGTTACTTTGCTGGTCAAACGTCTGAAATCGACGTCTCACCCAACTTTTGCACGAGGCTCAGTTCCACATCTACCAGAATGCTCGAGACGCGTTTTTGCAGCGCATGTTCAACTGAACATGCAGGCGTGTCGTCTTTTAAATCGCTAGCCACAATGCGTTCATCAAGGGCCAGGTAAACATCCGCAAGCGTTATGTCTTTGGGTGTCCGCGCCAAACGCCAGCCACCTGCGTGGCCTTTTTCTGATATCAAAAGCCCCGCTTCGCGCAGCCGACCTAGAACGCGGCGTACAACGACGGGGTTCGTACCAGCATGATCCGCAATATCCGCAGAGGTGCGCGTTTTGCCCGGGTCAACTGCCATATGGCTGAGAGTGTGGAGGGCCAAAGACAGGCGGCTGTTTCGTTTCATTGGGTCGCTCCAAGTATTTCTAGATCATGCAACTATTACTGTTGCGTGTATTCAGTAACTTTGTTAGCTGCGTGAAAGCAACTTTCCAATTCTCGGCAAAAACATGTCTCGACAACACGCACGCAACATAGGGCAAACAAGTCTGCGTCGCAAACGGCGCGTTGGAAATCCTATGAACGAGTATGATACCTTGCCCACACCGCTGCGCGCTTGGCTCGGTCAAGCAACATTGCCTTGGTCGCCTGCGTCTGCACGACGGGTATGGGCAAAGACAAAAGCTAAGGGCCAGACCATCGAAGAAGCCTTGTCTACGCTTTCCAAAGCCGAGGCTAAAACACTTTCTCACGACAGTTTTGCGTTGCGTCCCCTTCAAAAAACACAAACCTAAAGGAACTCACATGTCGTACATCAAAGGGCTTGCTGCTGCAGCGCTCCTGTCTCTGAGCAACGCGGTGCCAGCTGTTGCGCAAGAAGGCAGTCTCACCATTTCTGTGAACTTTGGTCCATCGGCTGAAGTGCCTGATCCACGTGCTGGATACAACGGCTGGATGTCTAACCAAACTGGTGTGACGGAAACGCTGATGGGGATCGACTACGATATGAACCTTTATCCGCGGTTGGCGAGTGGGATTGAACAAGCCTCCCAAACGACATGGCGGGTCACACTGCGCGAGGGTGTGATGTTCCATGATGGCACAGCCATGACGGCACAAGCTGTGGTTGATGCGATTGCAGCCATTTCAAAAGAAGACCACACAGCTCACAACGCACGGGTCGCAAAACTTCTTGATTTGGCGTCCATGTCAACAGATGGCGAAAGCGTTGTCGTCTTCGAAACCAAGAGCCCAAACGCCGCTTTTCCGTGGACTTTATCAGAGCCAGCAATCGCCATTTTGGGTGCCTCCTCGGAGGCCTATCCAATCAACGCCACCGGTCCATTTGTGTTCCAAGAAGCTGTGCCGCAACAGCTATATCACGTTGAAGCAAACGCTGATTATCGTCTTGGCACACCCAAACTGCAAGAGGTCCGCGTTGTCGCCATCCCTGATCCTGGTGCATCTGCTTTGGCGTTTGAAGCCGGCGACGTAGACATGGTGATCAACTATCCAGAAACAGATTTCGCACGCATTCAGGAAACAGGGGCGCTTGGCTTTTCTGCGCCAACTGCAAGGTTGTATTTCTATACCGTAAACGCCACCAGCGGACCGATGTCGAACCCGCTGATCCGCCGCGCCGTTTCAGCGGCGATTGATCGGTCTGGCGTGGTTGAGGCTGCACTCTCTGGTGTGGGCGGCGTGCCTGCGGGCACGATTTATCCAGCTGGCAAAGGCTGGGCAGCAAATATCACACACGTCTTTGATCCGGCGCTCGCAGAATCTTTACTGGCCGAAGTTGGTGCCGTAAAAGAAGGCGGCACATGGATGCTCGATGGAGCGCCACTCGAAATCGACATCGTGACCTATACATCCCGCGCGGCCCTTGCGCCAACTGCGGAGCTGACCCAAGCATTTTTGCAGGCAATCGGCGTAAAGGCAAATGTGCGCGCGGGCGAATATGGTGCTAGCAACGACGCGATCAAGGATGGATCTGCGGATATGTTTTTGCAGGCTTGGGTGACAACTCCACAAGGTGATCCTGGCGCAGTTCTTGAGGCTCTGTTGAAATCCACAGGAGGGTCCAACGCAGGCGGATACAACAACGCCGAATTGGATAATCTGTTGGCGGATGGGCGCACGACGTTTGATGTGGCAGCGCGCAAGGAAATTTACGACCGCGTGCAACAGATGATTGCCACAGATGCCGCAATCATCCCCGTGTTTCATGTAAGTCAAACCAACGTTGCCCGCCAAGGTTTGACAGGCTACGCGGTGCATCCTAACGAGACGTATTGGGTCAACCACGAGACTGCTTTTAGCGAATGACAATCACAGCCCTTGGTCTGAGCGCAACGCGTTCAGGCCGCACCATTCTTCATCCCACGGATGTGGACATCAAGCCCGGCGAGCGGGTCGGGCTTGTTGGTGCTTCGGGGTCGGGAAAATCAACACTAGGTCATGAATTAATTGATACTTTACGGGCTAAGGGGCAAAATGTGGCCCATGTCCCACAAAGCCCAGACGAGGCACTTGATCCCCTGCGATCCATGGCATTCCATTGGAAAGAGGCCGTGCAGGCGCTTGGCCTGTTCCCTAACGCGGCCCGTCAGCAGGCATTGTTTTCGGCATTGCGGATTGAAGGCGGCAATTTGAAAAAACGCCCTTGGGAGTGGAGCCGTGGCATGCAGCAACGATTTGTGATTGCCATGGCGCTGATTGAGACACCCGATTTTCTGGTCATGGATGAACCAACATCCGCCCTTGATCCTGTGGTTGCGGCGGACACGATGGATTTGCTGGACAGAACGCTTGCAGGGCGCAGCACTGCGCTGTTGCTGATCACCCATGACCTTGGGTTGGCGGCACGGCGGGTAAACCGTTTGCTGATTATGGATGCGGGCCGTGTGGTTGAAGATGCACCAACGGACCAGTTTTTGGCGGCCCCACAAACGCAAGCGGCCCAAGCACTGTGCGCGCATCGTAATTGGTTGGAATTGCCATGCTAAGTGTTAATAGAATTTCTGTACGGCGAGCCCAAGAGATGACGCTTCAGGACATTTCTTTGACGCTGGCCCCATGCAATACTTTGGCCGTTGTGGGGGAAAGCGGGGCCGGAAAATCGACACTTATTAGTACTATATTAGGTCTTGTTCCTTGCGCGTCAGGTCAAGTTACCTGGCAAGATGCGCCTGTGCGGCAATGCCGCCCAGCCCTTGTGATGCAGGAACCGCGCAGCGCGTTTAACCCGCGCCTGTCGCTGTATCATTCCGTTTCAGAACCGCTGAACGCGGTTGGCAAAGAGATGGATCAACATCGACTGGATAGGCTATGTAAGAGGTTGGAAATTCCGCGTGATCTGTTGTGGCGGCGTCCAACAGAGGTGTCTATCGGACAGGCCCAAAGGGTGGGAATTCTGCGGGCCTTGATCGGGGAGCCGCCACTCGTGTTGTTTGATGAGCCGCTATCCGCGCTTGATGCCGTGACGCAGAAACACACGGCGCGGCTGATTGCGGATTTGCAAAGCAGCGAAGGGTTTGCGGCCCTGATTGTGACCCATGATCTGGGCTATGCCGCGGCGTTCGCCGATGACATCGCGGTGTTGCGTGCTGGGCGTATTGAGGAAGTGACGCCTGCACAAAACTTCGTAGAGCGCCCACAATCAGACTATGGGCACCAATTACGAGAGGCTGCATTCACCCTTGGCGCATTGGAGCATGTGGGATGACGAAGGTGATTGCAGGTCTGTTGCTACGTGCGAGTGTTGTCCTCATGGGCACCGCGATTATAACATTTGCGTTGTTGTGGAATGCGCCTGGTGATCCTGCCTTTGCCATCGCACAAGCGCGGTACAATTCATTCATGGTTAGCGACATTGCCAATCAAATTCGCTCAGAAGCAGGTTTGGACGGCGGATTCTGGATGGCGTTTCAATCTTGGCTTGGTCCGTTGCTGGTCGGCGATTTTGGCAATTCGTTGGTGACAGGGCGTGCGGTTTGGCCCGACATGAGGAGTGCAGTTTCCTACACTATTCCCCTTGCGGTATTGGGCTTGGTGTTCGGGGTGGCACTTTCGGTTCCGCTGGCAATGCTCGCCACCAAAAGGCCAGGTGGCTGGCTGGATCGCGGTGCTGTGGCGATTGCATCCCTTGGCGCGGCCATTCCAGCCTATTGGCTAGGCCTGTTATTGATCCTTTTGTTTGCCGTGCATCTTGGGTGGTTGCCTGCGATGGGGGCCCGCACATCTGCGCATATTGTTCTACCTACGCTGACGTTAGGGTTGGGCGTGGCGGCTTCGCTGACGCGCATCTTGCGCTCTAGCATTTTGGAGGCGCGCAACCAGCCGTTCCTGCCCGCCCTTCGGAGGCGCGGCGTTGCGCTGCATAATTTGGAACGAAACCACGTTGCACCTCATGCCGCCATTCCTGTCGTGACCGTTTTTGGATTGGAGCTGGCGTTCCTTCTAGAAGGGGCTGTTATCGTCGAGGTGATTTTTGCGCGCCCTGGACTTGGCAGTTTTCTGGTCAGTGCTATTGAGGCGCGGGATTTTCCAAAGGTGCAGGCCGTTGTGATCTTAACGGCGGCGCTGTTTGTGACCGTTAACTTGTTGATCGATGTGATCTATCAAACCCTAGATCCGCGGATTGGAGAACACGATGCGTAGTGTTTTTATTCTTGTCCTCGTCTTTGTTCTGATCGCTGTTTTCGGCCCAATGCTTGCACTCCATGATCCAACACAGATCAACATTCCCAATCGACTTAGTCCTCCAAGCAGTGACTGGTTACTTGGCACAGATGCGCTGGGGCGGGGTATCTTATCGCGCTTGTTGCATGGTGCGCGGTGGTCCCTTGGTCTTGCATTTCTGATTTCAGTCATTGGGTTGTGCATAGGCACGATCATGGGCTTGATTGCGGCACAAGGTGGGAAGCTGGCGGATTGGCTGATAATGCGCACAACCGATACGTTTCTAGCGTTTCCGGATCTGGTGGCGGCTGTTGTTATCGCGGGCATTCTGGGGGCGGGAACGGGTAGCCTGATCTTTGCGCTTACGGTGACGGGTTGGATGCGCTATGCCCGTGTGGCTCGCGGGATTGGCCTGTCCTTGCAAACTCGCGGCTACGTTGTACAGGCACAGCTGGCGGGTGCCTCGCCCCTCTCGATCGCCCGCTGGCATTATTTGCCATCGCTGATGCCGTCCCTTGCGGTGGTTTGGACGGGCATGTTTGCCCGTGCCATTTTGGGGATTTCGGCGTTGGGGTTTCTGGGTTTTGGGGTTCAGCCACCGATGCCTGAATGGGGCACGATGCTGCTTGATGCGCGGATTCACATGCGCTCTACCCCGCTGCAAATGATCTGGCCTGGGTGCGCGGTGGTTCTGTGTGTTCTGGCGATAAACCTCACTGGGGACGCCTTGCGCGATACCTTGGCAGAGCAGGATCACCTCGCATGACCAACACCGATAGGCCTAGGTTTGGCATCGGCTTGCGGGTTCTGTCAGGCGTGCTGATGGCAGGCATGTTTGTCTGTGTCAAAGCTGTCAGCGAAGATGTGCCTTTAGGCGAGATCGAGACGACTAAGAAGGTAATCCTCCTATTTTTAATGGGGTCCGCTTGTAGAATTACGCGGCTATTTTCAGTTTGATTGCGGGTGTGATGCCGCCTATCCCCATGTTGGGGCGGTGGTTGTTGTAAGTCCCAAGCCATTCGTTGCGCACAGTTCCGTTTTATCGCTCAATGTAAGCGTTTTGTTGCAGTTTTCCTGACTGGAATGTAGCTTAGCGTTATGTGGTGCTTACTGGCCCACTCGATGAGCTTACCACTGACATATTCCGTCCCGTAACATCTTCGGAATGATTCTGAGTTAGAGGCTGTGATCACACATGGTGGCGATACTCCGGACGCAGCCGGACATATGATCCATCTGCTGCCCGACAGGGCTTTGCGCAGCGATATTCCAAGAGGGATTCAGCCAGAGCCGCTCTTTCTTAGTTTGCTTCATTCGCTCTTTAAGCCCTTCGCGTCCTCTACTACAACGCCGAAGATGATCAGGACGTGCTGGATGCCAGGGTCTCAGCCCTGCTAACGCACTACCAAATTGAACAGGAAAACATCGTCGGCAATCTATACGCCGTCAGTGGCATCAGCCATGACGATTTCTTTTTAATCGGCGGCGTCGATGGAATAATAAACGAACCTCTATTCGCGCAGCTAGAAACATT
>Ga0206131_10001197_pt1 | contig 33859 bp, 40 predicted proteins | sample Helgoland_Spring_FD_148636 | JGI IMG/M metagenome (GOLD analysis project Ga0206131, IMG submission 148636) | Pelagic subsurface seawater microbial communities from Kabeltonne, Helgoland, North Sea - Helgoland_Spring_Bloom_20160517_1 | ecosystem: Environmental > Aquatic > Marine > Epipelagic ... | reverse complement strand
AAGGATAATAATGAATAAAATTATAATGATAATTTGAAAAATCGTAATATTTTAATACCATTTTAATAAATATACGTAAATCCGTAATAGTATTTATAGGATTTTTATAAAAGTAAGCACTTATTAATCTTTGATATGGATTTCTTACATATGTATGATATAAAACTTTATCATATTTACAAAACTTATTTCGTAATGCATAAGAAATATGAGCATAATCAAAATCATCTGCACATCCCCAATATTCTTTAATTATTTCTGTTGTATTTTTAATATTATTTCTTATTGTTTTACCTGCTGTTTTCGGTATATGAATAAAACAATATAAAAAATTATTCTGTTTATATATTAACATATGAAACTTTTAACTTACGATAAGAAAAATATAGAATATCCTGATAATTTAATATATTATTCCGTTTTTTTAAGTAATTTACCAAACTACGATGAAACCGTAGAATTAAATAATAAATCTTGTTCTTTAATTATAATGAAGAATATTATATATTTTTTAAAGCATCACGATGATTTTATAAAAAATAATACAGATACAGATTATATAATTAGATGGAATAATAGATTTTTTGATTTACCTGATAACATATTATTTCAAATTATTGAAGCAAGTTGTTTTTTAGATATTGATAGTTTATTTGAATTATCTTGTAATGAAGTTGCAAATGTTATAAAAAAATGTAATACACCTAACGATGTTCGTAAAAGATTTAATATACAAGATGATATAACACCAGAAGAAAAACAAGAAATATATAAATTAGCATTAAGTTTATAATGCAATAATTTTATCTAAAACATCGTTTTTAAAATCTTTAACAACTTTTTCCCATCTATAATTTTCTAATATATGTTTTCTACCACGATTACCGTGTTTTTCGCATAAATCCGGATTACTGAAATATTTCCATAATCCTTCCATATAATCTTCTGGCAAACATATTTCGTCAATAGAACCTATACCTTTCATTTTACTATTTAATTCTCCATATTTATGTAATTTAGGTCTAATTAATGTTGATATTGTATCATTCATAAACTCTTTATGTCCTCCAACATAAGCGGCTACTTGTGTTCTTCCTACACCTAAACTTTCACTACAGGTTAATCCCCAACCTTCTGCGTGAACAGGTGCAAAATTAACATCACATAAACTCATAAAAATATTAATATCACGATCTGATACTTTTTGTGCATTATCAATAAACCATAATGTTTTTTTAGCATATTCAAAATCTAGATCAATTAATTTACATTCATGTTCTAAAACAGCCATTAGATCCCAATGACCTTCTTGCGATGTTCCTATAGCAAATAAAATAGGTCTTTTAGTATGATGATTGGTTTTAAATTGGTGCTTAGTATCTTTAGAACCTACATTAGCAATCCAATGTCTTTTAACAAATAAAGCCCAGGATATAATCGCAATATCCCATCCTTTACGAGGTTGATTGCGATTTGTAGATTCAATAATAAAAGCATCTTGTGGAAGATCATAATAATAACGACAATAAGATTTTGGAATAGGAAAATATAATTTATCATCAAAACCATGTTTATATACATAAACTGGCATATCTTTACGAATACCTATTCTATAAGTATTATCTTTCCAAAATGGTGTAAAAGCAATAATAGCATCAAAATGTTTATTTAATAAATTAATATATTCTGTTTTTTGAAACATATATACTTGATCCATATATGAAATTAATTTAAACTTAGATCTATATTGATGCATTTCATTTATAATATTTGCGGTTACTGCAGATGTAATCATACTATCATTAAAAATAATAATAATATCGTAAGCATTTTCTTTTAAATGTTTTGCTATAACTTTTTCACCAAAACCACTACCTGACACATTATTATCTTTTTCAATTTGTAGTGGATCTAGTAATTTAACGTTGGATGGTATGTCGTTTCTTATAGCACCTGATGTTTGCTTATAATTTTGAAATCCCCAAATTGATAACTCTATTTCATCTTCATATTTTCCTAAATATTTTGAAGTATAATATGTAATCTTCGAATAACCATTTGTTGTTCCTATTGGATATGTTCCGCAGAATAAAATGCGGGTTTTATCACTTTTAGTATTCCACACATCTCCTATTTTTTTATTTGTTTTAACTATATCTTTTATTGAATATTCACCTATAACTATTGTTTGTTTTTCAAATGGATTCATTATTATAGAAAAATAATTAATAATGTTTTATATAATATAAAAATGTCAAAAGCTAGATCTTTGTCTATTGATAACAGTTCGTCTAGTATTCCACACATTGTGAATAATGATTTTATATTTTTAGGTTGTTGGAATAACATTAACTGTTCTAAAAATGAAAAAACGCTTAATAGAAATGTTGTTTTAGAGTTATTAAAGAATTTATATTCAAATATGCCTATTGTTTTAGCAGGTGATAATTGGTATAGTCATAAAATAAAAGTTCCAAAATCAATTCAATCCACAAATGCTTCAACTTCAGAAGATAAAAAAATAGATAAGTTTAAGTTTTATCCTTTATATGTATTAGAAACTGGTTATAAAAAATTATTTGAAATATCTACTAAAGTTGATATAGTTTTAGGTAATCACGATATAAATCCTGACACATTAAATGATTTTTATGCTTCAAATAAATGTGATCAATTAGGTTGTATGGTTAAAGTTCAAACTGATATTATAAGTAAAATATTATTAGGTCATAAAGATCATAGTAGTAATACTAAACCTATTCAAAATATTTATCATTATAATGATGTAAAATTATATGTATGTAAGCCACATATTGAAGAAAAAAGTAAAGGAATATTCTTTTTATACTTAAATACTAATATTTTTGACGCTAAAGATATTGCATCAATTGATAAATATCGTGAGCTAGTTATTAGCGAATTAATTGGTAAAAAAATTAAATTATTATTTATTGTTGGTCATCATCCTTTCTTTGGATTAAAGAAGAAGAAAACTGATGGTGAATCTAAAGGTGAATTTATTATTAATACAGTAGCTGATCTATATTTTAAAAAGAAAGCGGACGCTAATAAAGCTAAAATTGATACAATTAATAGATTTTTAAATATTTTTACAAAATACAAAAGTATTTATTTATGTGCTGATATTCATAATTTTCAAATATGTAAATTATCTAATAATCTCTGTATGGTTATATGTGGTTCTGGTGGTGCTTCAAGAGATCTTCTTGGTGATTATGTTGATAACACTGATCCTATTCCATTAGAATGTAAATTAAATGATAATATTGAAGTTACTGATATGTATGTTCATGATTCTTATGGATTTAGTAAAATTACGTATTCAAATTCAGGAAATAAAGTTGAAATTACATATTATAAATTTGTTAATACTAATATTGAATATAATATATTTAAATATATTTTAGAATATCGTAATAAGGCTTGGAGTGTTACCCCTACAAAAGTAAATCCAACAATAATAACCGATGGTGATTTTAATACTGATGATCATTGTTACAAAATACGTGCAGAAGATAGAGAACAAGTTGATCCATTACTTGCTACTATAGATGATAAAAAATGTGGAACAAAGAAAAAATGATTTAATTAATATTTAACTATATTAATGTTTAAAAAAGAAATTATTAGCAAATTAAAAACTATTCCAGATAATATTACAAAAATAGAAGATATTGTTGATTATATTTTTGAAAAAGAACCAGAATTACAAAAACCTACTTATACCAGTTTTAGATCAATTAAATTAAAAGAAATGTCTGATAATCCTATTACTTATAAAGAAAAATTAGCTATAATAAGCATAGAATGGAAGAAACTTAAAGCAACATTTTAAGATCATATAAAAAATCAATTTTTGTAAATTTAATATCTAGATTATCTCTATTGGTTAGTAAAATACAATTTTTATTTATTTTTTCTAATATGTTTTGTAATTCCTTAGGTGGAAGAGTCATATTATTATGTTTTTATATACTTAAAATATAAATGGTACATAACATAGCAAGTCCCATTAATAAATCTATTAGTTTTGAAGAAAGAACATTTGTATTAGATAATCGTATTAAATATGCTACTAATTTTATGAAACATTTTACATCTACTAGTATAGGCGATTTTATAATTGTAAAAAAAAATAAATATAGCTATAAAAATTTATTATTACATAAAAAAATTGGAAGTGAAAGTAAATTTGGTGCAGTATATTCAGTTACATATGGAATAAAACCTAAAAAATATATTGTTTCTGCTAAGTTAATATGTATAAATGAAAGCAATACAAAAGAATTATCTATTTTAAAAAAAATTACTGACATTATTTTAGCTAAAAAAACCATTCATTTCCCTATATTGTATTTTTATACTACAATAGCTAAAACTAGTAATATGAATTCATCATTATTACCAGAAGCTATTAGGTATTGTGATAATTTTTATATAAGTTTTAATGAAATGTTTTCAGGTGATCTTAAGATGCTAATGTCATCTAAGAAACAAACTACCACATTTATGAAAAATGCTATTACACAAATATTCTTTAGTATTTCTAATTTTTCACATTATACCGGTTTTATACATAAAGATTCACATTGGGGTAATTTTTTGTATCATAAAATAGAATCTGGAGGATATTTTTATTATAAAGTTAATGGTATTGACGTTTATCTTGAAAATATTGGTTTTATATGGGTAATTTGGGATTTTGGTTTTGCTAAAAAAATTAAATCTGATAATGTTATGAAAGATTATCGACGTATAATTCACGCATTTTATCCAAGATTATATGGTGGATGGATTCCTAACAATATTACGTATAACACTAAAGATATTGATTTTGCATTAAATATAAGTAGATCATTACGTGTATTATCATATAATAGCGATTCTTATAAAACTAAAAAGAAACAAGTTCATTACATATTATTTGATTTATATCCAGAATTATTAATTAAACCAGACGAATCTTTAATTATAAATAAAAAACCCTATATTATTACTTAAATACTTAAACATAATTTAATATATTAACATTATGTCTAAATTAATATTATATTCAAGTGATATTGTAGGTAAATACTTATTACATTACATTCATAAAAAATTAAAATTAGATAAAGGTATTTACAATGGATATGATAAGGTTAGAAATAGAGAATTTTTTTTAAAAGGTAAAAAAACTTATTCACATCTTATTAGTCCAAATAATGGTGATTATGTTTTAAAACATAAAGATTATTTTATAACTATAATAATTGAAGATCTTACACTTAATGATATTATACAAACAATAAATACAGATGAAAAAGATTATATTATTATTAAAACAATAGAATTATCTATTACGGAAAATGATAGTAATTATTTAAATAATTTTATAACGCATTGTTGTAATACTCGTGAAAGTTATTTAGAAGCTGAATCAAATAATAAAATTGTGAAAAAGTTTTACGGTAAATATGGTTGGTCTAATTCAACTATAATACCTAAAAGATCTATGGATACTATATTTCTTAAAAAACAACAAAAAGAAGATATATGTCATCATATTAAGGATTTTATTGATCCAGATTCTTACAATGATTATATTAAACACGGAATACCTTATAAATATAATATATTACTTCACGGAAAACCAGGAGTAGGTAAGACTACTTTAATTCATTGTATAGCTACTAAATATAATTGTGATATTTTAGTTATTAATATTAATTCTGAATTGAAAGAATCTGATTTTTTAGAAGCTTTTAGATCTATTAATGAAAATGAAAAGTTAAGTATAGTAGTTATAGAAGATGTAGATTGTATTTTTACAGATAGAAAAGAATCTGATACATTGCGGAATAATATAACAATGCAGGGGTTTTTAAATTGTATGGATGGATTTAATAGCCAAGAAGGTATGATATTAATTTTAACAACAAATTATCCTGAAAAACTTGATAGTGCTTTAACACGATCGGGTCGTATAGATTATTCTATTGAACTTACATATGTTGATAAAGATCAAGCATATGATATATATAAATCTTTTTTCGAAGATGATAATAATTTTAACGAATTATGGAAACAAATTAAAGGTTTTGATATACCACCTTGCACATTAATTGATTTCTTATTTATGTATCGCAAAACACATAATATACTTGAAAATATTTCAACGTTAATTGAAACATTAAATAAAAATAATACAGAATCTAAAGGTGATCTTTACATTTAATTACATTTAATACTTTACCGTATATAGTATCAATATAACCTTCTATTTTAATACTTTTTTCATTATGTTCTTTATTATGACATTCATTACATATTGGTACCAAATTATCTATTTTATTTTTATTTTTACTATCATCATTACATTGATATATTATATGATGTGTTTCTGTAGCTTTATTAATATTACATACTAAACATTTATCCATATATATTTTGGCATTGTAATTTGATTTCTTAAATTCTATAAAATTATGATCAGTATTTGTTAATGTTTTCTTGATTTCTTCAGCTTTTAATAAAAAGTCATTTGGCATTTTTAGATATCTACATATATTAATTCCGTATAGTTTATCTCCATCACCATCTTCCAATTTTCTTATAAACTCTATATTATCATTAACAATATTAATTTTCATATGTTTTATTAATATTTTTTCATTTGTTGTTATATCTTCAATATTAATTAATTCGTGTAAATGAGTTGCAAATAAAAAAGAACATTTCAATTTACAAAGTTCTAATATACTTGCGGATACTATTGATATTGCTGATATATTTTCAGTTCCCGCACATACTTCATCTCCTACAACTAAAGAGTTTTTATTTGCTCGTTTTAGTATATTGTCTAATTCCGTCATTTCACGAATAAAACTACTTGTTCCTCTAAAAATATTATCTGCACTACTTATACGTGTATATATAGCATTGTATGGTGAATATGTCATAGAATCACAAAATACATACATTCCAGATTGAGCTAATAAAATATTTATTGCTACTGATTTCATTAAACAACTTTTACCACTGCTATTAATACCATATAATAGCATCCCATTTGATTTTAATTTAATATCGTTTTTTATACATTTGTTAGTTTGTTCTATAATAGGATTGCGGATTCCTTTAATATTAAAATATGATCTTGATTTCATATTAATACTTGGTTTACATAAATTATATTTTATTGTATTATTTATATTACATACTAGACAATCATAAAATCCTATTTTATCTATAATATTTGTTATAATATTAAAATTATTATCTCCAAAATCTTTTATAAATCTTTTATAGATTTCATTGCTTTTCGTAGTTATATCGTTTTTTACATTTATAATTGAATCTGTTATATTTCTTATTGTATTATTAGTAATACGATAATTATCTTTTGACTTTGTTTCTGTAGTATAATTAGCCATTTCAGTTGAATTATTTTTTTTAGCAGTTTCATATCTTCTTTTCGTCATTGAAATATAAATATTATCTTTTGTTATATCTATTTTACATTGTGTTGTATCTTTTTGTCCAATTGTTGATATTGATTGCACTATATCTTCTAATTGTTTAAAATTATTATTATATGATTCATTTAGCTCATCTAATTCTTTAAAATATCCTTTTTTAAATGGTGAAAGATCATTCGTTAAACTATCTAAATCTAAACAACAATATGATTGTTCTAGTTTATTTATATCATCTAAAGGTTCTTCAAAAAATGTTAATAGTTTTTTAGTATATTTTATAGATACTGCGAAATTAAACCAGTCTGTTTGTAATATTTTCATTGATACTATTTTACGATAGAGTCTTTCAATATCATATATTTGTTTTAAATTATTTATAGGTTCTATCATATCAGTATCTAAATATTTTTCTATTATATCATATGACTTATTTAAAGAACTTTCAGTTGTTTTTGGATATATTAAACGAGTATTCATAGCACGTCTTCCTATCGCCGTATAACATTTATTTATTATTTTAATAACAGAGTTTTCTTTATGATCAATGTAATTTAATTGTATAGCACTATCATAATCTAATTTAAATGTATCATCATTATCAATATATGTAGGTTTCTCAATATTTTTAATAATATTAGGATTTCGTTCATATACAAATTGTATTGCATTTATTAAAGCAATTAATGCAATTGGATAATAATTAAGATCTAAATAATCTATTACATTTGCTATAGATTGATAATTATATGCTTTTATTAAAACTTGCTTTTGATATTCTAATTTTGTATATTCTTTATCCATTTTACCAATCTTATTATGAATTATTGTTGATTGTGAAAACATTTCGTATAGTTTATTAACATCATAGGTATCTGATAAACTTGTTATTAAAACTTCAGTAGGCTTATGAATTGTTATAATTCTTAAAATATCATTATAAGCTTTATTACGATCATTTGATGTTGAATGACTTTCTAATATAAAACATTTGTTAGATAACACATTTAAGACTACACATCCCATTGAATTATCTTCCAAATAAAAAATAATTAAATTAGACACTTCGTCTCTACAATTAACATTTGTTCCTGGTGATATTATTTCACGTAATCCTCGTTTTTCTCTACCACCTGTTGTTTGTTCGCCAATTTGTTCATAGATAATACAAGTATATCCTGCACCTGTTATTATATTAGCATATTTTGGTAATAGTTCTATTTTAAAACCTGCCATATAATAATTAGATTTTTTACCAGCAATTGATAGTTGTGTTATTTCAGATATACTTTTGATATCAATATTATCTTTATCACAATCTGAATATATTTCGTAAAATGCACCAACTTGCATTAATAAAATAGTATTATTACCATAAATTGATTTATAATGTGAAGTTCTTTCAACATAATATGGATATATTTTCTTTATATCATTATCATCTGTCATTATATATATATTATATAATAAATAGTCTTTAAGTATTATTATTATTAATAATAAAATTATACTATTTGTTTCTGAATTATTATTTATTTTTTACTTTTTTTTGATTTTTTTGTATTATTAGTTTCTTTAGTTTCTTTAGTATTATCAGTATCTTTAGTATTATCAGTTTCTTTAGTATTATCAGGTTCTTTAGTATTATTAGTTTCTTTAGTATTATCAGTTTCTTTAGTATTATCAGTTTCTTTAGTATTATCAGGTTCTTTTGTTTTTTTAGGATGATCTTTAGTCCATAGAGCACCAATTATTTTAAATATTTCAGAACTAGATAGGGTAGGATTTTCTTTTTTAACAGAAGGCATCATATCCTTAATAAAGATATTATATTTATTTGGTTCTTTTTTAAAAGTTTTAATATTAATATTAGTTTGTCCTTTAATACCTGCTTTTACTATTTTATTAAATAATTTACTTTGTTCTTTTTTATCAATACTATCATTAAAAGTTTCATTTTTTTTAACTTTATTAAGCAGATCTATGATATTATCAGCGATTTCAACATTGGATAGTGTCATTTTATAATTGATATATTATATCAATATCATTTTTTATTATTCTTATTACAAATAATCGCTATATTGTTATTCAATTCATTAGTAGCAATACTTAAAATATCTTTAGTATTTGTTAAAATATAAATACAACATTTATTGTTAATAATAGTTCTATCAATATAATACTCAAAATTACTACTATACACCAGACATTTTACTTTATAAATTAACGTTTTAATATTACTACCTTTCTTACCAATTACTATACCAATTAGATCTTTATCAAATTCAACTTTGTTATGATAAATATATTTTTCTAATTTATCTTGAATAGGATATTCATTTTTAGATTTTGTAATTGTTGTAACGACAATGTTATTTTTAATAATATTAACATTTTTTTCACCAATATGTGTGCGTGGTCTTCTTTCATTTTGACGTTGAATTGCGTGTTTTGAAAATCTAAGTGGTGGTTGTGCAAATTCAGGATCATTATAATATTTTACAAAATAGTCATCGTTATAATACATTATGTTTTTAATTCTAAATTATATATCATTTTTATGTCTTTAAAATTATCAGTATTATATATTATTTTAATTAAAGTTTTCCAAAAACTATCATTATAGCTTTTTCTATTAATTTTATTTACAATAGTTAATTTTTTTTGATACCAATTTAAATATCTTAGAGATTGATCTATATTTTCACCAATAGCATCAACATTATATGGATTTATATATCCTTCTTTTATTAGTTTTTGCATAAAGATCAATACTTCTTGTTTATCTAACATTGCTTTTGGTAATACTTTCCATAAATCAACAAAAGATATATAATTATAATCTGGACATTTTATAAAACTTTCTTTACAATCTACAAATACATCGTTATTATCAATTATTAAAATATTATTTTTATCTAGTGTTTTAATACGTTTAGATATTTTTTGTATTGATTTATAATATGAATTATCCATTTCAATACAATCATCTCGTGTTAATATAGGTCTATCAAATTTTAAATTACAACATTTTTCTATCCATTTTATTTCTTTTAAAGCCCAATCTTTTTGACTAGCAGTATAAACATAGATCTTAATATCTGGAAACTTTTCACGTATTGTATAAATAAACTTACAAAAATATGGACGAATTATACCTGTTTTTTCATTATAACAACTAGCAACCATTCCACAATTCTTTTTAACTTTATTACATAGTGTATGTGCCAATAATTGATATGTAATATTACCAATAATTGTATTATCCAAATCTAATATTAGTGTTGGTGGCATTTATTAAATATAAATAAATATTAAATGTGGTATATTCATATATTAGTTCCTATTATTTTAGCTATTGTTCTTAACTTTTATATTTATACGCAAGGATGGAATAATGACAATGAAAAAAATAGTAAATTACCACCCGGATATATTATAGGATCTATTTGGATTATTATTTTAGGCTTATTAGGCTACACTCATTTTTTATTATACCCTTCGGTTTATTCGTGGTTTATTGTTTTAACTATTTTATATTGTTTATCTTATCCTTTTTTAACATCAGGGTTACAAAATACTGATAATAATATTTATAATTTAATCGCATTATTACTAGCTATTATAGTTACAATTATAATGTATTATAAATCAAATATTATTTACGCTATTCCGTTTTTATTATGGACATTTTATGTTAATATAGTAGTAAATGTATTCTAATACAATATTAAAATTAGATTTAATTGTAATTATTATACAAAAATATTGTTTTAAATATTTAAAACCTGATAAGAATATAGATAAGATTAAAAAATCTAAAACAATACAATTTGTTTTAGATCAACTTAATGATATTAGAAAAACTAAAGATTTTAAAACTTTAAAATCCATTTTTACAATTGAGAAAAAACATAAAATTAAAGATCTTAAAGATTGGTTAAGTATATTATGTGCTAATAATTTTAAATTATTTTCAAAACATTTTAAACTAGATGTAGAAATTGATATGACAAAAGGTTATAGAACTTACGTTAATTTATTATCAAAACTTGGAAATAATAAAACAAAGGTTGATCTTAAAGAATCTAATAAAAAAATATCTATATTATTTAATTTATTGTTTTGTAATATTATAGTTGGTGGGGGAAAGGAACCTAAAACAGAGAAATCAACACTAGGACACCACCCATATGGTCCCCTACCTGTTCTGCCGAGTCTCCTACTTGACCTGCCGAGAAGGTCACAGCGACTACGGGATGTTGTTAACGAAATAATGATTAAAAAAGCAATTGTAAACATCTTTAAAGACGCAAGTATAAATTTTGAGACGAGTATAACTGCCGCTTCCAACAGCGAACCTAGAACTCTATTAAAAATAGTAGCACTTATGGAAGCAGCATTACAAGCTACCGAGTCAGCTCAGCTCAGTGATAATATCACTTGTATTCCTCAAGAAGGAGATTTAGGAACTTGTTGGATAATTAGTGTAATTGCAGCATTAGTTTATTCAAGTAATTTCGGTATAATACTTGAATATATATGTAGAAATGAAATATCAAAATTAGGAGTCTCAGAATTAGAAGGGGATGATATACCTATCAAAACAATAATTCTAACTAATTTTAGAATGTTATTTATATTACAAAAATATGATCAGATACGTACTCATATTGGTAAAAAAGCGTATACTATGCCTAATAACTTTATTGCACAATTTGTTAAAAAAATATTTGAAAAAGATAAAACTTTTTTTAAAGTTCAACGAGAAGCCTCACAAAATCCTACGACTCTTGCAGAATTATTAACTCGGGGGGGAGATTTTAGCGATAGACAACATTTAATTACAAATATATTACAAAAAGGATTTGATTTTACTACTGATCTAATAGACCCTAACACAAGGGTCTATAACTATGAATTACGGGAAGATGGTACAGCTAAAAGCTTTAGACTTTTACATATACCCTTAGGTCACCCAAGATATTCAGAATATACACGCGAATATACACTCGCGTCATATATAGTTGTTGCTAGACAGGGAAAAGTTGGGCATAGTGTTGCTGTTGTTGAAAAAAATGGTAAAAACGTACAATGTAATGGATGGTGTGATTCCGATACTGGATGTATGGTTCAAGAAATACGTGGTAGGACGTTTAGGCTTGGCCCATTTGATTTTGATATAGATGGTGAATTCACTTTAGCATTAGCTTTTGATGCTCGCAACTTTGTTTCTATATCTACAATAGAGGACGAATTCGCCGTCCAATTAAACAAGGTAAAAAATGTGCCAACATTATTAGAAGGTTCTAGTTCTAGTTCTAGTTTAAATTCTAGTTTAAGTTCTTTGTTAGATTATTATTAGCTATACATATATTTTTTCAATGTTATACTACTTATACCAGAAACTACAGATGCTTTTTCATAAATATCATCTGTCAATTCTTCATAAGTCAATAGAATAGCAATAATTGCTTTTGTTGATGGTAGTTTATTTTGTATTTTTTTACAATTATTAATAGCTTCTTGTTCTTTGAAAACTGGTAAATTTAAATTAAAACACATTTGCGGTATAAGATCTTCAACATTAAATGTAGGAATTTTATTATTTTTATTAATTATTTTGATAGTTTTATTAAGTAATTTTTGATTTATTGATTTGTCTAATGCCATTATTTGTTTTATTGATTTTGTAGAATTACAACATAAGCAAGCACAATATATAGAAGCAAGATAAGTTTCAGGTTTTTTAATTTTAATATTAAATTGTAAGTCATATGCTTTATATTTAACAGCTTGATTAACATCTAACATATTACAATAATTGTTGATAATTTCCATTTTGTATATTAAAATAAAATGTTTTCATTTTTTAAGTTAAACAATAATGTTCAAATATATTATATTTTTCTTTCATTATTTATTTATTTTATATGTTCTTTATCCTTTTAGTCCTTACAATACTATTCTAGCATTATTGGTATATATATCTTGGATTTATAATAAAAATTATTGTATATTAACTCAAATTGAATATAAATATTACAATGAAACTTGTATGTTAACAACTAAAGTAAGACAAATATCAAAATATGAAAAATATTTATTATTATTTTCACAATTTATAAAACTTATATTTCTTGTCCATAATACTTCAATGCTTCAAATGCACAATTATTTTCAGCTTCCTTTTTATTACTACCAGTAGCACTACCTAATATATTATTATTACGATCTTTTACAATATATGTAAATATTTTTTGAGATGATAAACTATTATGTGATACATTAGTTTCTAAAAATCTAGGATTATCTTGATATCTATTTTGCATATAAGATATTAAAGCATCTTTATAATTCGTATTTTTCATTATTAAATCTACAAAATCTATATATTTTTCAATAATATTAATAATCCATTGTTCTACAATATTAATATCATTACTATCAATATATAATGCTCCTATAAATGCTTCAAATATATCTTCCATTATTTTATAATTACTACGACCATTTATATCTTCTATTTGCTTTGATATTATTGCAAATTTACTAAACCCTATTTTATAACTTAAGAATCCTAACATTTTACCATTTACAATCTTTGTTCGCATTTTTGATAAGAATCCTTCAGATTGATCAGGATACCGAATATACATATATTTTGCTATTATATATCCTAATATTGAATCACCTAAAAACTCTAATCTTTCATATGGCATTTCTTGTAATGGCAAACAATCTTCGGGACAACTAATATTACTATCAGTAAAATTAGTATTTTTCATACAACAATAACTTTTATGAACAAAAGCATTTCTAAATAAATTAATATTTTTGGACTGATAATCAACATTATGATTTTTGAAAAAAATATTTAAATCACTTTCATTTAATATTATATTGGTATTATTAAAAGGTGATAATTCTTCTGTAATTTCTTTAGTTTTATTATGTATATTTACTAATTTTTTCATTATTTATATGTAATATAAAGCTTATAATGTTTATATAAACAAATGGATGAATTTAAGATTATTTTACTAAATGATGATTTTACAATTGCATATTATAGTAAAAAAAAAGATAAAGATTATGCTACATTGAAATGTAAAATTAAAAAAGAATATCCTAGTGACGAAGAAATTAAAGCTTACATTAATTCTATAAATGATTTTTATGCTAATAAAATTGATAAAAATATTAAATATAAAATTAAATTAGATACTGCACAAATAGGATTTATTGGTTTTACTAATGTATATGAATGTGTAAAATGTTTTAGAAATGAAAATACAGTTAGTATTAATGAAAATATTTTAATTGATACAACAATTTTTATATCAAATAGTAAATTAAAATATCTTTTAGAAACTATATTTACATTTTTACAACCTAGTAGACCTGTAATATTCAAATATAGTGATGATATTTCTACATTAAATGAAACAGAAGAAAAAGATATTAGTAGTTCTATGTTTGATTTTTTAACTTAAAATTATATTAACATCATAATCATATAAGTATATATAATATTATTTATATCATTTAAATTACATATATAAAAATGATATGATAATAACGATTATATAAAATGGAACAGTGTTTTATATGTCCTATAACTCATAATGTTATGATTAATCCTTACATTGATAATGAAGGTAATACATATGAATATGATGCTATTTGTAAATGGCTAAAAAATAATAAATCATCACCTATTACTAGAAACTATTTAGATTTATCACATTTAAAACCAAATAGATCTTTAAAAGAAGCTATTGATGCTAAGACTACTAAAATAGATTATACATATGAAAAAAATATAATTTCAAGTATTATTGGTGAAAAAACCACTATTAATGATTACAATTATTTTAAACTTAATATTAAAACAATTGAAGGTGGTCCTTCATATCCTCCTGTTGATATAGTAGCTGTTATTGATATTTCAGGTTCTATGGATTCACCTGCTTTAGTTGAACAAGATGGTAAAAGTGTTGATATTGGATATACTATTTTAGATATTACTAAACACGCTTTAATTACTATTATTGAAAGTATGAAACCAAATGATCGGATATCTGTTGTAGTATTTTCAAATGATGCAAGAGTATTAATACCACTAACAACCAGTGATAATATTAATAAATTACTTATTACTAATTTAAGGACTGAAGGTGCTACAAATATTTGGGCAGGACTTAATATTGGATTACAACAATTTACTAATACTAATCGTATTCAATCTTTGTTATTTTTAACTGACGGATTGCCTAGCTCTCATTTACTTCCACCACAAGGTATTCTACATTGTCTTAAACGTAAAATTACTAGTAAAATTAATATATATACATTTGGATTTGGGTATTCTTTGGATACTGAATTGCTTATTGATATTGCTAAAATTAGTAATGGTCATTTTTCATTTATTCCAGATTCTGGATTTGTAGGAACTATATTTATTCACGCATTAGCACATATTAATACAATTGCTATCAATAATCTTAAATGTTATTATAATACTGATAATATTAAATGTATTGGAAATAATGCCGATCTTACAACAGTTCATTATGGTCAATCTAGAACATTAGTTTTTAAAACAAAAGAAGATAATATCACTATTAAAATTGTTTATGATGATAAAGAACTTTCAATTGACATATTTAATAAAGTTCAAACTAATGACGATCTATTGTATAATATTATGCGGTTAGAATTAGTCGAAACCCTAGAACAAAAATCAAAACAAGCAATTGATACATATATGTTTAAATATAGTCATATTGATAATGAATTAATGAAAGATTTTAAAGATCAAATATGTTTAGCAATTAAAGAACAATATTTTTCAAAATGGGGTAAAAATTATATTAACTCATTTAAAGATGCACATAGTCAAGAAAGATGTAATAATTTTAAAGATCAGAGTATTCAACAATATGGTGGTAAATTATTTCAAAATATGAAAGATAAAATTGACGATATATATACTAATATGCCACCACCAAAACCTTCCAATAATGTTAATGAAATTAAAATATCTAAACAACAATTTACTACAATGTTTAATAATGTTGAAGGAGGTTGTTTTCATCCATCTTCGCAAGTTTTAACAGTTAATAATTGTTTTAAACAAATAGATAAAATTATTAAAGGTGATAAACTTGTTGATAGTAAAGGCAATATAAATACAGTATTATGTGTAATTAAGATTAATGGTAATAATATTAAACTTATTGATATTGAAGGATTACTTATAACACCTTATCATCCTATAAAAATAAATAATGAATGGGTATTCCCGAAAGATATTAGTAATATAGAAACAAATTGTAATTCAGTATATAATTTAGTTTTAGATAATAATCACACTATTGTTATTAATAACTGTATTAGTTGCACTTTAGGACATAATATTACTGAAAATGAAGTTATTACACACGAATATTTTGGGACAGATAAGGTTATCAATGATCTTAAACAAATTGAAGGTTTTAATAATGGTTTTATTGAATTAAATACTGATAATTTTGTTAAAGATCCTGTAAAAAATATCATAATACAAATTAAAAAATGAAAACATTTGTTTGTAAAACAATAAAATGCAATATCTTAAAATTCTACTTGTGATTGCAATGAGTACATTTATAAATGCTAAAAACATATGTTCATCTGGTTATGAATTTGGGTATATGAAAACTCTTAATAATAAAGATATATATAGTTGTATGGAATGTCCTGAAGATTTTTATAGTAATAAAAATACAAAATATTGTATAAGTTGTCCTCCGGGACATATAGCAAATAAAGGTTCTTCAATTTGTCATTTATGTACAATTGAAATGTATAAAAATAAGTTATGTAAGAGACCTGATAAAAGTTTATGTCCCCCTAATTATTATATAACAACTAATGGTTGTATGAAATGTAATTATGATGAATATACAGAAGGATTTAGTCAAGCACTAAATTGCCAAAAATATTTTTAATTATATTTTCAAAATTATTTAATGGTTTTATCATTTTATAATTGGTCTTAAATGGTTCTATACTATTTTTATATTGTTTCTTAAAACTTTCAAAACTATCATAGTATATTTGATGTTCTTGTTGATTTTTACAATCTAAACTATCAAATTCATCTTCATTATCATAATATACTTTGTAGTATATCAACATTTCTTCAAAAATAAGTATTAATTTTTTTAAACTATCTAGAAATAGTATAACATCAAAACCAAACAAATGCTCTTCTAATAGCGTATAGAAATCTTTACTAATACTGTTTCTAAAACATTTACATCTTACATTTTCATTATATACATATATATAATATTCTTTCAATTGCATTAGGATTGCTTTAAACACCTTTGTTTTTTGTGTAAAAACGAATGGTGTTTTAGTGCAACAACAAAGATCAAATATGTTTGTATTATTAAGTGATCTAATCAATAGTAATGATAATACTGTTGTATTATAACTAAAATCCCTATGATATAACAAGTTTAATACTGTAGCATTTGATTTAAAACTTGTTATGATTTTAAATATATCATCGTAATTAACTCTATCATTGTCTAAAATGTTATACAACAATTCAGTATTCAGCAAATCTATATTATCAACAAATAATTTAGATGATTTTAATAAGATACTTATATTTTCATATACATAATTATCACATTCATATGTTGATGATAATTGTATTTTTGCAATACTTCTAATAATATCGTAAGACATTTTAATTTTAGTTTAAATTATCAATCATTTTTTTTATATTATAATTTGGAATTAATATATTTTTTATTTTTAAATAAAGTTTCAATAGATTTACGATCATACGTATGACCCTATAAGATTGAATAACGAATGGGTATTTCCTAAAGATATTAGCAATATAGAAACTAATTGTAATTCAGTATATAATTTAGTTTTAGATAATAATTATACAATTGTATTAGTTGCACTTTAGGACATAATATTACTGAAAATGAAGTTATTAAACACGACTATTTTGGGACAGATAAGGTTATCAATGATCTTAAACAAATTGAAGGTTTTAATAATGGTTTTATTGAATTAAATATGGATGATATTACTGGTAAAATTAATAAAATATACACAAAACATTCTTAATACTTTATATATCACAAATTGGACATTTTAATTTCATTTTATATTTACATTTATCACAAACAGTATATTTACATTTACTACATTGAACAACATATGAATTATCTATAATTGTTTCCATACAAATATTACATTCATATTCTTCGGTTTTTATAATATCACTACACAAGTTTAAAAAACTTTCATTTATTTTCATTGTATTTGATGATACATATCTACCATTGTATGCTATATAAATATTTGTATGAAATGATTTAAAATTTGATTTTGTTATTTTTTCTGCTATTTTTTCTTTCATTAATGGTAATAGATTAATAAGAATTGTTTTTTTATTATTATTATATTTTATACAATATTTATTAAAATCATTTAAATTGTCACATCTATGTAATTTTATTACACATAATTTACTTTTTTTAAAATATTCTTCTAATTGTTCTTCAATTTGTTTAAATTGATTAACAATAGATATTTTATTATCATCATTATAATATTGCAATTTTGTTTTATCAAAATTAAGAGATTCCATATATAAAATTATAAATTTATTCAATCATTTTTTTTACAACGAAAAATATTGGTAATGTAAGTATATTTAATTGGTGTAAGTTATTTTCAAATTCCATTATTATTTTATGTTAAATTATCAATCATTTTTTTAATATTATAATTTGAAATTAATATATTTTTATCTAATTTTTCTCGGGTTGTTGGACTTATATAATTTTTATTTTTAAATAAAGTTTCTATAGATTTACGATCATATGTATGACCATCGCTACATATAATAGGATCTTTCATTAATTCTAATGAAATAGGACATTTAAGTTCATATGGTATTTCTTTTTTCTTTTTTAACGTAATTTGCAAATCATCATTTTCATAAAACATTAAGCGTTTTTTATTAACTAATTTATCGTTAATCCAAGAACATTTAAAACCAGTTCCGTCTGAATATGTTATAGTTCCTTTACCATTTTTTCTATCACATATCCAATTTGTTTCAACATTATAATTTTGTTTAAAATCATAATAAATACCTTTACCGTGTTTTAAATTATCTTTAAATTCACCATTATATGTATTATTATTTTTATATTGTATAAATCCATTACCATTAAATTTATTATCAATAAATTCACCGGAATATGAATAACTAACTTTATTATTTTGAGATACTATCAAATCTCCATAACCATTAAACATATTATTATTAAAACTACCAGTATATTTACGAAAACTATCATTAAACGTTCCTTCGCCTATTTGTTTATTGTTTTCAAATAATCCTACCCTTGTTTCATTATTAAATTTTAATCTACCTTCACCATTATATGCATTATTTTTCCAATATCCTTCATAATTAGGAATTATTTTCGATACTTTTGGATTATACAATACACCATAACCTTCTTTTTTACCATTCTTCCAATTACCACTATACATTAATTCACTATTTTCATTGTAAAACATTCCTTTTCCTTCAAACTTTCCATATACAAATTCACCTTTATACATTAATTTACCTTTGTCATTATATAATTCACCTTTACCTGTTATTGATCCTTCTTTAAATTCACCTTCATAAAATAATTTACCATTTCTAGTTAAACTACCTTTACCATCAAATAAACCATTTTTAACAGATCCTTCATATTTAAAAGTTTGAAATTTATCATATTGTGTATCTATAAAGAACGAAAATGCAAATTGTTTATAAATTGCAATTCCTTTACCATCTGGAAAACCATTCTTCCATTCACCTGTATATTTAATATATTTTCTAATACAAGTTCCAAAACCATTTGGTTTATTATTATTTAATTCCCCAACATAATATTTAGTAATATGCTTTGAAGTTTTAAAAGATTTAAAATTGTTTTTGAGTTCTAAAATATAATTAAACATTTCTAATCTATTTATAATTACTCATTTTTATACTTTTTATATTATCTATAAATAAATGTCTAGAAGAACTAGACAACAAAATAGGGATAGAGATGAAAGAGCTTCTCGTAGAAGTAATATTGTATATGATAGTGGAGAAACTTGGGCAGAATACATTGATAGATGCGAAGTTGAAGGATACGATCTTGATATGACAGGTATTGATGATCCTGATCCTTATGTAGAATTATTAGGACAATATCCAGTTACACATCAAAATTGGATTGAATTTTTTGAAAATTACTTTAATTGGATTTATGATAATTTTAATGATTGTTTAGTATATTCCGGTAATAGAGCGCACACATTTGATGGTCTAATGTATGTTCCATTTCTAAATGGAGGTTTTGATTTGGTTTTTCACCAAAATTATGATCAAGATTCATTAGCCCGCAATGTTGAATTATATAATAATTTATTACAAAACTTTATGACTTGCGTTGAACAACAAGCAATGTTGTCTGGTAGAAACAAAGATGTATTAATTAATTATTGTAGAGCTATAGCTAATTTAATTGCTGATTATAGAGTAACTGGAGAAGCCAATGAACGTAATGGTGTTGAAAATCCTTATAATGATTTTTATGGTTTTTACGGAAGTATGATAGTATTTATGGAATTATCTATGAATCACAATGTATTTTATGCATATATTACAGGTGATCGTACCGGTAGAACTAGACGTGTTCCGGATTATCATCCTGAATATTATAGAGGTATTTGGATTCGTAAATCATCAGTTTGGGGTATTGGTGATCCACAATTTGATCATAATGGAATAAGATTTTTAATTGGTAATTATGCTAGAGAATTATTAACATATGCTAGAAATAATAATAGACAACACTATTTATTTAATGTTAATTTAAGACGTTATCAACGACTTGTAGGTGGTGATTCGCAAAATATAAGTTCTATTACTAGTTTAATTAAAACTTTTCCTAAAAATAGTAAAAGTTCTTCTTCTGGTGCTAAATATATGACTAAAGATAATATTAGAACATCAAAAGATATTAAAAATGATATTAAAAGTGTTAAATCACAATTACCTGTTAAAAAATATAATAAAGATTTACAAAAAATCTTTGAATATGTAGAAACTAATTTAGCTTCAATCACTATTAAATTTAAAAATAAAACAATGTATAAAAAAATGTTATTACCTTTACCACCTGCATATCATAACAGTCCTTATGATACTGAAGTATTAATTAATTTACCAATTTTTGGTGTTTATGTTGAACCAACACCATTAAAAGTTATTAAAGATCATACTGGACATACACGTAAAAAAAAATAAAATATAAAATATATATATTTTTTGATTTTTTTTATATATATAAACTAAGTGCTTTTAGCACTCAGCTATTTTAACTGCCAACTCCTTTAAGTTATTTTTATCTTTTTTAATTTTTTCTTCAGTAGTATTAAGGTCTTCCTGCAATTTCTTGATTTGGTCCTTGATACTGACAACCTTCTTAGTATCATCTGTAATATTATTGCGGATATTCTTCATTGTCTCAATAATTGCCATCATAGAATCGTCTTCCTTGTTGTCTTCTACCTGCTCTGTGAAGAGCGAAGCGAAAGAGCCAGACAAGGGAGGAGGAGGAGATGAAACCACGGGACAAGGAGAACACATAGCAGGAACAGTAGAACTAGAGGACATAGTAGAAGTAGCCGGTGAATATGAGCTATACTTCTTCTCATAATTCGACCAAGCATTCTCATCAGTGATAGTAGGATTGCTAATGTTGTAGATGAAAGACCTTGCATCATACTCAATATGATGATCACACTCACAATCCTTGTTGATACAAATCATCGGCATCTTACACTTGTTATCACTATCTTCATAACCCGAAGCACTCGAATACTTCTCGTCATAAATATAATTGATAATAACCCTCTTCATATAAGAGATGCCGTGACCAAACTTGCAATCCTCACGATTACACAGGAAGTTCTCATCACACTTCTTATGATACTTATACTTACAAACACCGTTCTTGTAAGAAGAACAATTACCAACCTTGAAATGAGGACAGTTGGTGTTATACTTGTTGTAGGTCATCATTGTCTTTTGAAGTAAGAATGTAGGGACGGTAGCAAGAAAACTTTTAGCAAAGAAACTTTAAAGTATCTTTCTGTAGTTCAACAGATAGTTTTTTTATAATTTTTCAATCATTTTTTATAATAAAACTGTAGATTTTTTACATTTTTAAACAAAAAAATATAAATAATAAAAATATATAGTTTTTTTTGATTTTTTATATTTAAATAGAGTGCTTTTAGCACTCAGCTATTTTGACTGCCAACTCCTTTAAGTTATTTTTATCTTTTTTAATTTTTTCTTCAGTAGTATTAAGGTTTTCCTGCAATTTCTTGATTTGACCTTGATACTGACAACCTTCTTAGTATCATCTGTAATATTATTGCGGATATTCTTCATTGTCTCAATAATTGCCATCATAGAATCGTCTTCCTTATTGTCCTCTACCTGCTCTGTGAAGAGCGAAGCGAAAGAACCAGACAAGGGAGGAGGAGATGAAATCACCGGACAAGGAGAACACATAGCAGGAACAGTAGAACTAGAGGACATAGTAGAAGTAGCCGGTGAATATGAGCTATACTTCTTCTCATAATTCGACCAAGCATTCTCATCATTGATAGTAGGATTGCTAATATTGTAGATAAAAGATCTATCATCATACTCAAGATGATGATCACACTCACAATCCTTGTTGATACAATTCATAGGCATCTTACACTTATTATCACTATACTCATAGGCAGAAGAAGCACGGGAATACTTCTCGTCATAAATATAATTGATAATAACCCTCTTCATATAAGAGATACCGTGACCATATTTGCAATCTTCACGATTACAAAGGAAGTTCTCATCACACTTCTTATGATACTTATACTTACAAGTCTTAAACGACTTACAATTACCAACATTGAAATGAGGACAGTTAGTATGAAACTTGTTGTAGGACATCATTGTCTTTTTAAAAGACCTTCAAAAGGTCTTTAAAAGGACTTTGAGAGGAGCTTAGGATGACTTTAAGAATAAACTTTAGTTTGAAACTTTAGCTTACTCTTCTGTAGTTCAACAGATAATTGATTTTTAATATCTTACTTCATTTTTTAACTTAAAAAATACAAAAAATTACATTTTTATACAAAAAAATGAAAACATAAATATAGAAATATAAATATGAATTACGATTTGAAAGATGATATGTTAGAATGTTTTTGTGGTAATAGCAAATATAGACACTTCTATTATCCTAAAGAAAAAAAGATAATATACTACCCTTTTGATACTACAGTGACAAATCAATGTAAAAGATGTAAGTTCTTCCATTGTAAAAGCAATCGTAATAATTGCGATAAAAAACAGTGTAATTTTCAACATATTAAAGAAGAAGAATTACCATTTTATTGTGATTCTGTTGGTAAATATATATTAAATGAATTAGTATATAATATTCATACAATGGATGATAAAACATTAGGATGGTATTCCCAAAGATCGTATGATGAACGTGATGAAAGAAGGATTCAAAATGAACTACCTAATTATATAATTAATGAACAAAAAGATATTCAAATCTTTAAACATATTAAACAATTGCAATTAGAATGCGAACCTATTTTAGACTATAAACCATCTGCACCTGCATATTCACCTAATACACCTGAATATGCTTGCGGACAAAAAAGATATTTTGATGAACAACCATATTCACCAACTGCGCCTAAATATGATGATGTATATATTCCAATTAAAAAATATAAAAGTAATTTGTATGTTGACCAACAACCACCTTTAAATGCAGATAGTGAATGGTTTGAAAATAGAAGTAGAAATATTAAAATTAATAATATAGGTATTATATATTACATTAAAAAACTTACTGGAGAAAAATCTTGGATTCATCCTTATACCGGTAAAACAAATTTACCAGGTGGTCATCTTACACCTTCTGATGCTGGTTTAGTATAATTTTTAATTACCTTATCTGCATAAAATAGACTACCACTACTTGGTTTTGTATGTGATCGTTTTTTTAATAATATATCGTCAGAAGATGATATTCGTTTATTATATGTTTGTTGATTTTGTATTTTAACAATTAAATTATTTTCAATTTTATAATCTAAAATATTTATTAGATCTAATATTCTTTTATATAAATATATATTTATTATAAATAAAAATATATAAATATACATTTACTTCTATAAAATGAAATATTTTGCTTAAGTAGTACAATGTGGAAATTAGAAGATTGGCAATATCCTTGTTATAACATTGATAATGGTAGATGTAAGTCATTACTAAAATGGAATAAAACATATAATTTTATTTACGAAGAACAAACTAAAAATATTAGTCCTATATTAACAATTAAAAGACCACATTCTAGAGCTTTTTATTTATCTTTATTGGCATTAATAATATCTTTTTGTGGTATATTTAATTTTAATTCAATATACTTATTACATTACAATATTGATAATAATGATGTAAGAATTGATAATATTATTTTATTTAGTTCTGCTATGATAAGCCGTTTTTTTATTAGTTTTATTTCAGATAAATATGGTATTCGTATAACATATTCAATATTATTATTGATTGCTTCTATTATAGGTATATTAAAAATATTATTAATTGAATATACTACGATCAGTAGAGTTTTAACTGGTCTTTATGGTATATTAGGAGGTTCTTTTGTATTATCAGAAACGTGGGTTGTAATTATGTTTGATGTATCAATTTTGGGATTAGTTACCGGTATAATAGGTGGATTTGGTAATTTTGGTTCAGCAATAATATTTTTAATTAATTATAATTTACCAAATATATATTATTGTAATTGGATATATATTTTAATGATAATATTGAGTTTTATAATTTATAAATATTCTGATGATTGTCCTTATGGTAATTTTAGTGAAATAATACAAGAATATAATAATAGTGTTCATAATAATTTAGATAATACTATTGACAGTCATTATAGTAATGATAATGATATTAATTTAGAAATTATAGTAAATGATATAGAATGTAATATTGATAAAAAATGTATTAATATTAAAATATTTGCATTAAGTTTGATATATTTATATTCGTTTGGATTAGAAATGACATTATACAGTAATATTTTTATATTAACGGAATATGAACATAAATCTAACAAAGATAAAATATTAATTATATTTTACTTTTCAATATTAAATATTATTTGTCGTCCATTAGGTGGTTATATATCTGATATGCAATATAAATATTTTAAGATCATTGGTAAAATTAAAATAATGATTTTATTTCAAATAGCTACGCTATGTTTTGGTGCTTTATATTATAATACAATGTTAATACACTATTTAATATTATTAAGTGGATGTAATAATTTACTTCAAGGATCTATAATTGGTATTATACCACATATTAATTCGAAAAACTTAGGTATTAATTTAGGTATAATATCGGGTTTTGGTATATTAGGAGGAATAATTGGTAATATATTATTTTATTATTACAATAATAAAGCTTTACTATATATTAACACTTATAATACATTTACTTTAATATTAAATATATTTTGCTTATTATAATAAATGAATAAACAAGATAAGCAATTTGTTATGACGAAGTTATGGCATTCAGTTCAAAAAAAATATAAAAGAATATGTAAAAAACAAACATCATTATATAATGATGAAAAAATAGAAGAAACACATTCAGATACCGAATCTGATAAAACTAATAATGAAAGAAAACAACATTCTAACCGTCGTAGTTCTAATTCAAGTAGATCTAATGATAAGTCTATATCAACCAATTATGATAAAAGAGATAGTAGTTTAGATATAGTAAGAAATGATGAAGATAATTATGAAGTTGTATTACCATATCAACGTATTATAAAAAAATGATGTTATTTTAATATAATATTAAAATGACGGAATTATTTATAATAAAACAAAAGTTTATTAATTATATATTAAAAAAATATAATAGAATTAGAATAAAACCTATATCATCTTATATTAAACATAATATTATTAGATCATTTTCAGATGAAATGTCTGATAAAACATCATATGAAATATCAAAACCTAGTAGAGGACGTAAAAATATACCAACATTATCAACTAATTATGATAAAAGAGATAATAGTTTAGATATAATAAGAAATGATGAAGATAATTATGAAGTTGTATTACCATATCAACGTATTGTTAAATAAGATGTTTAAATTCATCTATACTTTCTAAGAAAAAACCTTGACAGGCTAAAATACTTCCAGGTCTTATCATTCTTATATATGCTATTACGTTTTGTGGTGTAAAATTATATTTTATAATTAACCAAATACATATTAATATACCAGTTCTACCTAATCCAGCTTTACAATGTATAGCAATTAATTCTGTAATATCAGTATTATTAACAATATTCATAAACTGTTTAATAATTTTAATAGTAGGGACTGTCATATCCTTAAAATAAAGATCGTGAATTTCAATAGGTTCTACTAAAGACTTATCATATACGTCGCCATTTAATCGTATAATATTTTTAATATTTTGTTTATGTAATTCTTTAATATTATTTTTATTAATAGAAGGACAAGATAATGCTATAAACTTATTTCCAATAATATTCATATCTCTTCCATCCTCTTCCGCTAAATATAGATAATCCGTTAAATCGATTAGATTTAAGTTTAAAGAAAAATACAAAGATTTATAACAATCTATTATAGATGTTCTATATCCTCCGTGTTTAGTAATACAATCAATATAATAATTTGTATGTAATTCAAATAAATGTGATAATATAAATATTACTTTACTTGGATTATATTTTAATTTTATTATCATATAACAACCAATTAATAATACAGTATTACTCAATTCGGCTTTATCATTATAAATATAATATACTAAATCACGGTTTTTTAATATTGGATTTTCTATTGTTTCATTTAGGGTATCTGCAAATTGATAAATATTATAAATATTTATAGGTCCATATTCATAATATATTGGATAATTATATTCGTGGTAATCTGTTGAAAATATATAGTCTTTACTAGTTCTTATAAAATATTCAGTTTCGTTAAGATCTTTATGAATTGATATATATAAATTATTAAATACAAATATTTTATTCATTTTCTTAGATTTAATATTAATATATTTTGTTTTCTTATAATAGAATCATTTTTAATAGAACTAGTAAATGATGTTTTTGTAAAAGTAGCATTAAGTTTAATTAAATAGGATTTACGTAAAATTGCTTGAGATTGTAAAAATCTAGTAGCAGTAATAGTTTGAATAAGCATTAGCATAATTAAAAACTTCATTTATATTATTAATATTTAAGGTTTCATTTTTTATTTTCTAATAACAAATAAAGGTTTTTTATTTTTATTTATAGGTAATATATATTCAATATGTTTATTTATTTCTTCAAAATATAAAGTTCCTTTATATTCTTTTTCTTCTTTAATATATTTATTAGTTATTATTTTGAAATCGGTAATAAATGAACATAATGATGAATTATATAAATCTATTGTATTACTCGTATTTAACTTATAATTCTTTAGTTTTTTAATAATATCTAAAACAATGTGAAGTCTTTCAGTTTGAGAATAATTCATTTTAATTTATATATATGAATTAAAATGACTTCTCGGGAAATAAGAAAAGACAAAAATAACAAATTATCTAAAAAACAATGTATTATGTTTTTATCAGAATATGAAAAATTATTAAAAAACGAAATTCCAAGTGTTATTAATCCTATTACAAACAATGTTCCTATTAAAGATGAAAAACGGTTAAATTATATTGTTAACTATTGTCGTAGAACATACGCATATGATGATAATGAAAAACTAATAATTGAAGGACATATTAATACTAGAGATGAATTTACTGTTAATATTGATTCTTATGATAAAATAATGACTTTATTATGTATTCCATTTAAAATTGGATACCGAATAGAATTTATTGAAAAATTGTTTACTCAACAAGATAATTTAGATGAAAAAACAGCTATCTATTTATTAGAAAAATATATTAATGAAAACAAAAAAAATAAATATATAAAATGTTATTTAGATGTTGTTAAAGATATTAAAAAAGTTATTAAAGATTACCATTTTTCTATGACAAATGAAGAAATTTATGATAATGCTAATAATACTGTAGATATTGATCTAATAACTAAAAAACTACCAGAACAATATTATTTTGAATTATTAGTATTAAGTAAAAATACAAAAGATCTTCGTAAAAATCTTTGTAATAATTTACCAAAATATATTATTCTTAGATATCTTAATTTATTATTACGACAAGTATTTTATAAATATACAGAAACAGATATGTATATTACATTAGTAAATTATTTATATGCAACATCAGTCAATTGTATTGAAACTGGTAATATTAATTTTAGATTAAAATATGATTCTTTATCCGCATCTTTTAGTGATTCAAGTTCTACAAGTTCTACAGAATCTGCTGGAACTAAAAAACAAAAACAATTATATGTAGATAATATATTAAGTAATGAAGGTATAAATGAAGTTGATCCTTTTTCACAAAAAGAATGGAAAAAGATGAATCTACAAAATCTTAAAACTGTTATAATTATTGAATATCAAGAAAATGGTAAAACATTTAGAAATGCTTTCAATGCTAAAGATCTTTACACACAATGGAAAATAGCAATTAAAAATAATAAACCTTTTGTTAATCCTTATACACGACTACCTTTTACCGTTGAAGATACACAAATGATAATTAATAGATTACAAACAATTTATCCAAGAATAGTTGAACCCACTGTTAGAACATTAAGAAGACGTGATATTGAATTATCACGGTATTCTTTAGACGAAAATACCGTTGTTTATACTTTGTATTTTAGAATACAAGATTATGACAATTTAAATTATGAACTTTTTAGTAAAACAATAAAATTATTAACCATTGTTCTACCAATATATACAGATACTGAAGATTATGAATATCATTTTGGATTTATAAATGATAAAATTATTAATTTATTTAATACTAATAAAATAACAAGTAAAACTCTGCCTTTTAAAGTTCATCCTGCATTTTTAAAATACAATAACAAAGATAAACTTACTATGACTCAATACAAAAACTTTTGTAATATGCTTTAGTTAAAATCACCAATGTCTATTTTATTCTCACATATTGGACATATTCCTTCTACATCTTTATGACAAGATTTACATATTATTGTACAACAACTACAACAAGTAAATCTATAATTATCTATTTCTAAACACACTGAACATTCTATATCATTATCTATCAATTTATTAAAATCTATTTTTCTTGTATTATATGTAATATCAAATGGGTATGCGATCCTTTCATTATATTGTATATATGCAAAATTAGGATGGCTTGACTCATGAAAGTTATTTTGAAAGTTTTCTAATAATTTTAGTAATTCTTTATTTTCATTTCTAACATAAGCATTTCGTTCTTTTAATTTTTGTTTGATTTTAGTTTCATCAATATCATTTAATAATTTCCAAAATACTATTTTATTTGCGTAATCTTTATCAATTTTAAGTAGTTTATCTACTTTTTTAATTGTATTTTCATTATAACATATACCATATATTGGCGATAGATCTTCAATTGGTATCAATCCTCGTTCTTTTATTATATTTTCAAATTCAATTTTATGTAAAGTTTTGTTATAATATTGTAGATCAAACATTAATTATTTGATAAATTATGTTTTCATTTTTTGTATTATGAACTATCTTCGTAAATTACTCTGGGAACTAATAATATACTACCGTCTTGTTCATAAATTACACTATATTGATCTGGTTTACTTTTAGTTTTTAAATAAAAGAAAATTTTACGTGTTGAACCGTTATAAAAATTAAATAACTTTTCTTGTGTGCTAGTATCATATACTATTTCAGAACAATTAATTGAATTAGGTCCATATTCTTTTTTAATATACCATAAGTTGTTATTTTTAATATCTATTGGTAGTAATCTATTACAGTTTGTATCAGATATATAGTAGCTTTTTTTACATTTTACACAAGCTATAGCGTGTAAATCTGCTTGTTGTTGTGGTTTTTTAACATTACAAAATTTAAGTGAATCAAGGCTATAATTCTTATCTTTATATTTAAGTGTTTCAATAATAGTAGAAGTGCTTTCGTTTTTATCATCAACAACAATAATAACATCTGGTGTATCATCATACTCTATTACATTACTTTGATGAGGTTTATATTCAAAAAGGAAACATTTGGTTTCATACCCTATTTCTGTAAGTGTTTTTTGGATAACAAGTGTTTTTATTCCAAACATTTTGTAAATATTTTGAGCATATGCTACTTGCATATGTATATTTGCTGGACAAAGATAAAAATAATGTAAATTTTCTGGATCCATAGTTACTTCTATTTTAAAAATATTAGGATCATATTTGTTTAATTCTATTAATAAACCAATTGCCATATCGAAATTAATATCAGTTTGTTCTGTATAACTTATTATTGTTTTTAATAATTCTTTAACTTCTTGTAATGCGTGTTTTGCACTGGCTAATTTAAATGTGTGTAGTCTATGTAATTGTTCTTCTTCTTCTTCTTCAATAGCTTCTAGTTTTTCTTCATATATTTTGATTCTTTTTATTAATTTTTTGAAATGTTTTTCAATTAATTCATCAAAATTTGGATTTTTTAATTTACGTCTAAATAATTTTTTTGATTTATCACCATATAATAAACAAGTTAAAAGAGCATTAAACCAACAAGTTCCAAAACGTTGTTTTATTATAGGCATAGTATCACATTTAGTAGAACTAGAAGCAGAACTAGAACTAGAAGCAGAACTAGAAGCAGAACTAGCTTTTTGTCTTTTAGCAGGCATTTATATTTTATTAAGTTATAAAATATATAACCATATAACTTATTAGTTAGAAACTTTTGCTAGAGAATACACATATTTTCTACAATATATGCTCTTAAATATATATGGATATCTAGACAAAAAACCTGTTTTTAGTGCTTCTCTAGTGCGAATATGTTCCAAAAGTTTTTGTGGTTGGGCATACACGATCTTACTTAAAATTAACAACTGAATGTCTTCAGGAAACTCGTCGAATAACTTCTCAATAGTGGTCATTGTTGTGATAAGTTTTTTCTTAAAAACCTATCATTTTTTGCTTATAAAAATATTAATTTTTACATTTTTTGGTTAGTTGAATATTTTGGTTTTCTAGTAACATTAATCATTTCAGGTAATTTATGTTTATGACAATATACTGGTTTCTTCTCATAATTAAAATTAAATGAAGCACGTTTATTACACTCAACACAAGTTGGATTCTTAATATCAATCATATCGGGTAATTTATGTGTATAACAATAAAGTGCTTTTTTCTCATTTTTATAATTAAATGAAGGTCGCTTATTACATTTTAAACATTGGCTAGATGTAATATCAATCATTTCAAGTTCTTTATGTGCTACACAATATAAAGGTCTTTTCTTATTTTTATAATTAAATGAAGCTCTTTTATTACATTCTAAACAATATGGTAGATTACATACATTAACCATATTAATAAGTTTATGTTTTCCACAATATTTACCTAATCCATAATATTCTTTGCAATTATACAATGCTAAATGATAACAATTTGGAAAATCACATTCTCTACTAACAATATTAATCATACCAGGTTTTTTATGATTACTACAATATTTACGTATATTTGAAGTTTTCCAATTATATGAAGCTTCTAAATTACAATTTTTAATCGAACACTTTTTACCAATTCCCATATTAATATATATATATTAAGTGTTCATTTTTAAATATAAAATATACATCATATAAATTATATTCATTTACATAATACGATCCTTGATGAAATCAAGATTATAACATTCATTATTGAAGATATAACCATTGATACACTTATGACATCCAAGATAGTGGTTCTTTACATTCATATATTCATTATTAGTAATATCACACGACATACATCCTTTGTTGTGAGACGTATAATGTCCTTTATCACAATACTTAATAGATTTGATATCACACTCACTAAACCAAGGACAGTAATCACACCTAAGGCTTTTGCCATCAGATACATATCCTGGAGCACACTTTTTACATATCCAATACTGTGATGTTTTAACATCATAGTTAGAAGAAAAATCAACTACTTTATAATATGAGTTTTTAGGACATATTTTATAAGAATTAACCATATAAAGATTGGTAATAAGAAAAATAATTTTAATTGTTGTAATGCTAGTCATTTTGGAATAACTACTTATACAAAGATGTTATCATTTTTATCAAAAATGATGTAAAGGATAAATAATTTCTAGTTGTTTATTTGTTTCACAAATTTGGTGTAATAGTAGTTTATTATTATTATCCAGTTCTGCAATTTTATTTTCATATTCGTTAAATCTTTTTTTATATTCGGTTATAACTTCATTTTGCTTTTTAATAATTTTATTTTTTTTGTGTATTTCTTTTGTTTTAACTTCATTTAGATCAATAACAAATTTAATATCTTGCATTAATTTGATTTCAATAGGTGTTTTGTCCATTTATATTAAATATGAGTTATAAATACTATGTATATTAACAAAATTAGTTTTAGGAGATTTATATAAATATGCATCTTGTATAACCTTTATACTTAAATTTTTTAAACTTTCATCTTGATCTATATTTTTTTCAACATAGTTAATGTCTAAATTACCCCACATTAAAAGATGATTAATTATAAAATCAATATGATTATCTTTTAAAATCAAAATATACTTTGTAATATATTTTTTAATTGATAATTTTTTTTGTATAAAATTGTTGTTATTTAATACTCTAATAACTTCACTATTATATAGATTATAATTAATAATTGAAACATAGTTTTTATAATTAATTAGACATTGAGCTATATAATTAGTATCATACCAAAATGCATAATTATCTTCTATATTTGAAATGTAATATAGTTTCCAAAATATTTCTAAAGCATCTATAAAATAATAATTCCAATGTTGAATTATATATTTATAACATAATGTAATATATAGCTTTTTATAGTTATATGTTTTTATTTGCACTAAAAGATCTTTAGGCTGTTCGTATATTATCATTGAATAAATTTTATCTATCAAATCTTTTGTTAAGCTATTTTCCATTTT
>Ga0206131_10001191_pt1 | contig 33913 bp, 32 predicted proteins | sample Helgoland_Spring_FD_148636 | JGI IMG/M metagenome (GOLD analysis project Ga0206131, IMG submission 148636) | Pelagic subsurface seawater microbial communities from Kabeltonne, Helgoland, North Sea - Helgoland_Spring_Bloom_20160517_1 | ecosystem: Environmental > Aquatic > Marine > Epipelagic ... | reverse complement strand
GCAACATGCAGGTCGATGCCTTTGACTGCGTCGATGGTGTCGCCTGACTTGGTCTTGTACGACTTCGTCAGGCCGTTTACCTCGATAGCGAGATTCATGGGCTGAGCCTACGGGGCCGGGCCCATTCTCTCGACACCAAAAGGACCGGCCAGAACGTCTTGTCTCCCCGCCACCGGGAGGTGACGGGGAGACAAGAACACTCTCGACCAACTCGGGGGGAACTCAAGTTGACGACTATGGCAACAAATCAGTTCTGACCATCTCGGGGGGAACATCGATCCGATCAGTTGATCTGTCAGGGCTACGCCTCGCTGTTGCGTGCCATGGCAATAGTCAAGCGCGTGGGTGTTTCCGCAGTGTTGGCCATGTGTTACGAGTGTGTGGCAAGACATCTCACTGCTGTTCTCGAGGTCAGCGTTGGTAGTTCGGGCGGAGCAGAGCCGAGGGCCAATCCTGGGTGCGAAACTTCACCCATCAACGACGAATGGCCTAGATCTAACGGCCTGCTGGAATAGGCCTTTTTTGACGAGACGTCGCGCGAGATGAGACCGCCAGCCCAAATCAGTGCCCAATATGGGCTATCCCATACCCAAGATGACTGTCGTATGTCTTACTCGTAAGTACGAGCCGACCGGCGGTCACAGGAACCTAGCGAATTGTAGAGATTGCATCATGAGTGTTTCCGCATCACGCAGCCACCAAGATACGGGCGCTTCGTCTCGGTCGCTTCGGAGTGGGGAACGAGGTGCACTTCTCGTCGAATTCGCATTTGTTGCTCCCGTTCTCATCATGTTCGTCCTGGGAACAATCACCATGGGTCTCAGCTACAACCGCAGCATCTCGCTGAACAACAGTGCTCGCGAATCGGCACGGTACGGGGCGACGCTTCCGGTCGCTGATGACCTGGAGGGTTGGCTCAACTCGGTAGCCGACGTGGCGCGAGATGCTGCTGCGGGAGATCTAAGCGCAAGCGCCCCCGGGCAGTCAATCTGTGTGTCATTCGTACACACCAACGGCACGGACATCCATGATCGGACACTGACAGTGATCGAGACTTCAGGCAACCGCGTTGTCATCGCAGGCGTCACCTGCTTTGAGGATGGTCGAGGTAGCGATGAGCGACGAGTGCAAGTCTCGATGCAGCGCAACAGTGACGTGACAACGGCCGTCTTTACCTCCGACGGCGTTCTCAGTGCCCAGTCTGTTGCCCGGTTCGAGCGAGCGTAAGTAGATGGGGTTTCTACGTCAGGCCATGACCAGCGATCGGGGAGCGATTCTCGCAATCGGTGCTGCTGGTTTGGGAGCCATTTTGCTCGTGGGTGCGTTAGTAGTAGATCTGGGGTCGGCTCGTGTGGATCGAGCGCAGAACCAGGTTGTCACCGACGCTGCGGCGGCCGCAGGAGTTATTGGTCTTGTCGATTCAGGTGGTGTGGGCGGTTGCGAGGCAGCGCTGGGTTATGTCGAAGCACATGTGGGTCCGGTAGCGGGCCTTTCGTGTTCTGGTTTTCCGGTGGATTGCGACGCAATGACGCTGTCGACGTCAACGCTGGGTACCTCCGGTGGGTTGACCGTGACGATTACCCACCCAGTGGGAGACAACGATCCGATGATGTCTGCCGGAAGTACGAGTGCGGCGATCCAAGACTCAAGCGAAGCCGATGGCGATCGCTGTGATCGATTCGGTGTGGGAATCCAAGCGACGCGGAGTTCATTTTTCCGGGCGGTCACGGCCCAGTCTGTGGGCAGAACTTCGGTGCATTCGGTCGCTCGAGTCAGCGACGCATACGGCCGCGACCTCGTTATTAACCTTTTGTTGCTTGAACGAACCGAATGCGAAGCGTTGTCGATCGGCGGTGGCGGTTCGTCGGGTGGGATCACTGTCTCGTCTGTGACGGATCCTGAGACGGGTGAGGTGTACCCAGGAAGGATCGCCCTCGACTCGAATGGCAGCGGATCGAGCTGTAGTTCTCGGGGAACCATCCATGCGAATGGGGCGGGTGCAACCATTCGTGCCGATGGGCCGCCAGGATGCGCCAACGAGGTTGAACCATCGGGCTTTGGAATGGGGTGCGGTCGGCTCGAGACGTACGCTCCCGGTGCACCCGGCTGTAATCTGCCAGCCTGTACGAGCGGTGGAGTTATCACTCCACCACCGGTCAAGAGCCCTCGCCGGTTTACCCGGGCGCCGATCGACTACCTGTACAACTGCAAAGAGACCTACCCGGTGAGCTATGAGATCCGGGGTTGCAGCGAAGCATCTATCCGCACACCGTACATCGACGAATTGAGCAACTCGGTGGAGGCCTACAACTCGTTCAGGCGGTACAACGCGGACTCCCGCTTTCCCTGCCAGATCAACGGAAGCAGTGACCCAATTGTTGTACCGGAAGGAAACTGGATCGTTGACTGCCCTGATCTGCGTGTATTCCGTGAGCTGATCTTTGAGGGAGGAAACATCATCTTCGAAGGAGATGTGACAGTCGGAGCCCAAGGCTCGCTTCAGATCAATACGAACAACACGTCGACCTACCTTTGGAGCTCGACCTTGGATATGGACTACACGCAACACTCGGCTCAAGCGGCGTTTATGTATTTTAAGGGAGGGACACTCGACAAAAGCGCAGGTGCGACGCTCGAGATGCAGAACACGCTGGTGTACCTCTCATCCACCTCAGCACTCAAGCTCGGAGGCGGCGCAGGGTCCTTAGTATGGAGCGCTCCGCTCGAAGGGCCATTCACGAACCTGGCCTTGTGGTCCGAGAGCACACTCGACCACGGATTCGCTGGATCAGCCACGCTTGTTCTTGAAGGCGTGTTCTTCACGCCATTGGCCACCGTTGTTTACACTGGCAACGGCGGCCAAGCGAGCATCGAGGCGCAGTTCATCGCCAACAGGGCCTCGGCACAGGGCAACGGGCTTCTTGAGATAGCTCCCAAATGGGATCGAATCGTACGTTTCCCGCCGCCTGCAATAACGGAACTGATCCGGTAGTACTGGTTGCTCGGGCGAGTGCGCCTTTCCCTGTTCGGTTAGGCGCTTAGGCCAAGACTGTCGAGGAGTTGCGCGGCGAGCGGCGGCAGCGGTTGACGGTGTGGCCAGACAGCCCGGAGGCTGCGGGTGATGGCGAGATCCTTGACCTCGATCTCGACGAGCGAACCAGTCTCGAGTTCGGCTGCGACTGCGAGACGGCTGATCACCGTTGGCGAATTGGCGTCGAGAACCGCAGAACGGACGGCTGATGTGCTGCCCAGCTCAAGGACCGCGGTCGGCGGCCCGAGATCGAGAGCAGCGAGTGCGTCCTCGAGCGCCTCTCGGGTGCCAGAACCGGCTTCGCGAGTGACTAGGGGAGTGGCGGCGAGGGCTTCGACCGGGACCGTTCGTCGTTTCGCCCACGGATGGGTCGGTCCAACAACAGCGATCAGTTCGTCGGTGCCCACAAGTTGCTCTTCGAGATCTGGCAGGCTCGATGTGGTCTCGATGAAGCCAAGGTCAGCGCCGCCATCTCGGAGGCGTTCGATCACCGAGGTGGAATTTGCTACCTCGAGAGCGACGGAATCGCCTGGATGAGCGCGGGCGAAGCGGCCAAGCCATTGCGGCAATAAGTACTCGGCGATAGTGAAGCTGGCGGCAATACGGAGCCGCCCGGACTGTTCGGCCTGAAACGCCTGCAAGCCGGCCTTAAGTTCATGAGCGGACCGCAGAATGGCTTCGGCCCAGCCAGCTACAACAACACCAGCGTCGGTGGGGACCGAACCTGATGGGCTACGTTCGAGCAGCGTCATTCCGAGCTGACGTTCAAGGTGTTTCAGCCGGCTACTTGCTGAAGGCTGCGCAACACCGTGTGCCCCAGCGGCGCGAGACACGCTGCCAAGTTCGACCACGGAGACGAAGAGATCGAGCGACGCAAGCTCAGGGAACGACGGACCTAGAGGCATCGAGTGAGCCTACAGCCTGGTGCCCTTGTCATAGGTTAAAGCTATGGCCTTAGTTGGGTTAGGCCTCTAGCCAAGCGGGCGTGACTATGGTCACATGGACACCATGACACGACTGGGCTTTGTGCTCGACAGCGACAACTGCATTGGCTGCCATGCCTGCACCATCGCCTGCAAGAGTGAACACGACGTGCCGCTGGGGGTGAACCGGACGTGGGTCAAGTACATCGAGACGGGCACGTTCCCCGACGTTGCACGCAAATTTTCGGTGATGCGTTGCAACCAATGCGAGGACGCACCTTGTATGGCGATATGCCCGACGAATGCGCTCTTCCGGGCCGACAACGGTGTCGTTGACTTCCAGGACGACAACTGCATCGGCTGCAAGTCGTGCATGAATGCCTGCCCCTACGATGCGCTCTACATCAACCCCGAGACCAACACTGCACACAAATGCAATATGTGCAACCACCGGGTCGAGGTAGGCCTGGAGCCGTCGTGCCAGGTCGTGTGCCCAACCGAGGCAATCACCATTGGCGATCTCGATGATCCCCACAGCAAAATCAATCAGATCATCGCGCGCAACGAAACTGCAGTTCGCTCGCCAGAGCAGAACACCAAACCCAAGGTGTTCTACAAGGGAGCTGACCAAGCGTCGCTCGACCCAACACGGAGTGCGCTGTCAAACGACGGCATGATCTGGGCTGACCGCCTGTTCGCTGGTGATCCTGGTGGCAAGAGCCATCCTTCGGTACCGGTCGCACTTGGTTCCAAACCAACCGACGAGGACGGCGTCGTCGCACGCACGGCCTACACCACCGCCCACCAGATGACATGGAAAGCAAAAGTCTCGGGTTACCTCGTGACCAAGGCTGTCGCTGCTGGTGTCATGCTGGTTGCGGCGCTGCTTGTGCTCATGGGTCACGCCGACGAGCAGGCTGCAGTCGGTGTCGCCCCGCCAGTCATCGCCGGCATCTTCCTCGGTATCACCGGCATCTTGTTGATTACCGACCTCAAACAGCCTGGCCGCTTCCACTATTTGATCACTCGTGGTAGCTGGGAGTCGTGGCTCGTCAAGGGTGCGTACATCCTGATGGCCTTTGCACTGGTCTGCGGCCTGTGGTTCGTCGGCGGTCTCGCCGGGTCGAGCGGCCTGCTCAAGGGGCTTGCAATTCCGGCAGTCCTCGGTGCGCTCGGTACCGCCGGGTACACCGCATTCTTGTTTGGACAGTGCGAGGGGCGCGACCTGTGGCAAACGCCGCTGTTGTTGCCGACACTTCTGGCACAAGCCGTCACCGCTGGTGGAGCGACCTACGCCATCCTGGACCTGTTCATCGACGTCCCTGAAGGACAAGCAGTCCAGTGGTGTCTGCTTGGTGGGCTCGCTGCAACTGCCGCACTCATCGCTATCGAGCTCACCTCAAAAGGAAGCCGACATGTTGAGCTTGCTGTCCATGAGATGACGCACGGTGCGTACTCGCAACAGTTCTGGTTCGGCGGTGTCCTGCTCGGCATCGTGATTCCTGCAGTGCTCGTGATCATTGCACTCAGCACTGACATCGGTGCAGGGATCGCTGCAGTTGCTGGAGTTTCCGCCTTGATCGGCATGTTCGCCTACGAGGATTCCTTCGTCCGCGCCGGCCAGTCTGTACCACTGTCATGAGCGCTGTGTTGCACCGCTCCGCTGGGGCCGACGTTCGTCGGACATGGCTGGACCTGTTCTGGTCGCCTCCTGCGTCGGCTCCGCCCGCTCGTCCCTCGCTCCTACCTGTGTTGCACCGCTCCGCAGAGCAGCCCAGGCGCAGCGATGCTGCGATTGCGGGTAGCCCGGCTTTCGACTCGTTCCTCGCCGAAACCCTGTGTTCGAGTGCCCGCTTCAACGGTCACGGCCAGTGCCCAGCCACAAAGGAAACACCATGACTGATCTTACGAATTATCCGCCGTATGAGCAGTGGCACGACTGGACTGAGTTCGACGCCAAAGCATGGCCAACCAAGGTCGAGAAAAAATACACGCTGGTGCCGACCTCGTGTTTCAACTGCGAAGCCGGTTGTGGGCTGCTGTGTTACTTCAACCAGGAAACTGGCGAGATCGACAAGATCGAAGGTAACCCTGAGCACCCTGCTAGCCGTGGCCGCAACTGCGCCAAAGGTCCAGCAACGCTGAACCAGGTCTATGACCCTGAGCGCGTCATGTACCCGATGAAGCGGGTCGGCGAGCGGGGCAGCGGCGAATGGGAACGTGTCAGCTGGGATCTCGCACTCGAGGAGATCGGCGCTCGGATCCGCAAGGCGATCCAAGAAGAACGCAACAACGAGATCATGTATCACGTTGGCCGCCCTGGTGAGACGAACTACACCAACCGAGTGCTGCAGGCATGGGGTGTCGATGGGCATAACAGCCACACCAACATCTGCTCATCGAATGCCCGTATTGGTTACCAGTCTTGGATGGGCCACGACCGACCGTCGGCTGACTATGCCAACGCCGAAGTCATCTTCTTGATCTCGGCTCACCTGGAGTCAGGTCACTACTTCAATCCCCACGCACAACGCATCATCGAGGCCCAGTCCAAGGGCGCAACCGTCATCGTGTGTGACCCTCGGCTGTCGAACACCGGGTCCAAGGCCGATCACTGGTTGCCCACCTGGCCCGGCACCGAGCCGTTCCTTTGTCTCTCGATCATCCACCAGATGCTCGAGAACGGCACGTGGAATCGTGACTTCGTCAAGCGGTGGGTGAACTGGGAGACCTTCCTTGCCCAAGAGTTCCCTGACGTGCCGCAGGAATGGGACTCGGTCGAGGGAGCACTTAAGGCGCATTACGTCGACTACACACCGGAACGGGCCGAGAGCATCACTGGCATCGAAGCCAGCAAGATCCGCGAGATCGCCACGATCATTGGTGACCACCCAACCAAGTTTGCGTCACATAACTGGCGCGCTGCGGGCGCAGGTAACGAGGGTGGTTGGCAGGTTGCTCGGTGCCTGTTCTTCATCGCGGTGATGACTGGTTCAGTAGCGACGGTCGGCGGAACCAGCGGAAATGGCTGGAACAAGTTTGCACCAAAGGCCCCAATCGGCGCCCCAAAGATCACCAAGTGGAATCACCTCGAATGGCCGGAGGAATATCCCCTGAGCTACCACGAGATGTCGATCTTGCTCCCGCACTTCCTGAAGGAGGGCCGGGGCACGCTCGACACCTACTTCTCCCGTGTCTACAACCCGATCTGGACGAACCCTGATGGGTTCACCTGGATGGAAGCACTCAAGGACGAATCTCTGGTCAACTGTCATGTTGCGCTCACCCCTACGTGGAGCGAGACAGCCTGGTTCGCTGATTACGTACTCCCCATGGGCGTAGGCGCTGAGCGTCACGATGTTGTCAGCTACGAGACACACTCGGGCCGCTGGATTGCGTTTCGCCAGCCAGTGTTCCGTCGTTATGCCGAGATCGAGGCAGCTCGAGGCAAGGGCGCCGTGGTCACTGCCGAGTCACGCACCCACGAGTACAACCCCGGCGAAGTCTGGGAAGAGAACGAGTTCTGGATCGACTTGTCATGGCGTATCGATCCCGACGGCTCAATGGGCATCCGTCAGTGGTTCGAGAGCGAAGCCAATCCAGGCAGCCCGATCGGCATCGATGAGTACTACGAGATCATGTTCCGTGACTCGGTGCCTGGTCTGGCCGAAGCTGCCGCTGCTGCTGGCGAAACGCCGTTGGAGTACATGCGGAACCGGGGCGCATTCGCAATCGAAGGCGACCAGACCACACCCTATGAGCGCTCAGTCGATCCATCAGTAGTCGAGGGTTCGCACAAGGACAGCTCAGGCGTATACCGCAAGCCTGGCACGCCCGGCACCTGGGACGGTTCGCCTGAGACGCTCGCCGACATCACGCTCGACTCGCTTGGTGACGGTTCACCAGCCATCGAGATCGACGGCGAACTCAAGGAGGGCTTCGTTACGCCATCCAAGAAGCTTGAGTTGTACTCGACCACGCTGGCTGAGTGGGGCTGGCCCGAGTACGCCACGCCGAAGTGGATCCCATCTCATGTGCATCATCAGGACATGGACATGGAAGGCAACGAACGAATTCTGTTGCCGACATTCCGGATTCCGACGTTGATTCACACCCGTTCAGCCAATAGCAAATGGTTGTCGGAGATCTCGCACCGACATCCGCTGTGGATACATCCTGAAGACGCCGAGAAGCTAGGCATCGACGAGAACGGCCTGGTGCGAATCAGCACCCGTATTGGCCACTTCGTGATTCAGGCCTGGCGCACCGAAGGCATACGTCCCGGCATCGTTGCCGCGTCGCACCATATGGGTCGCTGGCGGGTCGAGGAAGATAAGGCTCGGTCGTGGGGCGCTGGCAAGGCAACGATCACCGACGACGGCGAGGGCGGTTGGAAGCTCAACCGCACCGACGGCATTCGTAAGTGGAAGAGCAAGGACAACGACACCGAGCGCATTTGGTGGAACGACACCGGCGTGCATCAGAACCTAACGTTCGCTGTCCAGCCTGATCCGATCTCTGGAATGCAGTGCTGGCACCAGCGGGTCCGGGTAACGCCAGCAGAAAAGGGCGACCAATACGGCGACGTTGTGGTCGATACCAACAAGTCGCGTGAGGCCTACCTCGAATGGCTGGCAAAGACTCGTCCGGGCCCCGGCCCGAACAACTTGCGCCGTCCACTCTGGTACGCCCGCCCCCTCAAACCCACCGCACCTACCTACCTCGCCGACTGAAAAGTTATGTTCCCCTGGGGACGTAACTTTTCAAGCAGCTCGTCGATGCCGTTGTTGCACTAGGTGATGCACTCGCCGTAAATCGTCGTCGTCTTCAAGTCGACGACGAGTCCGGCGCGCCGCCATTTGGACCGCTTGAGCCGAAGAGTAGCCATAGGGCTCGGCGATCTCTGACGGCGTGAAGCGTCCCAAGTCGAGGGCGATCGCGACTGCAAGGCCCAGCAGTCCGTTGTGGCAACGGGGCCGCACATCGACCAACTCACAATTCGCTGCGTTGGCAATCTCTCTCTTGATTCCTGCCAACGACCAGTCCTTGCCAACCGAAAAGTTATGTTCCCCTGGGGAGGTAACTTTTGGCACATCAATGATTGGGCGGACACGGTTCTGGACCCTGTCGTTCGGCCGAGGCCGTTCCACTTCGAGTCGATAGTTGGGACCGAAGAGCTCGCGCACGACGGATGTGTTCATGAACGATGGCTCCGGTCGCAGTCCCAGGTAGATGCCATGGCTGGACCATTGGCACGTGGCTAGGCACACCGTGGCGTCGAGGTCGAGCGGGTTGCGGTGGGTGTAACGAACCTCGGTCATGAGGTGCTCGTCGGTGAGGATCGGTACTTCGAGGAACGGCGCTTCGAAGAGCGGCCCTGAACTTTTATGGTACCGGTGAAAGTACTTCGCGTACCGCGACTTGAGGTCTCGCATTGCTGCTGACAAGACCGGCTCCGGGCAGTACAGCACGAGGTGGACATGGTTACCCATGAGACAAAAGGCCTGGACCTCGATCCGATATCGCTCGCACGTGGCGATGAGCAAATACATGAAGCGCCGGCGGTCATTATCGTCAAGAAAAATGTTCCACCTGTTCGTGCCTTGTGTCGTTACATGGAAGTACGTGTGTGGCCGCTTCAGTCGCGGCGGTCGTGTCGCCATAAACAAACGCTAGATCTCGGGTACGACAATCTCGGTTGGTGAATTGTTATGTTCCCCAGGGGAAGCAACTTCTCGCCTGTCATGCTCAGGGCTGCAAGCGCCAGCAGCCGAAGCGCCTACGGTATGACGATGCGGAAGATCATTATTGATACGGATCCCGGCCAGGACGATGCCATTGCGATCCTCACGGCGCTCGGCTCACCCGAAGAGCTCGATGTTATTGGCATCACCACCGTTGGTGGCAACGTGCCGCTGGACCTCACGACGAAGAACGCACTCATGATGGTCGAGCTTGCGAAACGGACCGACGTGCCGGTCGTTGCTGGGCACCCAGGGCCCAAAGGCCGGCGACTCGTGACGGCAGAGTACGTGCACGGTGAGACTGGCCTGGACGGGGTGGGTCGACCCGATCCAACCATCACCGTGACCCCGGGTTTCGCTCCAGATTTCATCATCGAACAGCTCGAAGCACATGACGCCGTAACGCTGTGTCCCTTGGGTCCACTCACCAATATTGCCGACGTACTTGAGCAGCGCCCCGATCTAGCAGCGAAGGTCGAGCAGATCGTGCTGATGGGTGGAGGACACTTCGAGGGTGGCAATGTCACGCCCGTCGCCGAGTTCAACATCTACGTCGATCCTGCAGCTGCTGCCACGGTGTTCGCTAGCGGCATCGACATCGTGGTTATGCCGCTCGATGTCACGCACAAGGCCCGTACGTCACCCGCACGTATCGCTGCATTCCGTGACCAGGGGACTGACGCCACGCTCAGTGCAGCAGGCATGTTGTCGTTCGCTGAACGGTTCGACATCGAGCGCTACGGCTTCGAAGGTGGGCCTCTACACGATCCTTGCGTGGTCGCCTATCTGATCGAGCCGGACATCTTCACTGGACGCCTGTGTAACGTCGAGATCGAGACCGAGTCCAGACTCACACGTGGTACGACCGTGGTCGACTGGTGGGGTGCGACCAAACGGCCGAAGAACGCCTGGGTCGCCAACGATCTGGATAGCGACCGGTTCTTCGCTCTGCTTGCGGACCGCATCGGCCGCCTCTGAAAAGTTACGTCCCCAGGGGAACATAACTTTTCAGTTGCCGAGGAGATTTTCGTCGCCCCGGGGTGAGCGACCGAGTGCGTACTCGGGGGCTAAGACGTCGGTTTTGGCGTTCATGACGTGCGGATCGCTGTAGTAGCCGAGCGCGTAGTTGCCCATGGTGTAGCCAAGGAGTTCCTGCAATCCTGGGTCCAGGTCCTTGGCGATGTCTGGCGGGCACGACAGATAGTTGTTCTCTTCGGTGCGCAGCCAGGACAGGCAGTAGGTGATGTTGATGCCGGTGCGGTCGTGGCTCGACCGGTTCTCACCTCCGCCGTGGGTGACTGAACCCGAGTACAACAGCACGGAACCTGCGTCCATCACTGCTTGTGTCTTCTCGTCGTCGGTCGCTCGCCGATCCTTGTCCCAGTGAGGACTCCCGGGCACGACACGCGTCGCCCCGTTCTCGTTCGTGAAGTCAGTGAGTGCCCACATCGTGTTGAATTGAGGCTCGATGCCGTCGGGGACGTAGCCGCCCCACGCCAACCGATCTTGATGCAGCGGCTGCGTGCCTTGACCGGGCGTGATGTTGATGACCTGGGTGAGGTGAAGCTGGATCTTGTTGCTGAACTGCAGCAGGAAGCGGCGTGCCAGGTCGAGCACGGTCTCGTGCATGACCAATTCACGACATGCCGGGCTTCGTGCCACGAGAGCACCGGTGCGAGTGGTCAGGCGGCCAACGAAGTCGTCTCGCCCTGCAGGAGTAGCGGAGACCCACGGCTCCAACTCCTGAGCGACACGCTCCTGGAGCTCAAGCCCCATCAGGCCACGGATGATGACGGCACCATCTCGTTGGAAGGCTGTGAGAACCTCGCCGAGGTCGTGATCAGGATCGAACGTCACAAGTTCTGCCATAGGAAACAGTAACTCGCAGACGCCGCTCACGTCTCGCTACGTGGCCGGTGGCTCGAAGGGAGCTGGGTCGGCAAAGCGTCGCACCACGTTCGTTGTCATCTGGGCGATGTCGTTGTCGTAACCGTTGCGGGCGAGTGCGCCGAACCATGAGATGGAACTTGCCGAGAAGACCGCACCGCCGCCGGGCGTCTCATAGAAGATGACGTCGCCTCGGACATAGGGGTCGGGGAGGGTCACATCGACCGAACCTTCGAACTCTTCCTTGGTCCGTACCATGTCGGGTCCAAACTGGGTGGCCGACGCCAGCACAACGGCATGTTCGGGTGACCCGAGTCGGGTGTCATACCGGTCGATCTCCTGACCAGCTGCACCACCGCCGAGTCCTGACGTGCCGATCTTGCCATCCTCGGGTTCGACCCCGTGCCAGATCCATGCTGCCCGAGACGAGAAGCTGTCCGCGTCGACGTCAAAGTGTGTGGCCCGACCGAACCCTTGTGCTGCGAAACCGACGCCTGCGACCTCGTTCGGCGGCCGTCCGTTGCGCCGCCACATGCCGCCGTACTCACCGCCAAACGCGTGGTAACTCTCGCCATCGCCCGTCTGCCAATTTCGAACGCCATCTTCGGCTCGTCGCAGCTCCATGGCTCCCGGCCACGCGTCGCTGAAGGCCACCCGCCAGTAGAAGCCATTGCCGCCCAGGTACATCAGGCGTCCACCGCCGCGCTGCCATTCCGCCAGCGCATCCAGCATCGTTGTGGACCAGTATTCGGGATGGGAACTAGTCACGATCACTCGGTAGGGGGCCAACGCAGCAAGGCCCTCGGCATGGATGTCCTCGTCGGCGATCACATCGTGCCCAACACCGGTGTGTTCCAGGAACGCGTTGATATCGGTGTCTGGGGTGAAGTTCCAACCGTCGGCGCCGGGACGGAGATTGAGCACCGGTCGCAGCCGTGAGCTGAACATCACACCACTGCCGTCGGGATGATTCTCGTACATCGATCGGCCGAGTTCAGGATGGCTGCGGATGTAGTCGTGTTCTGGACGAAGTCGAGTACGGCTTCCAATGAAGTCGGCACCTTCGAACAACATACGATGGTTCGCATAGGCGATGTAGGTCGCCGAGGACATGAGCAGCGCAACATCGTTGGTTACAGCGTTCTCGGCGGGACGCACGAAGAACGGAATCCGGTCGCTCTGATCACCTGACTGCAACCGGAAGGCGTAGATGCCGCTAGGCAGGTTGGTCGGCAGCGTCACCGTGGCGGTCTCGGTCCACCCTGCGTCGTAGAGGTCGTCCTTGTGGAAGTGCACAGCGTTCCACTGGTCGGGTGAATGGGTCCAGCGCTGTTCGGTCCCATCCCAGGTGGATCCGGTGATGGCCCGGGTAGGCAGCTGGTGGAATTCGCCATGTCGCTCCAGGGGTCCAGCATCGACTATCGACCGTCCGGCCATGTCCTGGTGCAGCTGCCAATTCATCCGGTCGTCGTCGACCAGCAAGCTCGGTCGCCCGATGCGGCCGTCGAAGTCACCGACGGCCCGCCCGTTGTCGACTCGACCACCGAGGACAAGCTGACCAAGCGAAACGCTAGTCAGATCGATCGTGGCGGAGGTCTCGGCACTATCTGATTCGAAAAGGTCGCGTCCTGGCGAAGCCGACGGTTCAGTCGTGAGCGATGCCTGCACTGTGCCCGTCGCGAGATCGAGGTTGCAGTGCACCGTGTACCAGCGATGGGAAGCGACCGGTCGAGGTCGCACTATGAGTTCGGTCTCACCGACACGAATCACCACGACACCATCTGAGGCACTCAGCTGGACTACGGCTCGGCCGTCAGCGTCGCCGATGGTCATGATTGTCTGCGCTTCATCGGGCAGCGTAAGGAGCACATCGAGCGAAAATCCCAGGCTCGCCGTAGCAGCGAGGCCGGAGAGGTCGACGGTGCCATAAGAGCCAGGCAACAACGGCTGGTCGACTAGTTCGACGGAGCTGGGAAGGTCGCTGGCGACCTCAATCTCAGCAAAACCTGGACCAGCTTTGGTCGGGTCACCACAACTGATGCGCACCAGCGATAACTCCGCTGGTCCTGGTGCGTGGCTTGAGGCCCGCAGCACGAGTGGTTCGCCGGCTCGAACCGACCATGGCTCGCAATAGCCGGTGATGAGTTTGCCGATGTCGTCAGGTGTGTCGCTCACCCTCGAACTCTGTCAGACAAGTGCCTGTCAGACCTAGAAGCCAACACAGCGAACCTGCGTAACACCTGGCCGCTCGCTACGGTCGCACCATGGCCTCTCTCACGAATCTGCTCGGTGAGGTGCGGTCATGCAGCGTCTGCATCGCACACCTACCAGCAGGCCCGCGTCCCATCGTGCAGATGGACACGACAGCCTCAATCGTGATCATCGGTCAGGCCCCAGGCCGTCGGGTGCATGAGAGCGGTGTGCCATGGGATGACCCCAGCGGTGTCCGGCTGCGGGCGTGGCTCGACCTGACACCTGAACAGTTCTATGACCCAACCAAGGTTGCGATCTTGCCGATGGGTTTCTGCTACCCGGGGTCTGCGAAGTCAGGCGACCTGCCTCCGCGGCCTGAGTGCGCGCCGCTTTGGCACGACCCGCTGCTCGACCATCTGCCTAGGGAACGGCTTGAGGTCATCATCGGCGTCTACGCCCAGAAGCGTTACATCGTCGAGCCGGGCAAGAATCTGACCGCGACGGTCTCGAACTGGAAGTCGTACCTTCCTCACCAGATCGTCATGCCCCATCCGTCGCCTCGAAATCAAGCATGGTTCACGAAGAACCCATGGTTCGAGGAAGAAGTAATCCCCGCAGTACAGACCCGGGTTCGTCAGGTCGTTGCCACGGATTGACTGGATGCGGGCAGTCTCGAGGCCATGACCAGCGCTGCTCCGTTCGCAACGCCTGACAGCACGAAAGCGAACCGATAACTTCCCGACGAGTCGACCAATAGCTGGGCAACGTAGGGCCCGATTGCAGCCAGTGATCCAGCGGTGCCGAAGATCCGTCCGACGATGGCACCGGCGTGTTCCCGGCCGAAGTAGTCGCCGACAAGAGCCGGAAGCATGGTGACCGTGGCTCCATAGGAGAATCCGAACACGACAGCCGACGGGTACAACAACGTGAGGCCATTCGATGCGGCGATTCCAAAGAAGGCCAGTGTTTCCAAAGCGAACGCAGCCACAACCAGGCGCTTACGCCCTAAACGGTCCGAGATGGGGCCCACGAGTAGTCGGCCTGCCAACCCGCCCACGCCGATCGATGAGATCACCGTTGCAGCGGTGATCTCATCGATGCCTAGGTCGATCGCGAACTGGTTGCTGTGCACGAAGGGCACGAACACAACGACAAAGGTCAGCGCATACATGCCCAGGATGAGCCAGTACGTGCGAGTGCGGGAGGCCGCTTTGGCGGTGAGGCCATCGGTGCTGCTGATAAGCGTTTGGTCGAGGGGAGTTGGGGGGCCGTCCTTGCCGTCGGGAAACTGGCCCATCGACTCGGGATCTCTGCGGAACCAGAGAGAACTCAGCAACATTGCGGCACCGCCGGTGAGCGCGAACGATGCCAGCGCTGTCCGCCAGCCGTATGCCTTGACCAGAGTGGCAGCAACGGGCGGGGCGATGATGTTGGCCATGCTGGTACCCGAAGTCGCGATCGCGAGCGCAGTGCCTCGGCGTTCGACGAACCAACGGACCACGGTCGCGTTACACGGAACCCATGACGCGCTCATCCCTAACGGGGCAACCACGCCGAGACCGAGAAAGGCGATCCACAGGTTCGGGGCGGTAGCCCAGATGATGTACCCGGCAGTCAGTAACACCGACCCAACCGCAACAACTCGTCGGGGGCCGACCCGGTCGGTCAGTGCGCCGGTCACCGCTGACAACGAGCTGTAGGTGAAAATGTACACAGCAAAGATCAGCTGTAGCCGAGTCTCAGACCAGCCGGTGTCCTCGACGATGTCGTCGACGAACGTGCCGAAGCTGAACTGGATCGAGTAGACGACGAAAAGTGCGGTGAACGCAGCGCCAACAACGTTCCATCCATAAAAGTCTGTCTTCACCGTTCGTTCCTCAGAGGCCGCGGACGATGGGGAGTAACTCGTCGAGCGACGTAATGGTGTGGTCGCTGGGGTGCTGCATACTCGCAGCCTGGCCGTGCGGGTTGTACCAGCACGTCGCGATGCCGGCGTTGTTGCCGCCGGCAATGTCGGAGCCCAGGTTGTCGCCAACCATGACCGCTGCCGAACGATCGGGTTCACCGAGTGCATCGAATGTCAGGTCAAAGATTGCTGTCCCTGGTTTCGCTGCGCCCACCTCGGCCGAGATGGTGATGACCTCGAAGTGTTCCTCGATGCCTAAACGGCTGATACGAGCCCGTTGAATCTCGCTCAGCCCGTTGGTGATCAGCGCAAGCGTGGCAACGTCGGCTAGAGCGTCGAGCATGGCGTACACCCCGGGATACAACTCGCCATGAGCACCCATGCCATAGGCGAAGGCATCCGCCATGTCTTGCGGATTCGCCTCGAGCTCAAGCCGATCGTTGAGCTCCACGAAACGGGCAACGTGGACCTGTGGCGGCGTGAGTTCGTGGGCCTCGACTTTGCGCCACAACGCCTGGTTGATTTCGTCGAAGATCACATAGGTGTCACCGGCCTCGGCCCCGACCGCGTCCATGGCGTGGGTGAACGCCATCTGTAGCGAAGTATCGGTGTCGAGCAGCGTGTGATCGAGGTCCAGGAGTACATGGTGGTAGCGCACGTTTACGAAGTCTCGCGCACGGCCCGCTAGCTTTCTGCAATGAGTGTTCGAGGTGTGGCGCACATCGCCGGGGTGTTTGAGCACCCCTTACGAGAAATCCCTGACAAGACGGTTCCCCAGATCCATGCAGAGGTGGCGCGTGGTGCGCTGACCGATGCCGGTCTGACCATGGCCGATGTCGATGCGTACTACTCGGCGGGTGATGCCCCCGGGTTCGGAGCGTTGTCGATGGCCGACTATTTGGGGCTCGACTGTCATCATCTTGATGACACCGAGACCGGAGGTTCGTCGTACCTGTTGCATGTGCAACATGCGGCCGAGGCAATTGCCGCTGGACATATCGACGTTGCGTTGATCACGCTGGCAGGCAAACCTCGCACCGGTGGTGCAGGTCCGGGCGGGAGTGCCCGATTCAGTTCCGCCCCCGAAGCCGGTTTCGAGAACCAGTTCGGGTTGGGTGTTATCAGCGGCTACGCCATGGCGGCCAGCCGCCATATGCACGAGTTCGGCACCACGAGTGCTCAGCTGGCCGAGATCAAGGTCGCGGCTTCAACCCATGCCCAGCACAACCCCGACGCATTCCTGCAAGACGTCGTCACGGTCGAGCAAGTGCTCGATTCACGCATGATCTCTGACCCACTCCATCTGCTCGACGCCTGCGTTGTGACCGATGGCGGGGGAGCGCTGGTCGTGGTTAGCGACGCCGTCGCAAAGACCCTCGACCGGCACACGATCCCCGTTCTCGGCACCGGCTTCGGCTTCAAGGGAACCAACTCTGGTCGGATCGACCTGACCTACACCGGTGCTCGAGTCTCTGGCCCGGCAGCGTTCGAAGAAGCTGGCGTCACCCATGGTGACATCGATTACGCATCGATCTATGACAGCTTCACGATCACGGTGTTGGTCACGCTTGAGGATCTCGGCTTCTGTGAGCGGGGCAAAGGTGGCGAGTTCGTGCTCGACGGTGCGCTGCAGGCTCCCCACGGGCGACTGCCGTTCAACACCGACGGCGGCGGGCTCTGCAACAACCACCCGGCAAACCGTGGTGGTATGACCAAGGTGATCGAAGCGGTCCGACAACTTCGGGGCGAGGCCCATGCAGCCGTGCAAGTGCCTGACTGCCAACTCGCACTTGCTCACGGCACGGGCGGCTCGATGGCGACTCGTATGGGCAGCGCCACACTGATTCTGGGGAGAGACTGATGTCCGACGTATACACCTCGTACCTGCCAGCCAACGCGCCGGAGGTCAACATCGAGACCCAGCCGTTTTGGGATGCAACAGCGCAAGGTCGTATCGACCTTGCTGTCTGCGATGACTGCGGCTTCATTCCCTGGTACCCACGCCTGGTCTGCCCTGACTGCCATAGCACGGACATGACATGGACAACGATGTCCGGCCACGGCACCGTGTACTCCTATTCGGTCACCCGTGCGGGTGTCGGCCGGGCATGGAAAGAGCACCTGCCGTTCGTGGTTGCCTATGTTCAACTCGACGAGGGGCCAATCATGATGACCAATGTTGTTGGCTGTGATCCTGAAACCGTCGAGATCGGCATGGCCGTGACCGCCGTGTTCGACGACACCGGCGAAGGCACCTCGATCGTGCGTTTCACTCCGGCGCCGTGAGCCCAGTTGTGACCCTGTGATGAGCGACGACCTACAACGACTGCTCGACGAACGGGCATGTGAGCGTCTGATCACCGAATACACCCACCTGGTCGACTTCGGCAACGCCCCGGGCATCGCCGATCTGTTTACCGCTGATGGCGTGTGGCGAACCGATGAGTTCTCGATGGATGGCCAAGAAGGCATCCGGGCCGGATTCTCCCGTCGCCAAGGCGTGACCCGCCGACAATCACGGCACGTATGCACGAATATCGCTGTCACCGTCGACGGCGACACCGCCAGTGGGATTTGTTACCTGGTGAACTACCGACACGACTCCGAAACCGGTGTTGCCGAGACACCAGCGCCAGCCGATGTCCCGAAGTATGTCGGCGAGTACCACGACACGTTTGTGCGAACCGCTGACGGATGGCGGTTCTCGGATCGCTACTGCAACATGACATTCGTGCGCCCATCTCGCCACTAAGGACGCCGGGTCACTAGCCAGCTAAAAGACGGGAAGCCGATCGCCGGTCGCACGTTCGCCTCGGGCGAATTCGCGCAACATGATGATGTCGCCATGCCGTTCACGAGCCATGCCTAACAAGGCGACCATGACCAAGTCGACGACGTCGGGTGCAAAGGTTGGCGTGTCGATACCCAGCGAATGGGCTAGGTCGTCGCTGTGTATGACCGCCTCGACCATGCGGGTCACCAGATAGCTGTCGAGCGGCATACATACACCGCCGAATACCTCAATGCCACGTTCCCCCGGTTCGCCGATCAGCCTGGTGCGCAGATCTGAAACGGTACGGGTATGAAGCTCTCGCACAGCGGTGGCACCTGGTTCGGCATCGTCGGACGCTCGTTGCACAATGCTCGCTCGTAGTTCGGCGAGATCATCGTCGGGCTGATCGAATGCCCGAAAGAAGTACTGGCTGGCGTCGATGTCTTCTTCGATGTTGCACTCATCTGCTTGCATATAGAGCCATGCAGTCGTGAACGCACGCCCAAGGTGGGCAGCGAGTGCGCCGACCGTCATGTGTTCAAGTGCACTGGGTTCGTTCCAGTTGGCTTCGACGTCGGGGTGGTCGAGAAGAGCCCCGACCGTATTGCCCATCTCGAGGAAGAGCGTGGGGACGCTGGCGCGTTTCGATTCAAGTCGCATGAGATTCCGGTCCGAAAAGTGGAGGGTCAGTCGTTGGGATACCCACCAACGTAGTCATGCACGCGGCGCTGAAGGTGACGAGCGCGAACTTCTTGGTAGTGGCCGAGTGGATGGTCCCGTTTGAGACGGGTACGAAACCCTCTGATCTGAGCTGTCATAGCGGTTGTGTCTGCCCCGCCGTTTACCGCAGCAGGCAAGAATCGGTCCGACATGCCGCTGGGGCATACGCTGGCACTTGTGACTGATGGAACGGTTCGGGGCTGGTTTTCGAACGTGCCGCCGAACGCCTTTGCAGCTCGTCTTACCGGGCATGCGAACAACAAGGCCGCCGGGCTCGCAGCACCAGACATCACGATCTGGGACGCATGTTCACCTCAGGCAGACGACGGGTGGCTGCGGCATTAGCCGCATGTCCGCATGAAGACGTACGAACAGCTCATTGCGATTTGTATCTCGACCGTCCTCGTCATGGCAGGTCAGGGCATCGTTAGTCCGATCCTGCCGCTGTATGCCGACAGCTTTGGTGTGTCGACAGCTCTTGTCGGGGCGACGGTAACCGCCTTTGGGCTTGCCCGGCTGTTGACCAATGTGCCAGCGGGGATGTTGGCGGATCGAAGCGGCCGGCGCAAGCTGTTAATCGGAGGGCCGCTCGTTACTGCCTTCGGCATGTTCGGCTCGGGACTGGCGAACACCATTTGGATTCTCCTGGGTTTCCGATTCGTAGCCGGCCTGGGTTCGGCGCTGTACATGACCGGTGCCACGATCTATCTACTCGACATCGCCTCTGCCGAGCAACGCGGCCGATTCATCGCTGCGAACCAGGGAGCGCTGCTCGTCGGCGTTGGATTCGGTCCAGCGCTCGGCGGGCTTATCGCCGATCGGTACGACCTGTCGATGCCGTTCTATGTGGTCGCGGTGGGCGGGGTGCTCACTGCGGTCTATAGCTTCTTCCGGCTGCCCGAGACTCGAAGTGCTGAGCAGGCTCGTATCGCCCGTGATGTTGCTCCGGGCGATCAGCCGTCTCGATGGGCGCTGCTGCGCTCGACCGACTTTCTCCTGGTCGGTGTAGTCACCATTGGTGTGTTCTCTGTGCGTGCAGGTGTGCGCCAGACATTGGTACCCCTCCAGCTGAGCGATTCGTTCGGGCTGAAGGTCGATGAGTTGGGTTTGCTCTTTACTGCTCTTGGCCTGATTGGCGTTGTGCTGATTTGGCCTGCGGGATTAGCCACCGACCGATTCGGCCGCAAGACCATCATCGTGCCGACGGCCACCCTGATCGCTGTCGGTATTGGCATCGTCGCGGTTGCCGACACACTGCCGCTGTTCATCGCCGGCCTTACGATGTCGGCGGTTGGGTCATCGATCACTGGGCCAGCTCCGGCTGCCTATGTGGCGGATTTGGCTACCGAAGACCAGCGGGGTGCGGCGATGGGCTTGTACCGAACGTTTGGTGACATAGGAGTTGTTCTGTCTCCTGTGCTCAGCGGTCTACTGGCTGATGCGGTGTCGATCCCGTTCGCCATCGGCGTCAATGCGGTTTTCATCGGCATAGCGGCTGCGGCGTTCTTAGTCTTTGCGGGTTCGAACACATCGGACACCAGTCACTAACCTTTGGCGATGAAAGATGCTGTCGTTGTCGGCGCCGGGTTTGCTGGCCTCTATATGGTCCACAAGTTGCGGTCGCTCGGATGCACTGTGCAGGGTTTCGAAGCCGGTGCCAACGTGGGCGGGACCTGGTACTGGAACCGGTATCCAGGAGCGCGCTGCGATGTCGAGAGTATGGAGTACTCGTATCAATTCGATGCTGATCTTCAGCAAGAATGGACCTGGACCGAGCGGTACGCGCCACAACCCGAGATTCTCAGCTACATCAACCATGTTGCTGACCGACACGAGTTACGGCAACATTTCCAGTTCGACACCAGAGTTGTTGGCGCAAGCTACGACGAGGGCGGCGACTACTGGGTCGTTGCTGCCGACGACGGGAGCGAGGTCTCGGCTCGGTTCTTGATCATGGCAACCGGTTGCTTGTCGTCGACCAACACGCCAGATATTCCAGGCATCGAGGATTTCGCAGGCGAGGTTCTGCACACCGGGCGATGGCCGCACGAAGGCATTGATCTGACGCAGCGGCGGGTGGGGATCATCGGCACCGGTTCTTCGGGGGTCCAAGCGATTCCTGTTCTTGCCGAGCAGTCTGCCCATCTCACCGTCTTCCAGCGAACGGCGCAGTACACAATTCCGGCCCGTAACCGTGGACTCGAAGCCGATGAAATCGAGGCAGTGAAGTCCAGTTATCCAGAGTTTCGGGCAGGCAATAACGCCATGCCGGGTGCCTATGGGCTGCCGTATCAAGCCGAACGCGTGTCAGCGTTTGATCTGACCCCAGAGGAACGAGTCGAAGAGCTCGAGCGGCGGTGGCAGGTTGGTGGCACCACATTCATGTGGGCGTTTAGTGATGCAATCGTGGACCCAGCAGCAAACGAGGTTGTCGCCGAATTTGTTCGAGGCAAGATCCACGAGGTCGTGAGCGATCCAGAGACTGCCGACCTGCTGAGCCCCCATCACGTGATTGGTTGCAAACGGATCGTTATCGACACGAACTACTTCGAGACGTTCAACCGAGACGATGTGTCGCTCGTCGATGTGGGAACCACCCCGATCGCTGAGATCACCGCAACCGGCGTGCGGGTCGGGGGCCTGGTACACGAAGTCGACACGCTTGTCTTCGCCACAGGCTTCGATGCCATGACGGGCACGATCTTGCGAATGGACCTGCGGGGCAGGGGCGGGCGACCGCTGACCGACAGTTGGGCCGCTGGGCCTCGGACCTATCTGGGCCTTAGCGTGCCCGAGTTTCCGAACCTGTTCACCATCTCAGGTCCGGGCAGCCCGTCGGTGCTCACGAACATGGTCGCATCGATCGAGCAACACGTGGAATGGATCGCAGACTGCATCGACCACCTCCGTTCACATGGGCTCACCAGCATCGAAGCCACACCTGAGGCCGCGGATGCTTGGGTCGATCACGTCAACGCAGTCGCCGATCAAACGCTGTACCCATCATGTAACTCCTGGTATCTCGGAGCGAACGTGCCTGGCAAGACTCGGGTCTTCATGCCGTTGCCGGGTTTCCCGCCCTATGTCAAGAAATGTGAGCAGGTTGTGGCCAATGGTTACGACGGATTCCAGCTCGGCGCCGTGGGCTAGCCCCACAGGGGATCTCCAGGTGCAGCGGACCGAGGATGCCTTCGATCGCCTGATTCCGGGACTCAGCCGACCCTGGTGGGCGAGCAAACGCTGAATCCAATCCGACCGCAACGAGTCCTCGGTCTGCCAACCACACAGGTTGTGCCAGTCAGCGCAGTCGTTGGGGTAGATCGATCCAGTAGGTTGCGGCCATGACCATTGAGACGCACCTGTTCGAGCAGGTGGCTGATGCGGTCCGATCTCTGATGGCCGACGACGGGGCCACGCTGCACCTCCGGTCACACCGCCGAGGTGTCAAGGCTTGGTTCGGCCCCGAGACACCGACCCGAGCTCACTACGAGGCTCAGCTCATCCCTCGGCGTCATGTCGACGGCATCGATGGGATGGCTATCGAGGTTGGTTTCCACGCGGAACATAAGGATCCGGCCCACAATGAGCAGATCCTGCAGGAGCTCTTGGACCACGAAACCACGTGGCGACCAGCGCTGGGTGAGGAATCCGAGGCAGGCGTTTTCCTGGGGGCCGACAACTGGCGGCGGGTCTCCGACGTGTGGCTGGAACCTGACCTCGACGACCCTGACCTGGCTTTCGAGATGGCCGCACGATTGGTCGACTATTTGCACGCGATCGAGCCTGTACTGTCGCCGGGTGGATCAAACGCTTAACCCATCGTCACCTTTCGCTCATGCCTCGTTCGAGGGCAAGTATGCAGTGATAACCGGCGGTAGCCAGGGGCTTGGGTACGCAACCGCCGAGCTGATGAAGGCCAGGGGAGCGCGCACCTTGCTGCTGATCGGTCGCGACAGCGACAAAGGAAACCGAGCTGCGGCTCGGCTCACCGGCGAAGGGTGCCAAGCGCACTTTCACAGTGCTGACCTTGCGACCGTTGCGGGAACCGAGAGTGTCGTCGACGCAACCGAAACCTTGCTTGGTCGAGTCGACGTATTCGTGAACTGTGCCGCAGCGACTTGGCGGGGCAGCGTCTGGAACACGACACCCGCAATGTGGACCGAGATGTTGGCCATGAACGTGCAGATGCCGGGTGTTTTGGTCACTGCGTTCGCTCGGATCATGAAACGTGAAGGTATTCACGGTTCGATGGTGCTGATCAGCTCGATTGCACACCATGGTGGCAACTCGGTGTTGTGGCCGTATGCAACGTCGAAACATGCGCTCGAGGCGCTGGCCAAGAATGCGGCCTTTTCGCTGATGGCCGAGGGGATTCGGGTGAATATGTTAAATCCTGGCTGGATGGACACACCCGCTGAGCACGAGGTGCAGAAGCAGTTTCACGACGCACCAGAGGATTGGCTCAGCAGAGCGGAAGCCCAGCAGCCGTTCGGCCGGCTTCTTCAGCCCCAAGAAGTTGCCCGGGGCATCTGCTTTCTTGCCTCGGCCGAGTCAGGGATGATGACTGGCGCATCGATCGACTTCGATCAGACCATTCCGGGGACTGGCGATTTGCCTCGGGGTGAGACAGTGCCCGAACATTTTCCATGGCAAGACCGTTAGTCCGGTTCGAGCGGTTCGGCTGGATCCGCGATTTCGGCGGGGTGGACGACCAGTTGGTTGTACGGGATCACGACACCTGCCTCGTTCAAGGCATCGTTGACAGCCACGACAACCTGGCTCAATGCGACCTGCGATTCGAGGCGATCGCTGTAGTGCCAGAACCGCAAGCTGATTTCGATGCCGTGGGCACCGAAACCAGTGGCGAGTGCTTCGGCCGGCGGCAGGTTCTCGTCGTTGAGAGCGTTGCGGGTTGCCCGGCCGACCATGGCCAGGACCATGGCCAGCTCACATCCGTAGGGAACCGTGATCGGCAGAATCGTGCGCCGCACCGGTTCGTGTGTCCAGTTGACCAGTGGTTGGCTCAGGACTTGTGCATTTGGAATATGGATGGACTCGCCGTCGTAACTGAGCAACACCGTGGACGTCGAGGTGATATCGAGCACCGTGCCTTCGAAGCTGTTGCTTAGGATTTGATCGCCTCGACGGAAGGGCCGCCGGGCTTGAAGCACCACAGACCCAACGATGTTGACCAACAACGGTTGAAGCCCTACCGCGATAAACAGCGCACCGATACCGAAGGCGCCAAGTGCCGGCCCGAGCTCTACGTGGAGTGCTTCGAGGGTGTAGTAGGCCCCGGCAGAGAGAACGAGAGAGATCAGCAGCCGCCCGCCGAAATCGGTGAGTTCTGCGTGTTTGTCCTTCTTGCGGATGCGGCGTTTGGTGATCCGGCGGATCATGATCGCCAACAGAAGTGTGACGAGCGCAGTGGCGCCCGCAGTGATCCAGTCGCTGGCAGTGAGTTGTGCCGCGAAGAAGGGAGTCACGGGCGCCATGGTAGGGCAAGAAGCGATATTCCTGTTGCTCGTGAGGTTTGTAGAAGACTGCTGTCATGAACCTTCGCTCCTACGTGGTGGTGACCGGTGCATACTGGGCGTTCACCGTGACAGACGGGGCGCTGCGGATGCTGGTCCTGTTGTACTTCCACGACTTGGGGTACAGCCCGCTATCGCTCGCTCTACTGTTCCTGCTGTATGAGTTCTTTGGGGTATTCACCAATCTGATCGGCGGTTGGGTCGGCACCAACCACGGATTGAACCGCACGTTGGTTGCCGGCTTGGGGTTGCAGATCGCCGCTTTGCTGGTCTTGACGCTGCATGAGCCTGAATGGCGCGAATGGCTCGCTGTTGGTTGGGTGATGGGTGCTCAGGCCTTGTCGGGTATCGCCAAGGACCTGACAAAGATGAGCGCCAAATCAGCGGTGAAGTTTGTTGCCCCCGACGGCAAGTTGTTTCGTCTGGTGGCCATCCTCACCGGTTCGAAGAATGCGCTTAAGGGTGTCGGTTTCTTCGTGGGTGCTGCCTTATTGGGATGGCTCGATTTTCGAGGAGCACTCCTCGCAATGGCAGTGGCCCTGGGACTTGTGCTTGTTCTCGTCACGACGGCCCTTGGTGACGTTGGTCGAGCCACCACGCGGCCAGCCCTGGCTTCTGTTCTTAAGAAGTCATCTGCGATCCAACGGTTGTCTGCGGCCCGGTTCTTCCTGTTTGGGTCCCGCGACATCTGGTTCGTTGTAGCGCTGCCGGTGTTCCTCGACGACATGCTCGGTTGGTCCTACGAGGCCATCGGCGCGTTCCTGGCGTGTTGGGTCATCGGTTACGGACTGGTGCAGTCACTAGCCCCGCGCCTGTTGGCATCGGTAGCGCACACGCCACTTGGCGCCTTTGGGTTCTTGCCGCCTATGGCTGCCACCGCGATGTTTATCGCTGTGTCGGTGTGGACGAACGAGCTCCAAGCCTTGATCACCGTTGTCGGCCTGTTGGGGTTTGGCGTGATGTTCGCGCTGACGTCGTCGGTGCATTCGTATCTGGTGCTGGCCTATTCGACGAGCGAAGATGAAACGGCCCTCGATGTCGGCTTCTACTATTCGGCGAATGCCGCCGGTCGACTCGTAGGCACAGTGCTTTCGGGCATGTTGTTTCTGATCGGCGGGTTTGGTGCAGCCCTGGTCGGCACGGCCGTATTCCTGGTAGCAGCGTTCGTTATCTCGTTGGGGTTGCCGCCGGTGCCGAGTGATACGAAAGACCGCGTCGGCGTGGCAGTTTCCTGACTGGGATCGTCGCTTCGGCTGCTCGAATCAAGGTCACGAGTGCGCGTCCGTTTTGAATCTCGCGGAGTATTTCGAGACGGGACCAGCGTTCGAACGTCCCGTTTTCGAAACGATTCGCACCCATACGCACACGGTCGACCTTGACGAAATGGGTGGCAGGTCGACGACGAGTAGCAGTCCTTAGCGGGCAACCGGAGCGCGCATCACGAACAGTTGACGAGCCGGGCCGGCATTGGCTACGTGGGCGGAGGAAGGGCCCGCATGGATCTGCCCGAATTGTGGAAACACCACCAGTTCGTCGGCAGCGCACAGGCAATGGTCCATCTCATTGTTTGCAAACCCGTCACGTTGCGCTGCTGTGAACATGATCGGCGCCATCGGTCGAAGCGGTGGGTGGCCAAGTGCCGTCGTTGCAACCCGAGGACCGGTGTGTTCACCAACAATCGCCACCATCGATACGGACTCGGCGGGCACGAAGTGATCGTCGTCGAGGTGTGCGATGCCTTCAAGGCGGTCTACAGGGGTGAGTGATGCCGTGATATAGGCGTCGCCATCCAGCTGGACTCCGACATCGGCGAGTGCTGAACGGACGGTGACATTCATCCATTCGGCAAGGGGCTGCCACGCCGATACGAATGGTTCGTTACTGCTTGTTGCCACGACATCGACGGCGCCAGAGACAAACGTTTCGATGATCGCGTCACCAGCGGACAGGCCGGTGGGCCAGCCTGGCCAGTCAGTGGTTTCCACACGAGCCGCACCGTGCTGGGCGATGAAGGTGCCACCATCAGTCGTTGCTACGAAGTCGGCCTTTTGCGAACGAAGTATCCCTGCAAAGGTGTGGTCGAGAAGTGCGGGGACCGTGATCTCAACCATGACCAACGGCGGTTGCGTCGGGAAACGGCTTGTCGCCAACCTGCGTCTGCAGTCGCGCGAGTTCATGCAGGAGTTCAACAGTGATGGCCTGATATGCCGGGTCGCCCCACACATTGTTCACTTCGAGCGGATCCGCTACCAGGTCAAAGAGCTCCCACTCGATTGGGTCTGCCGGACCGTTGGCTCCGAGTTGGTCAAGTGGGTCGTTGTAGTAACAGATGAGTTTGTGGGTCCGAGTACCGACGCCGTAGTGAGCAGGGCACAGATGGGAACCATCACGGTGCATCCAGTAGCGGTAGTACATGGACGTCGGCCAGTCCTCGGGTGTGTCGCCTTGCAGCACAGAAGCGAATGAACGACCTTGTACATGGTCGGGGGCCTCGATGCCGCATAGGTCGAGCACCGTTTGGGCAACGTCGACGTTCACGATCATGTCGTCGCTAGTCGATCCAGCGGCGACCGCGGCGGGGTACCGCACCAGCATCGGCATCTGCAGCGATTCTTCACACATGAGGCGTTTGTCGAACCAGCCGTGGTCGCTCAGGAAGAAACCTTGGTCTGATGTGTAGACCACGATGGTGTTCTCGGCCAGGTCGTTTGCGTCGAGGTACTCGAGCAACCGGCCGACGTTGTCATCGATCGATGCAACACAACGCAGGTAGTGCTTGATGTAACGCTGATACCGCCAATCGATCTCCTGATCGAGCGTCAGCCCAGGAGGCACGGTTGCCTTCAGATCGATGATGGGATCCAAATCCATCATGCGCATACGGACGGCTTGGACCACCTCGGCACGACCACGTAGATCATCTCGAAACGTGTCGGGAAAGGGGATCTCGACATCGTCATACATGGTGAAGTGTTCGGCCGCAGGTTCCCACGTGCGGTGCGGCGCCTTGTGATGGCAGAACACCGCGAACGGCCGGTCACGATCGCGTTGATCAATCCAGTTGATGGTGTCATCAGTAATCAGATCGGTCACGTAACCGCCGCGTTCGACAACCACACCGTCTGCTTCGAGCATGACGGGATTGTGGTAGTGCCCCTGGCCGGGCAAGATCCGCCAGTGATCAAACCCCGACGGATCAGCGCCTGCTCCATGGCCTAGGTGCCACTTGCCGATCATGGCGGTCTGCCAGCCGTTGCGTTGCATCTCGCCGGGGAAGTTCCACAAGGTGTTGTCGAGCGTCGTGTCGAGCGTGGTCACGCCATTGACATGGTTGTACGTGCCGGTCAAGATCGCAGCCCTGCTGGGTGCGCAAATTGAGTTTGTGCAGAACGCTGCGTCGAGGCGTATGCCTTCGGTAGCGATGCGATCCAGGTTGGGGTGTGATTGATGCGGCTGCCATAGGCCGAGATCGCGTGGGCAGCATGATCATCACTCATGATGAACACCAGGTTGGGCTGGGACTCAGATTCGACGGGCACAAACACATTGTGCCCCGTTCGCTACTGTTCACACGATGTCAGATCACGCCGAAGTAGTCGACTTCTATCGAAGTTACGGCACGGAGTCATTCGCCGGCGCCGCGCCGTTGTATGCCCAAGTCTGTAGCGAGCTTGGTGACCACCCTGGCCTGGTTGCGTTGATCGCAAAGCATGACCCCGAAGCCCAACAACCAAACCTGCTGTTTGCCGCGGTGCACTATCTACTGCTGTCAGGTCTGAATCATCCGCTGCGGCAGATTTACGACGGCACCGTGGACGAACCCGTCACCCCCGCTTTCGCCGATCTCGTCGTTACGAACAGGGCCGCCATTGATGAGCTTCTGCGCACTCGCCGCACCCAGACCAACGAGGTTGGCCGAGCTGCGATCCTGGCGTTGATGCTGAGTGATGCATCCAAACGGGCGAAGCAGCCGCTGGCATGGATTGACCTGGGAGCGAGTGGCGGACTCAATCTGAACACCGACCAATTCCGTATCGACTACACGATGGGGGAGCAGGTCGAGTCAACCGGACCTGCCGATGCACAACTCACGTTGCAGTGCGAAGTGCGAAGCGGGTCACCCGACGTTGCAGCCGATCATCCACCGATCAGCTGGCGAGTCGGTATCGACCGGGCGCCGATTGATGTGACCAACACAGCCGAGGCACGGTGGCTGCAGGCGTGCCTGTGGCCGAGCCAACCGGAACGTCAGGCCCGTTTGGCAGCAGCGATCGAGGTTGCAGACCGAATACCACCTCGGCTCATAGCGGCCGAGGCGGCCGATGGGCTGGCGAAGGCCATGGCGCAGGCTCCCGCTGGTACTGCCCTGGTGGTGACGACAAGCTGGGTCTGGTTCTACCTACCCGAGCCGACTCGCCAAGCTGTGCTCGCGATGATGGCAGCTAGCGACCGGCGCGTCCATTGGTACAGCCTCGAAGCTGCTGGCGTGGTCGATGAACTGGGTTATGAGGGCGAGCCCAGTGTCATTGACTCGGTAGTGGGCCGAGTTGAACTTGGCGGCGGTGAGCCGATCGAGGCTGCGGTTCTGGGGCGAAGTCATCCCCATGGAGCATGGCTTGAGTGGTGCTGAATCACCCGACGCCGTGGCGCCGGGTGGTCAGGTCTCAACTGTCTCCAGGACGATCGTCTTTCGCAGTGTTGAAGACCTCTCCGAGCGCGCCGAGCGATGCAAGCGCTCCACTGGTTTCAAGCGGCATGAAGATCTTCGTGGCCTGGCCGTTTGCGACCGTGCCCAACGTCTCCAAGTACTTGACGGCGAGGAGGTCCGGTGTCGGATCACCTTCATGGATGGCACGAAACACGCGCTCGATGCTCTGGGCTTCGCCCTCGGCCAGTGTTACTCGCTGAAACGCTTCGGCTTCTGCGAGTTGTTTGATTGCTTCGGCTCGACCGTTGGCCTCAAGGACCTGTGACTCGCGCACACCCTCGGCCTTGAGAATGGCAGCGCTCTTTGTTCCTTCAGCCTCGGTGATTTGTGCACGCCGGTCACGTTCGGCCTTCATCTGGCGGTGCATGGCGTCGGTGACATCTGCCGGCGGGTCGATGCGCTGGATCTCGACTCGAACGACTCGAGTTCCCCAGACATCGGTTGCTACGTCGAGGATGTTGCGCAGTTCATTGTTGATCGTGTCTCGAGATGTCAAGGCATCATCGAGATCCATATCACCGACCACATTACGAAGGTTGGTTTGTGCAAGTTTGGTTGCAGCAACGATGAAGTTGGCGACGTTGTACTTGAGTTTCACCGGATCGGTGGCCTGGTAGTACACCACAGCATCAACGGTTACGCCCACATTGTCACGGGTGATCACTTCTTGTGGAGGAACGTCTACAACCTGCTCACGCATGTCGACGCGCTGCAAGTTCTGAATGAAGGGAACAATGAAACGCAACCCTGGGCCGACCGTCTTCTGATACTTGCCAAACTGCTCGACTAGGCCCTGTTCTGATTGCTGGACCATACGGATGCCACGGGCAGCGAATACCACCAGTAACACGATGACCAGCAGGAAAAACCCTGCAACTGGATCCATATCTCTTCTCCTCTATTGCTTGTAATTTGCTTGCTTTGCTGCGCAAACTGGGTTGGCACGCAGCACGTTCCTGATTGTGTGGCCGGGGCTAGGTGGCCGTTACGACCATGCGGGTGCCCCGGACTTCACTGACCCGCACAACCGCTCCTTCAGGGATCATCTGGTTGCCGTCGGTGATCGCCATCCAACTCTCGGTCTCGATGCGAACCCGGCCAATCGTGCCCACACCCTGAATGGGTGCTGTCAGGATGCCTGTCTGGTCCACATAACGGTCGCCACCAACAGCGAAGACCACGCCGTCGTCCTTCGAAGCGAACTCTCGCAGTCCCCAGAGTGCAAGCGCCGACACGACGGTGAACACGCCAATAAGTACGGGAGGTTCGACCTCGGCAAAGGACAAGGCGCTTGCCGAAGCTGCTCCGATGCCGAATGGCAGCACGAAGAAACCGCCGGTGAACATCTCGCCGATAAGCAGCGAGAACGTCGACAGGACAAAGACCCACTGCCAGCTCTCCAGTCCCGAATAATTGCTCTTGGGGCCAAGTAACACGCCGAGCAATGTGACACCAATGATCGCTGCGATTGAGATGTAGAGCCGCATACGAGTTGCGTCGGCTTGTGCCTCTCGTTCGGTCTGCACGGCGCTAAACGACAACGGTATGACGCTGGCTGGCTGGCCGCTGATCCATGATCGAGCGAAGGCGTCGAGGTTGGTGCCAATGACCGACTCAGGTGACTTGCCGGCAGACGCAGCGTCGACCAAATGGGATTCGAGTTCACTTCGCATATCGGAGATAGCGACGGAACCAACACTTTGTTGGCGCCAGACCAATTCACAAGCATTGAGGATGGTGGTGATGTCAGACATGATTGCTTCCCTTAAGAATCTCTCCCACGCCGTCAGAGACCCGGTTCCATTCACCAGCCCAATGCTGGAGCCGCTCGGAACCCGTCGGCTGGATGCGGTAATACTTGCGTGGAGGTCCGCCGGGCGACTCGACAAAATAGCTGTCGACGTACCCACGCTTCTGAAGTCGCGACAGAAGGGGGTAGATACTCCCTTCGCTGACCAGTTCGAGTCCTCGGTCTTGCAGCTTGCTTGCCATCTCGTAGCCGTAGCTGGATTCTTCGGCAATAAGGGCCAACAAGCACATGTCAAGGACTCCCTTCAATAACTGCGAACTGTGTTCCACGCTGCTCCACTGCCTGTTTTCCGGTAGTCGGTAATCCGGGGTACCTGGCTAACTATAGTACTGGGCTAACTAGGGTACTTGGTAATCACAGGTAGCTTGTTAGCCAAGGTAGCAGCGTGGGGGGTGGGGGGCAAGGTCAAGCACGACGCGAAGAAGGCACTCTTCACCCCCTCCGGTGACGAGTCCCAGATAGCGGCTAGGTGCGGCCGCTCACGCGGTTAGAGCGTCGTCCTCGTCGGATGTTGCGTCGCCAACGGATGTTGCGTTGCCAACGGGTGGTGCTGGTGCGGCAGGGGTCGGGGGACGCGGCGGTTGCGGTGCAGGAGATGCTGGCTGGGTGGGCTGAGTGGGAGGTCGGTTCGCCCGGCGGCGGCGAATGAGCAGCCCTGCCGGAATGCCCAGGACCAGTGCTACTGCGGCAAACGGGGCAACAGCGACAAGGATCAGGGTGATCACGAGCGCAGCGGTCACCAGCGCGTTCCAACTGTCGCTCAGCACCTCGCCGAAGGATGGGAAACCGTCGTCGACCTCGAGGACGGCGAAGCGCATGGTGGCAGCGGTGGCCCGAATCTCGTCTTCGATCTCGTTGCCATCGGCGTCGAGACCGGTGGCGGCGACCGATGTCCGCACTCGAACTGGTTCCGCTAACTCAAGCTCCTGAGCAAGCAACACTGATTGTCCGGGATCGATCTGGTTGGTCGAACCGTCAACCACCACCATTGAGCCGATCGAAGCGCCGAGAGCGGGATCGTCGAATGTCAGATCAACCAGTGATGTGTCTCCGGTGTTGGTGAGCCGGTAACAAATGGTCACGGGATCACCTGCTTCAAAGGAACGAACGGTTCCGGTATCGAAGCAGCTAAAGCCGCCATCGTGGCCACCGTAGGACATTGCGTCGATGGCGATTCCTGGGCGGTTGAGCAGCTCAGTGACGATCACCGTGATCGTTGCAAGATCGACCCGATTCCGAACGACGCGTAGTTGGCCTCGGAGCTGTTCAAGCGTGGTCTCTCGTTGCAGCAGCTGGTTCTCGAGGGTGGCAATCGTTTCGAGTTCTGCTGCATCGTCGAGCAAGTTGCGCAGCCTTACAACGCTGGCTTCGGCGGTATTGATCCGACTCTCAAGATCGACGACGACTGCGCTGACATCTTCGGCAGAAATCGACTGAGAACGAACCTCGCCAATCGAACCGAGGTCGTTCAGAGCTGCTTGGAACTGGTTGGGCAGGACCTTGAAGGTCAACACGCTGGATCCAGCAGCCCCACCCCTAGTTTCTTGCGAGAACAAGAATCCGCCCCGGGCTTCGATGGACTGGATCGCCTCGCGGGTAGCGACGGAGACATCGGTAGACGCGATCTCCAGCGTTGCGGTGAAGATGATGTCCCGGCCCAGGTCGGGGAGTTGCGCTGTGGCTTCGGATCCAGCAGACCCGGTGGTTGTCACACCCGATGACGAGCGATCATCGGAGTCGGCTGCTGCTGCTTCTCCTTCTGTTGCATCGACTGAATCGCCCTCGAAGCTGCGTGGTTCTTCGGCGGTATCGAAAGCCATGCCGGCTGACTCAAACGATTCGCTTGTGGTATCGCTGGAGTCCGCGCCGCCGCAGGCGGCAGCGATCAGACTCACGAGCATGAGTAACGCTGCAAGACCGGCTGGCTTGATGTGCGTGGGGCGGCACGACTGATCAGTCATTGGGGAATCTTCCTGCGGTGGGCTTCAGGGGTTACGACGACCGCACGAAGCCATTAGTTCCCAACACTCGCATATTTTTTTGCCGTCAGATGTCGAGTTCGCCAATGACGTCGTCGCCGATCAGCTTGTCGATCTCGTCAGCTGACAATCCGGCGTCGGTCAGGATCGCTCGGGTGTGCTCACCAATCTTGGGGTGTGGACCCTGCGGTCCGACATCAGCGGTGCGGAACTTGAGTGGGTTCGCCACGGTCGTGTAGTCGCCGATGTCGGGACTGGTAATCGTGGGGAACATTCCCAGGGCCAGGGCCTGGGGGTCGACGACAACTTCGTGTAGGGCAAGGACCGGTCCCCAGATCAACCCGGCTTCGTCGAACACCGGACCCCACTCGTCTCGTGAGCGAGCGGACAGGGCCTCATCAATAATGTCGACGAGCGCTGGCATGTTCTTGAACCGGCCGCGGAGGTCTGCGAACCGTTCGTCGTCGAGTGCCTGCTCGCACCCAATAGTGCGGGCGAAATGGGGCCACATGGCATCGTTGGGCATATTGAAGACAACCCACTTACCGTCGCCGCAGGGGTACCTGTTGGCGGTGGCAATGATCTGGTGGTGCCGGTCGCGCTGTCGCAGCGGTGCCTTGTCCATAGCGGTCACGGCGTAGTCGGTCGCCTGGGTCCACACCGCAGTCTCATACAATGATGATTCGACGACTTGGCCTTCGCCGC
>Ga0206131_10001188_pt1 | contig 33947 bp, 31 predicted proteins | sample Helgoland_Spring_FD_148636 | JGI IMG/M metagenome (GOLD analysis project Ga0206131, IMG submission 148636) | Pelagic subsurface seawater microbial communities from Kabeltonne, Helgoland, North Sea - Helgoland_Spring_Bloom_20160517_1 | ecosystem: Environmental > Aquatic > Marine > Epipelagic ... | reverse complement strand
GAAACGTCATATCGCGTATTGATTGGTTGATTGAAACTTGATGCTCCTCTAAACATCTCAACTATATTTGTAACATTTGACGTATTCCACCCCGAAATGTCTTGATTGAAACTTGATGCGCCACGAAACATACTTGACATATTTTCCACAGCACTAACGTCCCAATCATTTAATGGCATATTGAAACTTGATTCTGGGAAATAGTAATCATGGGGGGCAACCCTTTCCGCATAATTACTAAACATACTCGTCATTAAAGTAACCTTACCCACATCCCATCCAGAGATATCTTGATTGAAACTTGATGCACCATTAAACATGAACCTCATATCTTCAACTTTACCTGTATCCCAGGTTGAAATATCTTGATTAAAACTGGTATCACCCCAAAACATACTTGTCATATCTGTCACCGCACTTACATTCCATTTGGAAATGTCATCATTGAAGTAAGATTTATTTCTGAAGAGGTCTGACATATCTGTCACCGCGCTAACGTCCCAATTACTAATGTGTTCAGCACTTACAGTCAATGGGATCGTAGCAGTAGATAAGTCGTACCAATCAGACACACAATCAGCTAAAGAGGCGTCCGACATTATACCGTTATAAAACATACCTGGAGTGTAAGTTACGTTGTAACTTGGGTAATTGTAGCTAGTGTCCTGGCTACCATATGGTAGGTTAGCATATGCGGTCGAAGTAGAAATATCGACTTGTAAGATATTGCTTTCGTAATCACCTAAATCTATATCAAATGTAGATCCAACGAAATCTTCCGATGACATTCTTAATATAATATATAAAATTATATTAAAAATATAAACGTGGGTTTTTCAACTCCAATAATATTTATTATTTTGGATTCTCTTATGCTGTGGTAATGGTAGTAATGTAACGCTTTTATTCAAGGGAGCCATTTGTTTGAAGACATGTTCTAACTGATATTTTCGGAGATTTTCTCTTGTACTATCTAATTCGCGTTTCAATTGTCTTACTTCATTCTCTAATTCGTTGATTCTGACACTTTCCATTGTACTATGAAGACAATATAAAATGTGACAAGCGTCAACAGATACACACGGTGGGTCACGATCCCACGACCTTTGGCTCATAAGACCAATGCTCTAACCGACTGAGCTACGCGTGTTAAATAGACTGACATAATCTACTTGTATAGTAAAATACAATTTCTCTTTAGAATGTTTTGACTTCATAATTCTTATTTTTGAAAACAACATACTCTTTTGATGATATTTTCGAGACATTTATCTCATGATCAATCAATGTAACTTCGTATGAATCGTAGTCATTCAAATATATGTCATATCTTGACTTCATATAATATTTAATGAAATGAACTGATAAAATGTGGTCATTCACAACATAATAATGAAGTGGCTCTTTCATATCGATAGTGTGTATGAGAGTTTCGCTACCTTTCATTAATTTTATTTCAACAGTTATGAAATAGTCATCACTTTTCATCAAGTTCAACCCGTGAAGTTGCTTTACATCTGATACCATACAAGATAATTTCAGGTTCCCTGATTTTTCATTGACGAGGATGAAATTATATGTATCCCTCTTCAACTTCAGTATCGTTTCTAAATTGTTAGTGCTAATAATTATATCTCCATTGTTGTCGATCACTTCATATTTAGCATGATTAGAAAACCAATCTTTCATAGACTGGTAGATACTGAAAATATAGGATGTGTGAAAGGGTTCTATGTATTTTCTACATGATACTTCAATTTTACTATATGTTTCAACCATAAAGCATGTAGATTGAATTGCGAACGACTTCACCACTTTGCTCATGTGTTCTTTTGTTGAATAGGGGATATATTTCCATGGACAGAAGACATAGATAGCAGTCTTTGTATCACATGATAAAAAATTCCACGGGAAGATTATATGCGTGACATCTTTCATACCACAATAAATATCGTATAAACTGGGATACCTCATATGCTTCTCTGAATATTCAAATGGTTTAACTTTTATATTGTTTCAAGATTTAGGCTTTTACAAAGAAAAATAATTCTGTATGGAATGTATGGAATTCATTAAAAAACGAATGAATAAATGTCAAACATTTGAGGAATTGGAAAGTGTGATGAGCGAAAGAAAAATGATTGTACATATGTATCAAACAATAAGCACATTGAATATGCAGAAAGTGGTCAAAAGTCGTGACGCGTTGTCGGCGTTCATGATAGTCAAATTTCCTCTAGATACAGTAGGCGAATCCTCAATAGAATTGAACAAGTTATTAATTGATAAGGCAACAAATTTAGTCAATACAGATTCTAAAAACAAGCACGATTTAAAAATGAACCTATTACACTTTATTCATGCACTAAAAGTATGGAAGAACGAAGATTGTGAAATACTGACGCAACAATTGATCCACGAGTTTCATCAGCTGACAGTTGACATTATGGAATTGAACGACCCCAATGACCCACGAAAACAGATATTCGAAACTTGTAAGAACGATATCTTAGAGATAGCAAACAAAATAGGCGGAGACTATCTTCAAAATGAAATTTTATCTTTTACACCTATAATCGTCGATAAACGAAAACTAAAACAACAATATGACAATGCATACTGGGACAAAATTTCGAACGATTACATGAATCAAGAGTATGATTCTATTATGAATATTTTCAGCTACATACAGAACTCACTTGTTGCAAGTATTCAATTGAAACGGTCATATATACAAGAGTTATTTGACTTACCATATTTACGCCATCTCTTGGATACAAACAAGCTTTCAAGCACAGTTCTAAAAGAGTTCTGTTCTAAAGTGTATGATTTATTCAAAGAAATTCAATCGCCAATACGCGATACAGACTTGGAAGCATGTCGTCGGAGATTACATACAACTGCAAATTACACAATTGTAAATGCTCTTGAAACTTTTATTTCTCTACTAACGTCATTTACCGACGATTTAGAGCACGTGAAAGAATATCTGTCTAAGTAGTATTCAAGTGTAATTTTCTCGTTCTATCAATGTAGATCTTTTGAGCTATATTTTTAATAATCTTTGTTGTATACTTCCTTCCCATAACATCGTCTTCTACCATTGTATTCATAATGATCTGAGCGTAAACATCACTAAATGGTGAATTTGGTTGAACAAAACTAGGATGAGCTTTCATCCAAGGCGGTAGATGTCTTAAGTTCATACGCCCTATGAGAAGGATAGCTTTACGTAGATGTTGATTATCAGTTGTATCTTTTTCCCAAACATCGCCATTTTTAATATACATGACCTCTCGTTTCATATCACTGCAATGAATAGGTCTTTTTTCAACATCTAATGCATCCAAACCTCGTAGTAAAATTTTTCCAATACCTTCCACATAACCATGATTTGCTGTGTATTCTAAATCTTCCATACCAATGTGTAACGAATTTATGAAGTCATCCATATTCATCGCATCTTTACACGTTTCGTTTAAGAAGACATTCATATTGAAGGTGTTGTTGCTGTTTGTATTGTTGACTGTGTTATTTGTAATGTTACTGCTTATCTGTGGTATTATGTCCTTAATTTGTGTAACAACCGCATGAATCACGTCTTGATGCTGTTGTTGATTTTGTTTCATAAGTTCTATGACAAATGCTTTTACATCATTGGAATCATTATGTGGCACCACAGACGTAGCATGGTTCATACTTTCATACTCATGAACATTCGCTTTGTGCTTGTTGGTCAGTAGATGTTTCTGATAATCCTTACGGTTGCGCGTAGAAAATAGACACAATTCACATGAATATACACCTAATTGCCTGTGGGGATTTTTGTGGGGTAAAATTGGGACAAATGTCCCCTTTTTGTGTTTCAGTGTCATTATGTGTTTACTATAGTCTTTTTTACTGCTTGTAGAATAGTCGCATTGTTGACAACAAAAAATTTGTCGGTTTTCGTTGGGGTTTTTTGGGGTCATTTTCCTTAATTTTACCCCAGAAAAAATCCCTTTGTCCAAAACGCAAAACTTTTTTTTACACTCTTTTTTGAATTATTTTTTTTGAAATAAGAGCATAATGGTAAGAAGTGATTTTTTTACATCTTTTTCTCAAAACTTTTTTCAGAAATTGAAAAAAGGACAAAAATAAATGTCCATTTTCGATTTCAGCTTTGTACTTTTGAAAAAAATTTACACTGAAAAATAATTTTAGATTTCGTAGATAAAAATGACACCTATATACATGTTATTTTTATATAAAGCTAAAATGAGGGTATTTTATTCGTTTATTGTTCACTTGTCGAAGATAGCGACACCATTATCATAGTGACCAATCTCGTCACCAATATCACCGTCAGCATCGCATTCATATATGGTTCCGCTGGTTGAATCATCTGTGTAGTATGTCTTATTCTTTATTGACACTTCGAATACTTCGAGTTCTTCTTCCTCAGTCTCCTCGTCCTCGGCATCCACCTCTTCTACTTCAACTTCCTCAGTCTGCTCGTCCTCTTCAACTTCCTCAGACTCCTCGTCTTCGGCATCAACCTCTTCTACTTCAACTTCCTCGGTCTCCTCATCATCGGCATCAACCTCTTCTACTTCAACTTCCTCAGTCTCCTCGTCCTCTTCAACTTCCTCAGTCTCCTCGTCCTCTTCAACTTCCTCAGTCTCCTCATCATCGGCATCAACCTCTTCTACTTCAACTTCCTCAGTCTCCTCGTCATCGACATCTTCTACTTCCTCGACATCTTCATCTCTTACTTCATGTGTACTTTGTTCAATAACTTCCATGGTAATATTTTCATTGTCATTCAAATCTGTATTCATGATATTTTGATTTTCCTTGATCAAATGTTCTAGTTCTTTGATTCTATCTTCTAAACTTTGAATATGTCTTTGTGCTGCATAATCATTCTCATTTTGAATATTTCGAACAATAAATTTAATTACATTTGAAAGACTTTCTTCAATATTCAGTTGTTGGGTCATAAATATACTACACTATAGTGTTTAATATATTTATATAATATGTTTTTCATGTGGAGATATAAGTACGATTACTTTCTATTTTTACGTGTCTTCTTACCACCTAACTTGTTTACGCCAAATTTTCCCTTAGTTCTCTGCAAACCGTAGCCTTTCTTCTTCAATCTACTACCGTTCTCTTTCTTAGCAGTCTTGCTTTTTGCCTTTGAGACAATTTTACCCGACCTGTTGTACACTAAATCAGACTTTTGAAGCCCTCCAGTTGTTTGCAAGGCGGTTCCATGCATTACTTGTGCACGACTTCCTTGACGTTGAGAGAATTTGCCCCCGTTTTGCTTAATGTGGTAAAATCCATCAGCAGACTTGAGAAGTTTCTTGGTCATTATAAATACTATGAAGAAAAAAATTATCTTTTTTTCCGGTTGGATATATTCATAGCAGCATTCATATTTGACGAACGACGTATTGTATTTGTTTCTGGATCAGGTAAAACATTATGTCCTATACACTTCTTACAATATAATGATTTTATGTAAGTTGGAGTGACATATTGTATCTCTGGTATGATGATAATTTGTTCAGGTTCAGGTTCAGGTTCAGGTTCTGGTTGTGGCTCAGGCTCAGGCTCAGGCGCAGGCTCAGGCTCTGGTTCAGGCTCTGGTTCAGGTTCAGGTTCAGGTTGAGGTTCGGGTTCAGGTTGAGGTTCGGGTTGAGGTTCTGGTTCAGGTTCGGGCTCAGGTTCAGGTTCGGGTTCAGGTTCAGGTTGGTGCTGGGTAAACCTCAACTGTGAACCTTCCCTAAAGCTGGTAATATAGATATAAATAGGACCAATAATATCGCGATACAGTGTATTTTCACTTGTGCAAACTACGTAGTATTCTTCACCTGGATTTGTTTTTACGTAAAGATTTCTTCCATTTTTATAGCGTCCATATAACGGATTGTCTAATTCATTCTTGATACCGCTTGTAAGTGTATTAAACTGATATAGAAATTCATTTCTATTGTTTCCAGGTGTTTCATAAGGATTTTCAATAAATGTTCGTGCAACTGTATCTATCATAGGCAAATATGCACTGCTAACATCATTCATAGTTAATTGTAAATAGTTATGTGAAACAACATTTTCACCACTGATGTCACCACTGATGTCAATTGTTTGATATAATTTATTATTTTCATAAAGGTATAATTCATCTGCTGCGATATTTGGAAATCGTTTGTAATTGAGAATGTGTCCAGGGTTTTCATAGCATTGTTGAATGAGAACATCACGATAATATGAATCAAATATCATGAGCTTTGTATCTAAGTAGGTTCCTTGGTTCGTGCCACCTAAATATAGTAGACTGTATTCATCTGTTGCGGTAAAAGAGTGAACAACTGCATTAGTAGTAGAAAACTCGAATCCATTATTTATTGCACGTAAATATGCGATTCTTTGTGATATAGCATCGTGCTGAGCAGGTATACCATAATGTAAATCTTCACGAAACGGGTCGAGGAAACGAAAGAATATTTCACACATCCATCTGTAATCCGAATAACTGTTGTATAATATAACATATGGTGCGTTATTAATAGGATTTGTTGTGTTAGAACTAAGATCATTAATTGTAAGTGGTGTATTGAATAAATCAGGTATTGTATCATCTTCTTCAGGCTCTGGTTCTGGTTCTGGTTCAGGTTCCGGCTCTGGTTCCGGCTCTGGTTCTGGTTCAGGCTCAGGCTCCGGTTCTGGTTCAGGCTCCGGTTCAGGTTCTGGTTCTGGTTCGGGTTCGGGTTCCGGTTCTGGTTCTGGTTCTGGTTCAGGTTCAGGCTCAGGTTCAGGCTCCGGTTCCGGTTCGGGCTCAGGTTCGGGTTCCGGTTCAGGCTCCGGTTCGGGTTCGGGTTCAGGTTCTGGTTCAGGCTCAGGCTCAGGCTCAGGCTCCGGTTCGGGTTCTGGTGCCGGTTGTGATCCAACTGGAATTATATGTATGACTTCATTATCAACAACAAATTTTATAACAAAACTAAATCCACCAATATCAAAACTATTGACGATGTTGCATTCAAGTGAATATTGGGAATTTGGTAATGCATTGAACCAAATATTTGAACTATCGTTCGTTTCTAACCAAAAATTAGGGGTGCTATTATCAGCATCAAGTAATATTGCATCATCAGTAATTGTATAATAGGAGTTCAAACTATTTCCCGAAATAACGACATTGTCTCCATTCGTGTCTTTTATTTGACATCTTATTGAGTCTATGAATATATTTTCCTTCGTAGAACCAATATAAATTTCAACATTTTTACTTACATCTATATTGATTGAAATGTCAAACCGAAATAAAAATTCATTTTCATTTGTCGTTTCATTTATTGAATTCAAAATATTAATATACGAATTGTCTATGTAAGCATTTGAAAAAGAAATATCATTATCATATGTTTCAATATCCATATGTACTAGTGTATGAAATTATCTGAAATAATTAATAAAATTGAAATCTAAACATTCATCATATAATTATAACAAACAAGATGACTACAGTTGATTTGGCAACACAGTATCAGAAAAAGACAGACAAGCAACATATTCTTGATAATCCTGATACATATATTGGATCAGTCGAAGATGTGGAGCAACCAATGTGGATTTTTGATGAAAATTCAGAAAGTATTATTTATAAAAACATCAACTATATTCCAGGTTTGTATAAATTGTTTGATGAGGGAATTGTGAACTGTCGTGATCATGTAGTTCGAATGATGCAATCTTCAAAAAATAAGCAAAATGATATTCTACTAGTTTCTCAAATACAGATTTCTATAGAAGATGATGGAACAATCACGATGATTAACGATGGAAATGGTATTGATGTAGCTAAACATCCTGAATATGACGTTTGGATTCCCGAATTGGTCTTTGGGCATTTGAGAACGTCAACTAATTATAATAAAAATGAGAAACGAATTGTTGGTGGGAAGAATGGCTTTGGGTTTAAGCTCGTACTAATTTGGTCCACCTATGGCAGTATCGAAACGGTTGATCATGTTCGCAAATTAAAGTATACACAGACATTTCGTGATAATCTTGATGTATTGGAGAAACCAACAATCAGGAAGTGTTCAACGAAACCATATACAAAAATTACATTCAAACCAGATTACAAACGTCTCGGTATATCTGGATTAACGCAAGATTTCATTAATATGTTGAAGAAACGCGTATATGATATCTGTGCTATTACTGATAAAAACGTGAAAGTGAAATATAATAATAATCTCATTGGAATCAAATCATTTCAACAGTATATTGATTTGTATATTGGCGATAAAGATGAAAGTAAACGTGTATATGAAAGTAGTGATACAAGATGGGAGTATGCAGTATCTTTGACACCTCAAGAAGAGTTTTGTCATGTAAGTTTTGTCAATGGTATATATACCTACAAAGGAGGTAAACATGTAGATTACATAGTTGGACAGATCACTAAAAAGCTAATTGCTTATATTGAAAAGAAGAAGAAAGTCACAGTGAATGCAAATTCAATCAAAGAGCAAATTATATTATTTCTCCGCTGCGACATTGATAATCCATCGTTTGACAGCCAAACGAAAGACTATATGAATACCCCTGTTGGTAAATTTGGGTCATCTTGTTCAGTAAGTGATAAATTCATTGAAAAGATAGCAAAGATGGGAATCATGGAAACAGCTTGTAATTTAACAGAAGTAAAAGAAAACAAAAATGCGAAAAAAAGCGATGGAAATAAGACGAAAAATATTCGTGGGATTCATAAATTGATTGATGCAAATTGGGCAGGAACCGATAAATCGAATCAATGTATGATCATATTTTGTGAGGGGGACTCAGCAAAAGCTGGAATTGTCTCTGGGTTATCTACAAGTGATAGAAACATCATTGGAGTGTATCCGATGAAAGGTAAGATATTGAATGTTCGTGGCGAGTTGACAAAAAAAATAATCGAAAATAAAGAAATAGTTGAAATAAAGAAGATTCTTGGATTGGAAGCTGGGAAGAAGTATACAGCTGAAAGCATGCGTAAAACACTTCGTTATGGACGTATCCTATTCATGACGGATCAGGACTTAGATGGTAGTCATATCAAAGGACTTGGAATCAATTTGTTTCAGTCTGAATGGGCATCTCTGGCAAAAATAGATGGTTTTATTGGTTTCATGAATACCCCTATACTGAAAGCAAAAAAAGGAAGTCAAACGTTGGTATTCTACAATGAAGGGGAGTATCAAGCATGGAAGAATGAAAATGACATTTCCGGTTGGAAGATCAAATATTATAAAGGGCTGGGAACGAGTACTGGTGTAGAGTTTAAGGAGTATTTCTCTGATAGAAAAGAAGTGCTCTTTAAACATGGTGGAAATGATTGCGATGATGCAATTGATATGGTTTTCAATAAGAAACGTGCAGACGATAGGAAGGTTTGGTTAGGTGATTATAACCGTGAACTTTACTTGGATACCAATAAGTCAAATGTGTCATATCAAGATTTTATTGATAGGGAAATGATACACTTTTCGAAGTATGACTGCGATCGCTCTATTCCAAATCTTATGGATGGCTTGAAGATTAGTCTTAGGAAAATTCTCTATTCGGCATTCAAGAAAAATCTGACGAATGAAATCAAAGTAGCCCAGTTTTCTGGATACGTCTCAGAACATTCGGGATATCACCATGGAGAAGCAAGTTTGAATGCTGCTATTGTTGGTATGGCACAAAACTTTGTTGGGTCAAATAATATAAATTTGTTTGAACCAAACGGTCAATTCGGAACTCGTTTACAAGGAGGAAAGGATTCAGCATCGGAAAGATATATATTTACTCAATTAAATTCAATGACACGAACAATGTTTTCACCTCTGGATGATAAGGTACTTAACTACTTGGATGATGATGGCTTCCCAGTAGAACCTGTATACTACGCACCCATCATTCCTATGGTATTGGTGAACGGTTCTAAGGGAATTGGTACCGGTTTCAGTACTGAAATATTGAGTTATAATCCTCTGGATATCATAGACAATTTACTTGATAGAATTAGCGGTAGTGTTCCCAATACTTCATTCAAACCGTATTATGAAGGATTTGAAGGTTCCATTGTCGAAACGGATACGAATAAATATACTACTCAAGGAAAATTCGAAATTTCGAAAAAAGACACAATAACTATCACTGAATTACCAGTTGGAACATGGACGGATGATTACAAACAATTTTTAGAAAGCTTGATGGATAATACCGATAAGAACGGGAAAAAGATTCAACCATTGGTCAAAGAATACGATGACATGAGTAAATCGACAAATGTGGAGATTCATGTGACATTTTGTAGAGGAAGGTTAGAAGAAATACAGTCAACTGAAGGAGGCGTATTGAAAGCATTGAAGTTAACTTCATCCTTATCTGCGACAAATATGCATATGTTTGATGCATCTGAGAAACTAAAGAAATATGATAGCGTCAACACAATTATAGACGATTACTATGTTGTGCGTTTGGATTTGTATCAAAGACGAAAGGATTACATGATAGAAATATTAAAACGAGAGATTGAAATCCTTTCAAACAAAAGGAAATATATCATAGAAGTATTGGATGGTAGTTTAGAATTACGAAGGCGAAAGAAGGTTGATATCATTGATGAAATGAAAACAAAAGAATATGCCATGATGGATGAAGACGACGAGTTCAAATATTTATTGAAAATGCCAATGGACAGTGTGAATGATGAGAATGTATCCAAGTTGATTCAGCAATGTGATGTGAAGCAAAGTGAATTGGAAAAACTAATGGATACAACAATACATCAAATGTGGTCTGATGAATTGATGATTTTGAAGGAGCAATATGTCAAATATAGACAAGTCAGAAGTGATGTGAATATGGATCGTAAGCGTAGCAGCAAGGCTAAGAAATAATGATATTGCTGACAATCCCATCAACCATGTATTTTTTAATATAATTTTCTTCTATTTTAGACTTACTTGTATATACAAATACTTTAACATTCATCTTATGACACAAGTCGACAAGTGAAAGGGATAACATAGTCCAGTCTATAGCAATAAAGTGGAAATCTTTGAATAGTTGAATAGATTCTTCGTTTGTGTATACAGATGCAGTAATAAAGCCGAGTTTTATTTGTGGAAAAACTATATGTAGTGTCTTCAAATATTTGCGATTAAATGAAGCAATGTATAAATTGTCATTTATGTATTGTGGAGAATTCTTGTAAAACAAAATGATACTTTCTATAGTTTTTACACTACCTTTCAAATCAAGGTATATTTTGATATCCGTTGAAAATATGGAGGAATAGAATGTTTCTAATGTCAAAATCTCACCATCATTTTTTTCACACATTTTTTCGTAAGTCGTATCACGAAAAAACGACGAACCAATATTTATGTCATGATAGACTACCAGAGTTCCACAAATACAAGCTTGAATATCAAGTTCAATCATGTCGAATCCTGTATCGATAGCCCCTTGAAATGCTTCTAATGTATTATCAATATATTTATCGGAAAATCCCCTATGGGCAATCTTGATATAAGGCATCCTCATAACATATCCAGATGTTTTATTTTCTAAAACCATTTTTTGAATTCTACATGCTTTGTTTCTCTACTCATCTTTGGAAGATCAAGTGGTACCGCTAAGGTGCTAATATCTTTTTTATACTGTACGTATCCTGTCGCTTCTCCGTATATTTGTTCGACGGCATATTCTATAACAATTTCGTTTAATTCTTTGATTTGTTGAGTAATATTGTCAGGTAAATTTTTGGAGTTCTGTAAGAATATGCTTCTCATAATTGTTTGGAGTGTATCATGGTTCTGAGGACCAATAACAAATTTGTTGTTTGACTTGTCATACACACCAGCTCGTATACCATTTTGTACGATAAGCTGATTTTCTGAAGAGAAGAAAAGGTCAGATAATTGTGTTTCGTAATAATTTCCCCTCATAGCATCAGAGAATGCGTTTGTTTTAGCAGGTATCTTGTCGTACAACTTGAATTGTTGTTCTAAATCTGGAGTATTTATAGCAATGCGACCATTATTTTGAGTTGACATATAATAGATACATACATAAAATATTTTATGATATATCTATATATGGGATTTAAATATACGTTTTTGTATTCAGCCATTATAATCTTTATTATAAGCTTGGTATCATTCGCTTATATGTTTTATCGTTCACAGCGTCAAATGCAATGGCCACCTACAGTAGGGTCTTGTCCTGATTATTGGTGGATGCAAGAGGATGACAAGGGAAATAAGGTTTGTAAAAATATGTTCAAATTAGGAAACTCTTCAAAGAAAACGTGTCATGAAATGTCGTTTGATGATGTTCAGTACAGTGGACCCAGTGGATATTGTGAAAAACAAAAATGGGCGAAATTGTGTAATCTCACTTGGGATGGTATTACAAATGTAGACCACCAATGCGACATTGAACAACTTTGATATAGAAAAAAACGATGTAATAATATAAAGATAAAATAGAATGTTGAATATACAGGCTATGTATATTCAAAATTTTGATGAAGTAATGAAAAGAGAAGATATAAAATGTGCTCTTCGTGACGATTTACATAGTTTTATACAAAATAGAAATGACCTGTCAATTAAACGAGGAATATTCATTTATGGGAATCCAGGCGTTGGAAAAACTACTCTTGTCAAAACGCTCTTGAAAGAGTTAGATTATGATATTATTTACTATAATGCAGGAGATATCCGCAACAAGTGTATAATCAATATGGTGACGAAGCATAACATGGCAGATAATAACGTGATGTCATTACTTCAGGGTAAACCTAAGAAGATTGTCATTGTCATGGATGAAATAGATGGTATGAACAGTGGCGATAAAGGGGGTATAAACTCATTGATTAAGATATTAAGACCAAAGAAAACGAAAAGGCAGAAGACAGAAGAATATACGATGAATCCTATTATATGTATAGGTAGTTGCCATATCGACAAAAAGATTAAAGAATTAATGCAAGTTTCGCATTCATACGAAATATTATCACCAACATGTGAACAAATATACAGTCTTTTGTACACAATTGTTCCACATATATCTCGTACACATATAGAACGACTAATTTCTTACATACAGTTAGACTTACGAAAATTAGAGACAGTGTGTAAAATAATTATGAATTCGTCGCACGATAGTATAGATGTTATACTTAATATGGTTCAATCTACTAAAGCATATTATGACGATATCAAAGTCACAACAAATGTTCTATTCGACTCTAAGTACAAATTTAGTGACCACGATAGTGTCATGTCTGATACAGACCGAACAATCATTGCATTACTATGGCATGAAAATGTAGTAGACCTCCTTTCTGGGGATATTGCTGATAAGATCAATATATATTTGCAAATGCTGAAGAACATGTGTTACGGCGATTATATGGACAGAGTCACGTTTCAGAGACAAATTTGGCAGTTTAATGAGATGACCAGTGTCATCAAGACAATGAATAATAATTTCATCATTCACTCACAAGATAAAGTACCTCTGAGACCCATTAAGAATGAAATACGATTTACAAAGGTGCTTACTAAATACTCAACCGAGTACAATAATTACATTTTTTTTATACACCTTACACAACTACTATCCATGGATCTCAAAGATGTATTGGCATTGTTCAAATACGAACACGAAAACTCATTTGATGATTTAGTAGAAAAACTTGACATGTTTGAAGTGAGTAAACTTGATATTTTGCGTGTGAATAGATTTATTTCGTACTTGGAGAATGATACACTCTAAAATATTGTATTATTCCAGTCGTCAAGTAAACCACCAGCACTCAGAGTTGCTGCTTTACTCGTATCGCCAATGATAGACCAATGTTTCTCAATGATAATCAATTTGTTTAGGTCATTGATTGTTGGATTTACTAAATGGTCTAATAGTGTCTTACGTTGCAAATTCAAACCGATGCGGTCTAATGTATCTTGGTCGCATAGGACTCCCTTGAACCGTTCATCAATACCTGAATATACCGATAAATTTTGTGACAGGGGGTCATTCGGTTCTTCATCATTGTTTATGACATCTTTCAGTTTTAGATATGAAGATGAAAATGCAAGTAGAAATAGTGCGAACATAGTATTTTTGAAGATAAAAAATATTATGTATAGTTTTTCAATTTATTCACTTCTCTCTATGATGTGATGTGCATTATAGATTCCACTATATCCCCGTTTGATATTTCGTATGCTTCGATTGCTTTTTCTCGCGTACAGTTGACTTGTGACATTATGAGTTGAATATCAGTTTCATTTGCATGTGTAGGTTGTTGTAAACTTTCACTCTCGTTATCTTTTCCGTGTAATTTCTCTCTTAGTAGTCGTAATTCACTTTCATTCCCAGATAACTTTGTTTTCAAGTGATTATTCTCATTGTGATAACGTTCAAGTAATTTCACAGTATCTTCCATTGAGAGAACCTTTCTTTCGCCACTTGGTAATGTCATGTTTATCTTCGGTAATTCTTGTGGTGGTGGCATTACAGGTGTTAAAGGTGCAGGTTGTTTCTTCAACATTTCGAGAAGGGATGCATCTAATGATTCATTTTTCGTGTTATTTTGTATATCCAATAGTTTTTGAGACATGAGACGTAGTTTTTCTTCCATAATCAGACGTTCTTCTTGTAGTTTTTTATTAGATTCTGAAAAGGTGTTTATGGTATTTTCTTTTGTTTGAAGTAATTGAACGACTTCATTGTTTGAAAGTTGTCTCGGTTTACCATTCTCATTGATTGATATCATACTGGGTTGACTACCAGATTGAGCATGTTGTTCTTGAGCGTCTTTCATCATTTTATCTCTTCTGGCAGTTATTTCATCTAACTGTTTAAGTACATCTGGTTTCATTTTCGGCTCACCAGGTTCGTAATTTTTGAGCATCTCATCAATCTCTTCCATGAAAAACTTTTTAATATCTTCTTCTTTTACAAAATCATCGACTACGTAATCAGCGTCTTTGGTGACTTTTGGGTTTGGATTGTCTAAGAGCTTACGCTTATCAAATGTATTATGCTCGTGCGAAAATACAAGTATAGTATGTCTTGGATTTAATTGTGCAAATGGAATAGTATAATTCTTCAAAAACTCTTTTTCTTCAGCCAACGCAGCCTCCTCATTATATCTCGTTTCGTCTAACAGCTGTCTGCGAAAAGCAAACGTTCCTGCTGTTGCATGATTCGGTCCGTATGGTCCAAACTCAATGATTTTATTAACATGTTTGAAGTGAACATGAATGACACTTGAACCAACACAAAGTGCTTTAGGATTGCGTTTTAATGTGTCAACTGCATGTTCAATACGCTTTGGTGGATAATAATCATCATCATCCATATACACAATGATGCTCCCTGTTGCCTTTTCATGCATCAAATTACGTTTTTTTCCTAATGTCATCTTCGTATCGTATTTAAAATACTTTATTTGAGGTATTCCTGATTCATTAATCATATCTTCGATTTTATCGGTGCCATCGTCGATAATGATCCATTCTAGTCTGGATTTCGGGTATGTTTGATGGAGAAAACAACGGAACATGTTTTTGATAAAAGGGCGACGGTTAAATGTTGGAGTACATACACTTACGGTTGGGTACAGTTCAGGGACAGTTTTTGTCTTTTTTTTCTGTTGTGCTTTTTTTTTCCCCATTAATACAATACTAATATTATTATTATATCATTTCTACGTCTTAAGTAATTAGATAATTATACCTAAAAGATAGGCAATAAAGGCAACGGCACCACCTAGTGCAAACCCAAGACCTATATTGCGCATAGCTGAAAAGAGAGAAAAGATGACAAATAGCGAGATCAGTATTTTTTTGTGGGTATACAAATTCTCCTTAACACAATTACCTCCTTCAATGAATGGGAAAATAGTGAACAAAAATACACTTTGAAGAGTTAAGTATACACTATTTAATGCTGATGTAGTCATTGATATTCCAATACCAAAAAACGTTAGCAATACAAGAATAAGAGAGAACATATTTCCATAAACCATGGTTTCGATATGACTGAATGAGTAGAACAGAAATACGAGAAAAGATGAAACGGCCGATATTCCTACCATAAGAGGTGCTATAAATGGACCGAACAAGAAGCATAATGTGTTTCTCGTAGAACTTGACAAAACCCCGTTTGTTTGTTTCTGATGAAATATATTTTCAAATGAATATTTGAATAATGTTCGGAACTTACTGTATGTGTCGATATTCATTAATTGATTCCATTTTAATAAAGGGTATAAAATACTCTCATCTGTAATACCACTATCACCATTTAACAGACAGTAAAACTGATTTTCACCCTTCTCTTGTAAAAAGGAATTGTATTTACAATTATTCTCGCTATATAAAGTATCTTCTCTTCCAACACCAACCCACTTTTCTTTCGTAGAATATCGTTTGCTTAATGTTGAGAAATTCGCTCCTAAAATACCAAAGATAATCACAAATACACCTCCCCAAAGAGTATCAGATATGTATTTATTGATATTCACTTTATCATTTATTAAATTATACTTCATCATGTATATATTATCAATTGATATTATTTAGAACCCCTCGCAAATATATTATATGTCATTATGTTATAGATGTCTTTGATGGGTTTTATTTTAAGTATATTTAGACAGCTCAAACGTATATCAAGTAAATTATTGACACGTTCATTTTTTGTGTTAGCATTTTTGGTGGCCATCATCACAATTATTATTTCCAAATATAATATCATGTCGCGAGAAGGATTTACTGACTTTAATTTACATGAAAAGATTTACGTCATGGATAATGTATCTATAACAGAAGTTCTGAATATTCGCGGGAAAAACGGTGCTCCGTGGTGTGGAAACAAAACGTTAGCAAGACAGTATGCTGAAAAGTTCGATGAAGATCCGGTTCATGATGTGTGGTTTATATACAATAACAAATTCACTAATGCAAATAAATCAGTTGGTGATTTTATTATAAAAGCATACGCGAAGACAAAAGAAGGAAATGTTAAGGAGATAGAACTTAAATCACCTAAAGAAGATGGAACAATAATTGATATTGATAAAATATTTATCAGTTATGCGACGATGGCGGAACGAGAAGTGAAAAATGGCGAAACACAAAAATGGCCTCATGAATGGGGGTATGAAATGAAAAATACGAATCCGAGCCAAAGTACAGATATTAACGTATCAGATGTTAACGAAAGTGATGCGGACAAAAATGAGATTGATACGAAGGGTGGAGAAGAGGTGAATACAGAGATAACGAACCAAGGTGTAAATAACACAAAGAAAAAGAAGGATTGTTGTGCACACTGTAAATCATTATGTCCCGAGAACAATATTCAATGTTTAAAAAGCTATCCAAGTTGTGCAAAATGTCAATACAAGATATCTGATGTCAAGACAATGAAAGAAAAGGGGAAAGCTAACCCTATAAATATTGGATTCAGTATTCATGTTCATGAAAAAAAAGTCATGAATCCATTTGGATTTCCTAGTCCTTCTGACAGTCTTCAAAATTTATACCATACGCGTCAAAACAGAAATACGGGCATGTTCACACAAGTGCCAAATAAGGAGAATAAATTTGAAATCTAATCATGTAATATCATCAAAAATACCTTGATGATATTACTCTATTGTACAAAATTAGAAATAATAGGGTTAGGATCATAGTTTTAGGATACAAAAATAATTTTACCTTGAAAACATTAATCCACAATTTCCGCCAGAGAATATAACAACATTATAGCGTTCTTCATGAAGAGTCAAATCATAATTGTATTCATAAATAGACCACGCTGTCTTATTCACACCTATAATATTGCCATCGTCGTCACATATAGTCTGAAATTCAGCCGAAGGGTCTAGCGTAGGTGTATATGTGACCGTTTCTAACTCAATTGTTTTGAATTTGCTTAAATTCATAGCACCATTTGGTTGTGTTTCAAATGGATTTGTATTTAGACAAAAGTGATAAGAGTAGACATTGTGGTCCGAACATCCACTGTTTCTTGCATACTTCTCTATAAAATTATAGATCCCGAATGGCTGGAGGTTTTCACGATAGTTACCATCCAACAAAATACCGAAAGAATTTAAGATGTCTTTGGTGTTGCTCGGTGTGAAATCGCCAGTAATCATCCATGGAGTAGCAGTTCCATCCGGGTCTACACCAGGACCAAAGCCGTTTTCGAAGCTATTCTCAAAATCATTTGTTCCAATGAAAGAAGGATATTTATATGTTCCGTTAGTTGGTGCATTTTTCACATTATGTGGTATGTAATTATACGGCCAATTCGTGTAGTTACTCCACTGATTACGCATATAGACGTCATTACGTTGTAAGTAAAACATCCAGTTTGAAACCATTCCCAACGAATCTAATCGTAATCTTTTCGTCCCAGTGATATCATGAAATTTGTATTCATGCACCTCCTTTATTAAGTATCTTTGTTCATTTAAGGCAAATACTCGCGATTCTTCGTCTGATAGAAATCCATATGTGGAAATAAGATGAATGTCTGCGTTCCATTCTCCTCGTTTATCTACATAGTCACTTTCTAACAAAGTTTCACTTGGAGGTGTTTGTAGAAAACGATACATTTGCATCAAGTCGTTGTTGAAATTGGGCTGAACATAAGGGTAATTATTCACACTATCGGTAACGTCGCGAATTGTGAATAATTCATATGCAGGACGTAGCTTGACATTTATTCTAAGTTCATTATATTGAAGTGCAACGAGAGGAAATGCCATTTTGCTGGAAAGACTGAACCATGAATTGATTGGAATATACAATGTTCTATTGTTGATAGATGGTTGCGAACCATCTGTATTCGTTGTGAAATACGCCGATGGGTATACATTGACTCTTGAATCGTAATTTGCTGGGTCGTTAAGTTCATTCACATTCCCTGTCATTGCGTTGAATAACATTTTTTTCTCATGAGAGAAGTCACGCGCAACCATATTTTTAAGATACGAACCGCTATATGTTTGTAATGTCTGTCCTCCACAGGTGATTGAGATTTCTTTAATTATTTCACACCCCAGATTTTCGATCCATTTGAATTCATAAGGTACCCACTTACCATTCTCATCTTGAGGAGGATAAATAGGGCTCCAAATATAAGGGAGAGATATAGAGATATATGTATCCATCAATAAATCAGCATAGCGTGGAACTTTAAAACTAAAATTAGATTCCTCTGTCAACCGTAATGTCTTTAATCCGTCAAAATCAATTCGGAATTTTTGTAGTCCAAAATTAGTATATTTAGCATATTTTGTTTTGAAGAATGTCTTCGAAGGATTTCCATTTAAATATATATTTTGGTTACCAACAGAAACTATATTCAATAAACCTCCAGGCATTGAGTATATATATTCATGATAATTTTTTATTTACTTTATATGTGATATCATACTTTTTTTTCTATTGTCATTGTATATTAATATATGATATCACAAATATTCAAAAAACATTACGAATGTGAGAATATGTATGAGTTCTTAGAGAAGATATGTACGAAGGTGAATAATAAATTCATCTTTAACCAGGATGCGTATAAACGTTGCACAATGTTTCAAATATTAACTCCATTCTTAGAAAATATTTTACCTTATTACTACATATCAAAGCAACATTATGTCGAGCGAAAGATGAGCTATAAGAATTTATCAACCATATTTCGTCAAATATGTAGAATTAATAATATTCCATTCCATTCTAAATTGAAGTATAACCGTTCCTCATATGAGATTATATACTACATTCAGGAGTCGCCTATTTAGGGCTCAAGACCTTCGTTATTTCATTTGCAATAGCTATGTTTGCTTCGAATATATCTTTCATTTGTAATTTCAAGAACCATTGATACGCCGTGCGTTCAGATAACTCTTTATGTGGTATGTAAATACCATAACATTTACAAGATAACTCCAATTCACCAGACGACATGAGATCATCTAAAATAATTGCATCGCCCTCATCTGTCTTGGTTCCGATGTTTGTTCCTGAAATAATACGAGTTGATTTTGAAGCATAATTGTTAAATATTTCTTTCTCGATACTTCCATTGAATTTGGAATAGTTTGTCGGATCCTGAGAAATCAATACTTCGATGAACCTGATCAGGTTAAGAATTGTTTCATTTTTTTTGTTACATCCTATGAAATTTGTCGAAGGGTATAATGTTTGCAACTCACTGGTTATATTGCGCGATACAGTTTCACACACGAATACTTTATCATTCTTTGTACCCTCTTCAAACAACGTCTTCAGATTTTTCTTACATAGAAATGATGGAGGTAAATACAAGCCACCAAATTCGTAAAGCGTTTTCATGATACCCAACGTTCTTACGTTAGATAATAGTGGATCATTCACCTTCCCTAAATCAATATTCCAATCAGAGAGTAGTTTTCCGAATGAATCATCATCTATTAAGCATATATGAAAAGAATTACTACACTTCTGTATGATCGATTTGATTGTTAAATATAAATATGGAGCATTCAAATCATGAGACCCTCTGGAACCGAATGATTCCCAATCTCTTGCATTAAATTCATATGGTAAATGTATCCAAATAATTGGTTTATTGTTCTTAACTAAAGACGTGTCGTTGAGTAGATATTTTCGAATTAGTTGGTAATTCTCTTTTGATGTGTGAGTATTTTGATAATCGTTATATTTTCTATATAATATACCGGTTGTTCCTACAATAGCAATCATATAAATATATTTTTGTAGAAATTTGAAATCCATATAATATAGCGTAATATAATAGTTTCGCCTTATTCCAATAATTTCAGCTTACTCCAAAACATTCTAGTTTTTTGGTTCATTATTTCGGCTTCTTTCGCGAACTTATATGCTTGGGTTGTGGCTAGAACATCTTCATTATATTTTTTGTTTTTCAAATAATCATGCGATTGTTGTAGTGAAGGAATATTCATCTTTTGTTGGTCTCTGTGTTTCTTTAATTCAAACAAGGAAGAGTGTTGTTCTCTTTCTTGGTAATCCCTTTCAGACACTGGAATACAAGAATTGACGTGAGCGTCTTTTAAATCATTAAATTGAAGCTTAGCGAAAATATCAGAATTACCATAGTTTCCAATCGTATTTCGCTCAATGCTGGTCGAACCACATGAGATATTTACATTCACATCACATATCTCAGAATGTCTCACTATATCTCTACATTCGTCTTTTTGTTGATTGAATCTTCTTTGAAATTCTTGATTATCCATTTTACATGGTTCATTATTGCATACATTTTCATTCCCTTTTAACCACTCACCATATCCATTATCGTCTTCTTCGTCGTGTACTTTCATCTGGTCGAACATTTGATGAAACCATTTTCTAAAACTTTCCTTATCCTTTATATTATCAACAAGAAGTTGCTCTTCATCCTGTGGGTTCGAAATCATTGCATAATCGGTAATATTCGAGTCATTTTTGCCTCTAAATTCGTACATAGAGTGAAGTACTTTGTATGCTTTGGAATAGAATAAGAAGTACTCTTTTGGTAGTTTTGACTTGTCAGGGTGAGTTTTCAGGACAATTTTCTTTGCATTTTTCAAATCTAATGTTGAATAGTCATATTGTAAACCGAACAGATTTAAGAGGTCTTGAAGCTCATAGTTATTAATATCTAAATCAAATGACATACCATTGACACATAAAAAAAAAAGGTGAATATAAGTTTAATTACAATCAAGTCTATCTACAAATCATGTCTATCTACAAGCCTTACCTTGGGTTGTCATACGTCGCTCTGGATACAACAGAACGTGCTAGTCTTCTTTTATGTTCTTGTGTGTCTTCAACATAAGAGTCGAGACTCTTTACTTCTAAGTTGCTCATGATGAAATGGTAGCAATGGACGTCTTTTGTCTGTCCATGTCGGTGGCATCTTGCAATCGCTTGTGCCTCTACGGTCGGATTCCAATTCGGTGTCAGAAAGAACACTTCGTTATACGCTTGTAGATTCAGTCCTTCCGACCCCGTTTGAATTTGAATTATCATAAATTGTATTGGGGTTTGAAGAATTGAATTTCGTTTTGTCTGTGTTAATCTTCCATCTATGACTGCAATATCATTCTCAGGAATACCGTCGTCAATGAGAGCGGTTTTTACTACGTCAATTTCTCCTCTGAATTGACAAAATACAACTTTTCTGTTCCCATTATTGGCTTTCTCTCGTAATGTTGAGATGACAGCGTCCATTTTACTGCTATGCTGAATGGCCTCTAAAATGGCGGTTTTACTTTGAAAAGGTGCACATTTTCCGGGTCGTAAAAGGTTTCTCTCCATGAGTTTTGGATACGAACACAACTGACGAGCTTTGATGATCCATTCCAATTTGATTGAACCGTTTTGTGTCGTCATCATTGTGCCTGGGTTGAAGAACCTGAGTCCATTGACCGGAAGTCTCTGTGAAGTGATTACTTGGGGATTGATTACGTTGTCAGGACCATCCTCGGGTGTGGGTTGTTGAACAACAGGCGTCTCAAGTGTAGTTAAGCCAAATTTATGTCCCTCGTCAGATTCACCTTTCAAGTTGATGAAACGATGAAGTTCGCACGACAATTGCTTCTCGTCGTTATTAGACCACGGGACATTAATTGTATGAGAAATCAGTTGCGGGAGTTGCCCTGATGTCCAGGATACGTCCTCTTTCCGTTTTTCGATATAGACATTTTCCAACACCCACTGCAAAGTGGATCGACTTCTATTGTTTATGCCCAGGATCTTCATGAGGCTATGGAAGTCGCTTTTCTTGTTTTGAACGGGTGTCCCAGTCAACAGCCAACGATGGGATGCTGATAATCTGCTCACATTTTCAAATTTCTTGGAGTTACTGTTACGCAAATGGTGTGCTTCATCGCATATGATTCGATCCCAATTCATATTAGCTATCAACGATTTTTTCACCATTCCATACGTTGTAAGCACAATGGGGTTGTTGTTGATAGTTTCATCAGAAACATGGTTCGTGCCGTGAAATACAAGAGCTTTGACGTTCAGTATTTCTTTTATCTGTTTTTTCCACTGTCCAAGGAGGATAGTAGGAACCACGATTAGCGTGTGTTGCTTTGGATTTACTTTCATCAACCCGAGCATCAGGATGGTTTTACCTAAGCCCATTTCATAAGCTACTATGCCTCCTGAAATGGGTGAGTTATTGAAGGACGGGGGAGTTATTTCATTGGTGATACACCATTGGAAACCATCTTCTTGGTGCTTGGTAAGTTCTAAGGAATTTGCTTTTACAAATTCCCAAAATGCGTTGATAAAGCGATGGGATGGTGGCAAGAAATCACAGATGAGCTTACAGCAATCATAGGGGATATGATTTGTTTTTGTGAGATTGTCAACGAGAAGTGTTTCGTACATTTTTAAATTACTTATTGGTATGATATAAGGTTTGAATGGTTTTCGTTTTCAATTTTTTCGAAAAATAGTATATAATGATATACCTATTTGGAAATTTAGTATTTCAATTTTTTCTGAAAATACAGAAATAATTCAAATAAATACCAGGTCTTTGTTTTGAAATTTCATAACCAAACGATTCACGTAATCTAACGTTTCTTACGCTTGTAGGTTCGCTTCTTAGAATTACGTTTTGTTTGTTTAGTCCTTTTTTTAATCGTATTCTTTCTCACTCTTCCTCCGGTGCTGTTAACCATTGAAGATAATGTGGAAAATATGCCTGTTTTCTTTTCCTTTTCCACGTCTGGAATTCTTGTATACGCATCGTCGTTTTGTTTTTCATCGCAACTTGTCGTTATTGGTTCGCCTAGTGCCAACCAACAGTATTTGCCAGTGGCACCAGTTTGACAATGCCATCCTGATACGACATTGCCACCTGGTTTCGCACTAGCTACTGAAGAAAATGTCTCAAATTTGTCTATGGTCTCATTCGTTTCATAGTGAAGACTGTATATCTGTCGTGGGTCTTCTTTAAAGAACGCATCGAAGATGCAGAGAGGATGACTTGATATGAGTCCAATGCTTTTCAGGTCGAAGAACACAAACTCCTTTTTGTAACTCCCCCAGCTATCTGCTTTTTCACATCCGTAATATAAGTGTTCGTGTTGCTTGTGCATTTGTGAAATAGTGTCACGTGTTGTGAGAAATAACTTAGGCTTATCGTTGATGAAGTATTGTATGACAATATTGTCGCTTCCGTCTTCAAGGAATTTGTTTACATTCGTATACTCAGTTTCTTCGAGCATAATCAAGTCGTTGAAGGTACCTGAAACGCATGTATCTACTTGATATATTTTTTCAGGACGCATATACTTTTCTGAAAATATTCGCTCTTCTTCTTCAGGTGATTCATCACCTAACAACTTTCTTAATTCAGCGATTTCATCACCCTCTAACAATATTTGCAAATTTAAGCCTAATACCCCTCCTACTGCATCATGTTCATCTTCTTGATTACGCTGAAAATCAATAGACTGATTTGCATAGAAAAGTGCTGTCTCGCCATGGTTATCTTCAATAGTAACATCGGCTTTATGAGTTTCTACCAGTCCTCGAACTAAGTGAAGATCCAGTTTTGAACTTGCAATCATGAGTGCAGTTTCTCCCCTTCCAGTACTTTTTCTTCCATTAATGTCAGCACCTGCCGTTAATAGTGTTTCGATGGCGTCATTCCAGTGTTGTGGAGGAAGATCATAATATTTTTCTCTGATGAATCGCAGTAAGGGACTATATCCCCAGTCAGAATCATTGTTTGATGTTTGTATCTCTATTCCCTTGATACTCGGTGTTGATAATATATTTACATTTTCGCTAGAACCAACAACTGTTTCGAAAAATTCGGTCATTAGATTGCTATCCATATGTGCTCCTTTGCCAAATTGGGCAACAAAGTAATGAATTGGACGCCGTCCAAATTGGTCGTATTCATTTATATCTATCCCTATTTGAAGCAACCTTGTAAAATAATAATTTATATTTAAAGTTCTTATAGACTGATTGTACTCATCCATTGGAACATCAGGAGCGTTATCTTCATTATCATAATCATTTATATCATAAAAGTATGGTAGCTCATGCAAAGCATTTCCTTCATAATCCTCATCTGGTATATAAACGATTGTAGCATTTGCAACAAGAACATCAAATAACGTCCTAAACGAACCATTATGAATAACCTTTTCAAGAGAATACTCACGTCGTTTTGAATTTTTATTTGATGTCCTACGAAATAACTCACGAAGAATCTTTCCCGTATGATATCCATTTACGCCTTCCTTAATCTCGTTGCTCTTTATGAGATCAATTCCCTTTTGAAATCCATCTATATCTGAATTATCTTTTCCTATAACGCTTAACAACTTGTTATCGTCTCTACTATAATAACTATAATTTGGATTATTTACATTCCATCCTCCATACTGGTTCATGTTATATTATACGTTTATTATTAAATATAATTTATTCGCTGAAAAAGACTAAATATAAGTATTATATTTTATCAGAACGATGGATGATGAATCGATACAAAAAATAGAAGAAGTCGTTCAACAAAATGTACCAATGTGGACCAATCCTGATGTAGGACGAGATACAATTGAGATTGTAACGTCAAATATCTTACCAAATGGTGATAAGATATTAGAGAAATACCCTTACGAGTATGAAATCAAATTCAAACGTATCATGAATACGAATACATTTCAAATAGTAAAAGAATGTTAATTTGTTATGCGTTCAAATAACAATCTGACTTCATCCATATTCCCTCCAAGAACCGAGTCATCTGGTATATAGTGTTCATTTCCAGCTTTATATACAAGAATTGCAGGCACACCATTCACGATTCTTTTTGTTTTCAGAAAGCCAAACAAATCTAAACTCTCGTCGATATCCACATCAATACAGTAAATTGAATTGTTTGAAGTGTTAAAAAACTCATCGACAATGGGTTTTATGGCCTTACATGGACGACACCAGTCTGCTCCAAATTTAATAACGATATGTCCTGGGTTTTCTTTCAAGAGATTCATAAAATCGTCCTTTGATTGAACGATATTGTCCAGTATCATAATAAATATAATAGTGGTTTTTATTTAATTTGTTTTATCGAGATTCATGGAAATGATCTCTTTTTCGAGTTGTTCAATATCTATTCTGGGTAGATGAATATGTGATTCCCAGAAGTATCTACAAAAACTCCATTCAAATTCAAGATTTACAGGATAGTTTTTGCTATATTTCATCTTAATCATATTTTGAATTTTTGGTGGAAGTAGATAGTGACAACTACTTGGTAGAACATAACATAGCTGCGTCAACTCTTTTATAGGTAACGCTTCTTTTGGTTGTATGAATTCAGTTGGAAAATAGGGAACATAGGTAATCAAATCTTCTAACAATGGTGCATAATTATAATTATACTTCCATTTCCAATCAACACAACCACTACTGTAATATTTTGTGGTCCACTCAAGTGCTTCCAAATAATTGATACATATTTGATTTTTCCGCGCTTCATTGATTTCAACATCAAACAATGTAGCATAATACCGTGCTTGCCAATCCTTACTATATGGGTCAATATATTTCTCCTTCGATCTTTCAAATGTAGGAATATTATTAAATTTATCCATTTTTTCTTTCAATGTATTCGTAGGATAATGACGTTTCTCAAATTTTGCACGCTTTTTGGAATCATCTTGTAGTCTATTTTCCTCTTGTAGTGACAGCTGTTCGATGAATTTTCGTACATTTTTCCATTGAATGTTGTTACCGTCATACATTACGTCATCTGTCTTTGAAAATACGTGTTGATATGTCTGAATGAGAACATCTATTCCTCCTGTGCGGATGTTTATTGAGGGGAAATGGGGCATGAAGTCATTTCCAAGAAAGAAACACATGAATATGTAATCATATACACGTAATGACTTCAATGTAGTTGAACATGAGGTATAATTGTTCATCTCAAGAACGATAGCATTTGTAAGTTCTGATATGTGGATCATATATAATTCATTAGGAGACAATGAATGATCTATAGATTTAATGAATTCAGGTGTTTCGCGGAAGAGATACAAGTTAGGTGTTATAGGAATATGGTTGATAGAGAGCATTATCAAATCAGCATCTAGTCCATAAATAACTGAATGTTGGTCGTGATGTGTCATCTTGTTTCTTCGTATGTAATCAAATATTTTATGTTCACCTTCACCAGGTTCATTGCTTGTCGACACGATAATATTTTCTACATGAAATAGCTGTGGACTTTTGAAATATGTATATATACCATTTCCTAATTCATGCATAAATTTTGTTCCCGGCGTGATCATAGTGGTGTCAAACGAATTTATAATAGTTTTGTCGAATTGGTTTTGAACTGCGTTTGTAAATACAGAGCGAGTTCGTCTTGAGCGTTGTTGTTCAAGTTTCGCCACTGGGGCTACGCCGTCGAATGCTATCATTACGTTTTTTGTCGGTTGAATCATTTCAATGTAATTCTTTATCTTAACACATACTTCTTTAATGATAATATTATTAGAGCAGTCATCTTTTGACTTCATTATATTATAAACTACGTCGTATATAATGGAGTTACAATCAAGATAGAGGTTATCAAAACGAAATGAGTTGTTATGTTTGTATATGCACTTGGAATGGTTCTTTATAATATGTGAGAAATATGCGGGAATACCCATTATATAATACATCACAAACTCTCTATATTCATTTATTATGGTAAAGTTGCAAATTTAATCTATATAAAAATATACATGAGCGACGACGAAATTCACGATGATCACAACGACGGAATTACAAAGATAATTTTGCTGTTTAGAGAGAAGATTAATTCGTACGAGGAAATTATTAAGAGAACAATGTTGAATGTATCTTATAATAAGCATTTTAATATCATTTCTTCAACTGAGTTAAATCAATGCACCAATGAGATGAATATTCTTTTAGCAGATTTGCGAATATTGGAATTATATATTTTGAATCATGATTGTGATATTGACATTGATACAGTGATAAATGACATTCAAGTTATAAACAATAAACTTTCTTGCGTGATGAAGAGCTATGGAACGCGTTGCATAAGTGATTTAATATATGTGTGCTTCGGACAGGAGTGTCTTGAAATGTCTATGAACGAGTATACTGACAAGTTTTTATTGATTAATAAATATGTGCATCCAGTGAGTTATAAGTTAATACAAAATATAAATACGTCAGGCAATAAGAAGCAAGTAATCCAAACTACTAATAAAATACTGGAGGACATTCAAATTTGTGAAACATCTGACCATTTGGGTGTATATGACGTAGGGCGAACGTTAGGACAAAACACACATATTTCCGTGTTTGGTATTAAAGTAGTGATTAAAAATGGTGATGATGTTATCTTAGTTACAGCAATTATAGACGATATCTTGATTGATTATTTAGGAAAGTATGAATATTTGTCCAATAAGATTCATGAGTTTCGCGATTCTAAGCCACCTGGCAGTGAATATCAAGATGAGAAATTTGACACATACATTCAAACATTGAATTTGAAGGATTATTTGATATATGACATTGATACAATTCATGAAAGGTTCATAGGGTACATCAATAATGTTAAATTGTTGAAGGCGAAACCCTTAACGCGTGTAGTAAACGATTTTCTCAAAGATGATTTTATTACCAAGCGTTTAACTTTGATACAGCTACTTATGCATTCCGAAGACAATGATTTTCAGTATTTATCATATTTATTATATGACACTTTATCGTCGGATGACAAATCTAACGATGACACACATGAACAAAATAAATTATTCGATAGTCTACCATGGGTAATTAAAATGAAATTTAAAGGTGCTATGAAGACAACTGTTCAATATACAACGAACCTTTTAAATTTTGATGTTAATAATCGTTTACCTCTTGAACAACGCATATGCTTGATGAAGACAACTGATCAGGTAAAAGAAAAGGCTATGGTCAAATTGAAAGAGGTCAAATCGAAAACAGACGATAGTGGTAGTAAAGCACGACAATATCTGGATGGGTTGCTCAAAATACCATTTGGGTTATATAAGAATGAACCGATCTTCACGACTATGAATGATATCAACAAGAAATTTCGTGATTTGTCTACACATCATTCAATTGATATCATGCATTTATTAACTCCTAATCGCGACAATTTAACAGCGATCGAGATAAATTTCATTCTCAATTCATTAATGGTTGATATAGGAATAGATGACGCATCACGTCTCGAAACAATGTACTATATAGTTGACAAGTGGAAGAAAAAAGATATTCAAGATTGTTTTCTTGCTTTGCAAACTATATTACACTCTAAAAATAATGAAACCGAAGATGAATTCATTAATCAATGTCTGATAAACCAAAATACTACGAATAAAAGTGGGTTGAAGGGTAAACTTTGTTTGTTATTGAGTCGTATGGTAGTCAAGATGGATTTATTTCAGGATATTGTGATTGGGACAGATATTTTTAATACAGAGACAACATTGTTGTACAAGGACATTGTAAACATTAAAAATGAAAACAAACTTGTCAGCAATTACATACATGATGTGAAGAAGACGCTTGATACATCTGTATATGGACACGACGATGCGAAACGACAAATTGAAAGAATTATAGGACAATGGATAAATGGTAAAGAAACTGGATATTGTATTGGATTTGAAGGTCCTCCTGGTGTAGGAAAAACGTCATTAGCTAAGAAAGGATTAGCGTGCTGTTTAAAAGATGAAAATAATCAGCCCAGACCATTTGCGTTCATTGCTATAGGTGGTTCTAGTAATGGAAGCACGTTGGAAGGTCATAACTATACATATGTAGGGTCAACGTGGGGTAGAATTGTTGATATACTCATTGAAAATAAATGTATGAACCCAATCATATTTATTGACGAGGTTGATAAAGTTAGTAGAACTGAGAATGGAAGAGAAATCATAAGCATTTTAACACATTTGACAGACCCTACACAAAATGATACATTTCAGGATAAGTATTTCTCTGGTATTGAAATAGACCTATCAAAAGTGTTATTTGTTTTTTCATATAACGACAAAGACTTGATTGACCGAATTTTAATGGATAGAATTCATCGTGTCAAATTTGATCACTTAACTTTGGAAGACAAATTAGTCATCTGTAAAAAGCACATGCTTCCTGAAATATTGGAAAATATGGGACAAGTTGGGAATATTATTTTTAGCGATGAAGTATTAACTTACGTAATTGAAGAATACACTTATGAATCTGGTGTTCGTAAATTAAAAGAAATTCTGAATGAAATAATAGGTGAAATCAATTTGGAACTACTACGATGTGTTGACTTTGTTGAACTTCCCGTTGTGGTTACAGAAGATGATGTGAAGGTTAAATATTTGAAGAATCATCCTCAGGTACGTGCTAAGCTTATTCATAAAAAAGACGAACTTGGTATAATGAATGGGCTATGGGCAAATGCACTTGGAAAAGGAGGTATTATTCCAATCGAATGTAAGTTGTTTCCATCGAATACATTTCTTGATCTAAAACTTACAGGACAACAAGGAGATGTCATGAAAGAGAGTATGAATGTGGCAAAAACACTTGCTTGGCAATTAACAAGTGAAAACAGACAGCAAGAGCTTCTTAAGCTATTTGAAACCACCAAAGTTCAAGGGATTCACATTCATTGTCCCGAAGGTGCTGTCCCAAAAGATGGACCATCTGCAGGAACTGCTATCACGATAGCAATATTTAGCACTTTGAATAATCAGAGGATCAAACATGATCTAGCAATCACTGGGGAAATGAATTTACAAGGGTGTGTAACCGCTATCGGCGGATTAGATTTAAAAATTATAGGAGGAATCCGTGCAGGGGTAAAAACGTTTTTGTTTCCAAAAGAAAATCATGACGACTTTGTTAAATTTCAAGATAAAAGCAAGGATAAAAGTATTTTAGAAGGCATCAGCTTTCATGAAATTGAAACCATAGAGGAGGCGATCCAATATTCAATAGTAATTTAATATAGTAACTATATATATATGAGAAAGGCAGGGATGGATTTCACCTTTGAAAATATTGTACAATTATTCACAGCATTGTCGTGTATTTTTCTTGTATTCTTCTTAACGTTATTATCTATTTTCAATCAAGATATCAAAGTCCTTATGTACATGGCGGGCGTGTGTCTGTCGTTATTCATTTCTTATGGCTTTACTAATATATTTAAGCTGGAACCATTGTCAGAGAGAGGACTTATTTGTGATATCATGAAATTTCCATTAGCAAGTGATGCCTTTTCCGAACCGTCTTTGAATAGCGTATTTATCGGGTTCACTATGATGTATTTACTTTTACCTATGATAGAAAATGGTATACCTAATTATCCTCTCATTGTTTCTTTGTTCTCATTATTTGGATTGGATGCCTATCATAGGTATAGCTACAAATGTAACCGAATTTTCGGTATTGTCTTTGGTATGCTTATAGGCTTAGTGTCTGGAGCTGCTTGGTATCTGTTATTACGAATGAATGATCTAAGTGGTTTTTTATATTTTGGTGAAGTGATGAGTAATAATGTAATGTGTAGTGCTCAGCAACAACGCTTTATATGTGTTGAAAAGGACAGCAGCGACCTTTAAAAAATAAAATGGTTCTTATTTTTTCGCAACCATCTTGTCAGATTTTGAATTGTCCTATTTCTATGCATACTATGAATCATTTGCTTTTGATTTGTGAATGCTGTAATGTTTTTAACAAATTCAACATAACATTGTTCAATGCTTGATTTTTGATATTGTTCCAATATACGTTCATCTTGTATATCGTATTTAAGACGTTTATTCACTTCATTATGAAATTTAAATAATACGTATCGTAATGTTTCTTTATCATGGATGTTCTTATAATTTACTTTTCTCATAAACATGGTTGCATGGGTTGAACATTCAGGACAAGGTAATTGGTCGCAGATACTCTTTATGAAATGAATCAAGTCATTTTTTAGAAATGTGAATGACTCTGGTTTTACTTTATCTACAAGTGTATGTAGAAATTTCCATACAGGAGGTCCCCAAACATCAGTCATATTATAAATTACATAAAGATTTAATTTATGATATATTACGTATGTGTAATTTATTAACAATTGACCAAGCCAAAGGAGAGTTCGAGACAATGTTAGGAGAAAGTGATGATGACGAGGAATCTATGTGTCTCATATCTTATCAACCATTAGATGAAAGTGTCATTCGTCTTACTTGTGGTCATTCTTTCAATTATTTACCATTATTTAAAGAAATCGTAAAACAAAAAAGAATTCCAAATTTTTCAGAAACCACACGTCTTCGTGTGAATCAGATGAAATGTCCATATTGTCGGACTGTCCATGGATACATTTTACCCTATTTAAAATTAGAGAACGTAGACTCTATACGAGGTGTTAATATACCTTTGAAATATGGGATGAAAAATAAAAAGTGTACATATGTATTTAGAGCTGGAAAAAGGAAGGGAGATGTGTGTAATAAAGAGTGTTTCAAAGAACACTGTCCTTTTCATATGAAATATACTCATCATGTTGTGAATGATACCGTTGCATCCTGTGAAACGGTCATAACACGAGGACCACGAAAGGGTATGAAGTGTGGTAGAAAAATGAAGAAGGGGGTATGCTCTTTGCATTCCGAAAAATCAAATAATGCTAAAGATATTACGGTCAAATAATATAAATGTATATATAAGTATTCATTATGGAGACAAAAGAGCAATTAGTCGATACTATTCGTGAATGGGTTCAAATAGATAATGAAATGAAAGCCTTGCAACGACAAATGAAAGAAAAGCGAGAACGTAAAAAGCAAATGACGGCGTTATTAATGCATACGATGAAAGATAATGAAATAGATTGTTTTGAGTTGAAAGACGGAAATATTCGTTATGTCCAGAATAAAGTTAAGGCACCATTAAATAAAACAACTATATTAGCATTGCTTACTAATTACTACCAAGATCGTCCAGAAGAAGCAATGAAGACAACAAATTATTTATTAGAAAATAGGGAAGAGAAAATGCGTGAGAATATTAAGCGTAAGATAGAAAAGTAAAAAAGGTTGAATAGTACTATGGTTCATAATTATAATACTATTAGAGACGCTCTCTACGATAACAATAAACTAATTTCAAATCATTGGATTACAATCAATATTGTGAATTATATACGAACTGAGGTTTTCGGGAGAGAACATATTATTTATTTTTTAGAGAAAAAGGATACCGAACTTATATTTCCACAACAAAAGCTAAATATAAATTCATGGATAGAGAAAGAATGCGGGGAATATATGGAAGAAACGTTTTGTGTAGGCGGAATTGATCTTTCGTGTTTTCATCTTGATTCTGTTCAAGTTATAGATAACAATATATTTTATGTTCATGAGGTTGAATACTATGATAGCATATACGAATTAAGTTTAGGATTGAAACAGCATTGCTTATGTGAATTAAGCGAATGCGTGCTTCGTAAAAATGTATACTCCTACCATATTAATCCGTTAATTAACGTTTTCTCTCTTGAGTTTGTACGAGAAAAAGATTTGGTGGTTGATGAATGTATGGTACAGTATATACATACTAAGATAGAACAAGACATTGTTAATAATATGTCATTGAGAGAAACACACAATTTAGAGAGAACACCTATATTCAATACGTATAATCAATATGAACAAAATGACCACAACACAACAATGGCACGTATTATATGTAGAGTGCCAACTGTCAAATCTACATACGACTTTACTGTAATGGATGTTCTATGAAAAAAATTAGTATTTGATAAAT
>Ga0206131_10001181_pt1 | contig 34121 bp, 33 predicted proteins | sample Helgoland_Spring_FD_148636 | JGI IMG/M metagenome (GOLD analysis project Ga0206131, IMG submission 148636) | Pelagic subsurface seawater microbial communities from Kabeltonne, Helgoland, North Sea - Helgoland_Spring_Bloom_20160517_1 | ecosystem: Environmental > Aquatic > Marine > Epipelagic ... | reverse complement strand
GTCAAACTTAAGATAGGTGTTGATGCGCTTTTTGAGTTCACCCTTCATTTCGGCCAGTTCTAGTGCTTCAACTAATGCCAGTGCCGTGATGAACAAAACCCTATAACCTGCATCAACTGCCTTCTTGCCAATACCCATGGCAAGGTGTGTTTTACCAACACCTGCAGGACCGATAAAGATGAGGTTATGTCGATTGTCGATAAAGCTAAAATCTAGTAGGTGGTTAACTTGCCGCTTAGTGATTGTTGTTTGATGTCGATAATCAAACTCCTCCAAGCGCTTAATCATGGGGAAGCCCGCCTTACGTCCATTCAGCTCGATGCGTTTGCGCTGCCGGTTTGATATCTCGTGATCAACCAATTGCTCAGCGAACTGCAGGTAAGACAGGTCATTATCTTCGGCCCCGGTTAATAACTGCGCCAGTGCTTCAGCAGTACTGGCAAAACGTAAGTCTCGATATTTACGACTAACATGCCCAAGCGTACTCATAACGAAGCCCCTGCCATTGCCAGGCTGCCGTAAACCGTCAGCTCGTGGGTCAATGCTGATGAAGCGCTGGCAGTATCATCGCCGGCTAATAGGCGCTCAGGGTTATCCTCATAGGCTTCAAGGAACTCTCTAATCTGGCTAGCAGAAACGCTATGACGTTGGCTCAGGACTTCAAGCACATCCAAGTTGACTGGTTGGTGTTGCCTCAATATAGCCTTCAACCCAGCCAACTGGTCTTTGTAGTGATCTGGGAATGCGGTCTGCAGGCAGCGGCACAGTCGTTGCCCTAGATCATTGCCTAGTTGCGCCCAAATATCTGACTCATGTTTGGCTATCGTCTGGGACAGATCACGGTAATGATGTTTGTTCTTGATGATCATGCCTTTGCCGGTTGACAGTATATGGCGGGCGATCTCGTCGCCTGTCATGACATCAAATATCAACAGTTCACCGGCATCAGCTTGCACGCCTATTTGGACGCGCTGATACGCCATCGGCACGGAGTACTTGTTAGCTTGCCATGAAATCAATCCGGTTTTATCTGCTTTGCGGGTCAACTGTTGTTGGCCAGCTAAATGGACACTAGCAGGCGTTAAATAGCCTTGCATCACGTCACGTTCCTGATCGTCGTAGAAGGCCTGCGGCTGTTTGCCGGTGGTGGCGTGAAGACGATGGTTGGCTACCGTGTTTAGCCATTCCTGGAGATGCTGATCGAGTGACTGTTGGTTCTCAAATGTCTCGCCATACAAGCAGTTGCCCTTAACATACTTAACGCCAGCCTCAACTTTACCCTTGCTCTCTGGGTCGTACCCCTCGCAAGCCTTAATCTTGAAGCCGGCGGTGGTCGCGTACTGTAGGAACTGAGGATTGATATCCAGCTCGCGATATTGCTCGTGCAACACAACCAATTTAGTTTGATCGTAAACACACTCCTGCGGGCAGCCGCCGAAGTACTGGAACGCTTCATCGTGCATCTGAACAAATCGTTTGGTGTCGATGGGTTCACGTGCCAAGGCAACATACATGAGACGCGAGAATGACAGCACGAATACGACAAAATGGATCGTTGAGGCAATGCCATTGATCAATACATTGCGCAGTTCACCAGGGTCAACCTGGCATTGCACGCCCGGCACCATATCCAGTACCGGCTCATAATAACGCTGTTGTTTGATCGTGACGGTTTGTTTCAGTGCCTGCAGATAACGCCTAACGGTTCTATCTGAAGCGGTGAGTGCCGGGTATTGTTGACGCAGTTTACGCAAGACCTTAACCGCACTGAGTTTGGGATAGGTTTGCAATAAGTGAATAATAAAATCGCGGCACTCATCTAGCCGCTTTACCCGCTCTGGGTTGTTCTGTTGTTCTGCAATGGTTACTTCGTCGGTCCGAAGATATTTACGCACCGTGTTACGAGAGATGCCTAACTTTGTGCCAATCGCACGCATTGAGCTGCCATTGCCGTTGTCGTACAAAGCTTTAATTTTGTGAATCATGATCCAATCCTTCAAGTGTACATCCCAACTGCCATACAAGGTGGCGGGATGATATGGCCAAAGGGCCTATAGTTGACACTTGAGGGGGGTCAAAATTAATGGCCAATACTGGATCAGTTTAAATGGCCATTAACACCCGCTAGCCGTGATCTCGTGGGGATTAGATGAACCGGGCTTAGAATATAGTGCGGGGGAGTTAAATAAACTGTCCTTCGAATTCCGTCCCAACCTGTCTTACTAGTGAAAACCAGGCAGATTGCCTGCGTTCATGGACCAGTGACTGCGATTTTCATCACCCTCCAAAGGGAGTTCAAACCACATGCCATCTTCAACCAGCAGATAATGATCAGGCAGGTCCCGTTCGAAGATATCTTTAATCACGAAGTTAAGAGGTGATGGCACCAAAGGGTAGAAGGCAACCATGTCCACGTCAGCAACCAGTTCAATCAAGGAGTCGGTGGAGGCATGGTAGTCAAGCACATCAGACATGATTTTGCTCACGCGTGACAGACCGGCTTCACTAGCTGCCTTTGAAAGTGTTGAAACCACCGGGACCGACAGAGCATCGTGTAGGAGCAGATCCGCACCATTTGAAATCTTTGCCGTTTCGGCCGTGACATTACTATCGCCAGAGATCACGACACTGCGACCTCGGTAATCAAAACGAAATCCCACAGCGAGATGAATAGGCGGATGTTCCGCGACATAGGCGGTGATGGTCAGATGGCCATCGGCCAGGACCTCGCCTGCTCTGATAACTTGATGCTCAATAACACCCCGGGTGGGGGGCAATAGAGCGTCACCATGATGCTCGGTCCTGTATATTTGGTCTTGGCGGTAGCTTGTATTAATGCCGTCTACAACTTCGTCGACACCCTGCGGGCCATAAATCATGAGTGGTTCTGGCCTACCTTGGACCCATGAATTCAGATTGACCTCATAAATCTCTGCAATATGGTCCGAGTGAAAATGCGTTAGCAAGATTCCCTGCAACCGATTCATCGTTTACTGCAACAAACACAACTGTTCTAAGGAACTGGATGCTCAAATCCTACCTTAGGCAGGGCTTATTATTATGCAAAGCATTATTTATTGGATGCCCTAAAACTATCTACCATTTTGCTCGGCGCTGAAACGCTAGTGCCCAGCCATAAACTCCACCAACCGCTTTGCCACCTCTGGTCCTTGAGACTCCTGGATAAAATGCCCTGCAGGGATACGATCGTGAGGTAAACCTTTTGCGCCGGGGATGTTGTCGATCAAGGTGTTCTGAATCTTCTCAGAGCCTACCAACATATCGTATTCGCCGAATACCGTTAGAAACGGTTTCTCGAATTGCTTTAATGCTTCCCAGGCCGCAAGACTTTTATCCTGATCAATCATCGATGCCATGCTGGGCAAGGTACGTATGCCGGTCATATAGATTTCTGCTGGGAAGGGCGCATCAAAAGCCCTTACTTCTTCGTCGCTCAGTTCGATCCCACCGAAATCACGCGCTATGTTATCGCTAGCTTTTAGTTCTGGACCTGTGAGTGCATAGGTCATCCATCCTTGAAAAAAGTCAGACATATCTTCTTTGATGTAACCCTTCTCATTGCAGACCTGCAAAAAGTCATCAAACGTTCGTACTGTAGCGTCGGGATCGACCGGGTAATCCTCGCGATTAATTCCCAGAGGAATGTCCAGTACTGGATCGGGAATCAGGTTAAGGGCAGTGTTCGATACCATCACGCGCTTAAAGTAATCGGGGTGGTGGGCGACGGTGATGAGGCTGGTGAAGCCGCCCCAATCCTGGCCGAACAAGGTAATGTCCTTGAGGTCGAGCGCATGAATAAATTTTAACCACCAGTCTGCATGGGCGTAGATGGTGTGAGTGTGAATGTCCGTTGGCTTATCTGATCGCCCCATGCCAATCATGTCAGGTGCTATGGCTCGGTATCCAGCGGCCGTGATAATCGGAATCATCTTCCTATAAAGGTAAGACCAATCTGGCTGGCCGTGGAGTAACAGCACAACTTCGCCCTCTTTCGGACCTTCATCGATGTAATGCATCCGCAAGCCATCAAGATCGACGTAGTTTGGCTCATAAGGAAAGTCTACGAGGTCGATGAATTGTTCGTCCGGTGTGCGAACGAATTCTCTGCCGTCCGGCGTATTGTGCGGTTGATGACTCATGGAGGGCTAACTCTGTTTGTTGTGTCATAATTATAATGCATAACATTAAATATGGTCAATGTAGTGTTCAAGAAACAAATTTGTAGAGGCGTTGCCCAGCAGGAGAGTATAGGATGGGTGGCTTCTGAGAAATGACCATGCTCCGCTTTCGATTGAGCGGTCGACAATAATAAAAACTGGAAAACGTTTATGACTACCGCTACTGCCGCCCACGAAGGACACCTGACTGGATTCGGCGCACCGGCTTACAGAAATTACGTGTTGTTCCTGCTCATGGTGGTTTACACCTTGAATTTCGTCGACAGAACGTTGATTGCCGTGGTGGCGCAACCTATTATCGATTCGTTTGGCCCAACGGATTCGAATGGGGCTTGTTGTATGGTCCTCCGTTTGCGATTTTTTACGCAGTAATGGGTTTGCCGATTGCCTTGTGGGCTGATCGTTCAAATCGCGTCAAGATCATTACTGTTTGTATCATTTTGTGGTCCATCATGACCGCGCTATGTGGTATTGCAGCTGGCTTTTTAATGCTGCTGTTTTTCCGTATTGGTGTTGCTATCGGTGAAGCAGGTTGTACGCCGCCAGCCAATTCCATTATCGGCGATTACTTCATTCCGACAGCAATTTTTCTGGACAGCGAACACCTGCAATATGTAGCGCAAAGGATTCTGGATTTGCGGAAGCGCAACGGTTGGTTTGTGACCAAGCCAATTCTACCGGGCTCAAAAATGCAGTATCGGTGACTGTCTTGTGGTTTGTGTTTGCTGCCGGTTGTTTCTTTATGTCTGCTCGAACGTTGAACCGGGACTTTGTTGCGCCTTTGGCGACTTCGTAAACCAACTGATGGGTTTAATTTACGCAGAAGTCATGTAGTTCTTACGAAGTCGTTCGGTAATGTGCCACGTCATCTTTGATCCCTTTGTGGCAAAGACGACTTCTCTTGGACCAAAGGTTTCTTACTTTTTTGGAATGAGCTTTGAGTTCACTGGCGAGCTTCGGGGTATTAGTGATTGTGTTGTGTTGAGTTAACTCGCCAGTGTTTGCTTCATCCTACGGATAATTTCTTCTAGGGTGGAGCGATGGCAGCCAAAGTTAAGACGCAGATGATCGCCTCTACCCATCTCCCCGCCATCGGACAAAGCAACGCCTCCCTCCAAAAACGCCTGATACGGATCCGCGAGCCCAAGATCTGTGACATCGATCCAAGCAAGAAAGCTGGCTTCAACATGCGCCATTGAGAGTCCATTCATTTGGGCAATTTCAGACTGCAGATAATCGCGGTTGCCACGCAAATAATTAACGGTCTCTTCGAGCCAGTCATCACAATCGCTATACGCTGCCATGGTCGCAGCGTAAGCAAGTGCACCCGGGTGGGTGGCGACGCCGTAGGAGCGTTTCGAAAAGGCGGCGCGTAGTTCCGGGTTAGGAATAATCGCGAACGAGAGACCGCCGATTCCTGGCAAGTTAAATGCCTTGGCAGCGGAGAATAGGGTGATGGAATTTTGTTCAATCTCTGGAGCAAGCGATGCGACAGGAATATGTTGTTTGTCTTCATCCAGCACTAGCTCCGCATGGATTTCGTCCGAGCAGATCATTGTGCCGTTGGACAAACATATTTGTGCCACTGTCTCGAGTTCCTGCTGGTCTAGAACGCGACCAACAGGATTGAAAGGATTGCAAAGTAGGAAGGCACGTGTTTTAGGGCTAATTGTCTGCCTCATCTGATCGAAATCCATTTCCCATCGATCCTGGGCTAAGTGACAATCGACTGGCTGAAAGACGCGATCGGTCAGTTCGGCAGTTTCCAGAAAGTAGTGATAGTTTGGCCTTGCTGCCATCACACTATCGCCGTACTCACCTAAACAGTTTGTGGCAAAAAACAGTGAGGGTACAACGCCAGGCTGGATCACGAACCAATCTCGCTCTACCTTCCAGCCATACTTTTTCTCCAACCGATCAATGATAAGCCTGAAGAATCCTGAAGGTGGCATTGAGTAGCCAAACACCCGTTCATCAAGCCTCTCTTTTACGGCTTCGATGATCTTGTCGGCCGAAGGCAAGTCCATATCCGCGAGCCAGGCGCCGATGACATCGCGATCTCTTCGGGCAACTTGCCCCCATTTGGCACTGTCGGACCGGCGTCGTTCGATGGGTGGATCAAATATTGAAGGCACTATTCACCCTTCTCTTTGGGAAATTGCCTGAAATGGGTGGTACCGTCTCTTGCGAGTTGCGTCATAAGGTCTACTTCCCAATCGAGGTAGGCACGCATGGCATCTTCAACGGTCTCGCCTTTTGCTTTATTGGCAAGAAACGGTATGCGCCAGATATCTATGGGTTCTACGGCAAAATTAGCATCGTCTGGAACCAGATCAAATCCATGACCCTTCCAGCCTGTGTTACCGCCATCCAGGATGCTAACAGACTTGCCTACCAATGCATCTAGTTCGACTGCGCAGTGTTTCGCCATTGAACCGTCTTCCGAGCTAATAATATATTCGTTTGCATCAGGTAGCGCGGAAAGGCTTTCACTTAGTTGGCTACGAAGTATGAACCAGGCGCCGGGTATGTGGGCGGCGCGGTAGGCTGTGCTAAGGCTTACGTCTAGCACGATGGCGCCTTGTTGCTGCTTGTGTTTTGCTTCTTCTGGAGAAACGGAAGTACAGTTGGCTTCAGTTAATCCAGCAACAGTTGCACGTCGACTACCCGAGACCAGCGCCTCAGTTGAGTCGTTTAGTTGTAATATGCGAACATCTTTTTGTCCCATTTGGTTTAACCATGACGCTGTCATTGCAGAACGAATGCCATCGTTATCAATCAGAACGATGCGAGCATTACGAACACCGATATATTCGTCAGTAGCCTGAATCACCTGACCACCTGGCGCATGGACTGCATCGTTAAGATGACCGTTTTCGAATTCTTCGATGGTCCGCACATCCAGCATGAACAGCGATCTACTAGTACGTTCGTCCCGCCATGTTTTGAGCTCCTGTGGAGTGATCTCATGCACTTTAAATCGTGATGCGACTTTTTCGGCTGCTGCTTTGGATCTAGCACGGCCATTGTCGTCAGGCGCTGTTGCCCACTTCTTTTCTCCTTTGGCTGGTTCATAGCCGGAAAGTCGCCATCCCATAATGCCATTGCGCAGCGCGTAGACATTGTTGGGCAGCCCAGCATTGATGAGGGACTGTGCGCCAATAATGCTACGGGTGCGTCCTGCACAGTTCACAACAACTTTGGTTTCTGTCGAGGGGACCGCGGAAAAGCCTCGATACACGAGCTCGGCGCCAGAGCAACAAAGCCCAGTAGGAATGCTCGCCCATTGAAACTCTGCATAGGGACGACTATCGAGAACAATCATATCCTCGCCGTTCTCCATCATTTGATGAACTTCGTCTGCTGATAAGGAAGGGGTTCCTGATTCATGCTCGACAAATTCACCAAAGGCTTTGCTAGGGACGTTGACCCCAGAGTAAGTCTCATAACCCGCTGATTGCCACGCACCTATAGCACCTTCAAGCACGGCGACATCGGTATAACCCAAGGCCAACAGTCTCAGAGCGGCGCGTTCAGCCAACCCTTCGCCGCCATCGCAGATGACCATTGGCACCGAGAGGCGAGGGAGTAAATCGGTAACCAAAAGTTCCAATCGGCTGTACGGAAGTGGAACAGCAAACAAAAGATGATTTTGCGAGAATGGGTCAATTTCTCGTACGTCAACAAGCGCATGCTCCGTATCTCTTAATAAAAGTGAATGGAGCTTTTGGGCTGAGATGGTCTTCATCAAGTAACCTCTTAAACCACCCGCCGACTGCCATCGACTGGAATAAAGGATCCCCCTGCGGTTTTCGATGTGCCTTTCTTGATATCGAATTCCAGCCGATCGGTTTGCTGTTCAAATCCTTTTCCATAGAGGTGGAAGTGACGGGTTGGTTTTTCGGAAATCACACAAATTCGATGAATGTCTTCTGGCATAAATGCGATTGCATCACCGGACTTCAGAGTCACCTTGTGGTCGACTTCGAGTGACGCTTTACCCTCTTCTGAGCCGTCGTCGAGGCGCTTGTAAATTGTATTCTCCTCGTCGCCGTCCAACCCCGCGATAACAGCGAAGGTGCCATGATCATGAATCGGTGAGGGTCCAACGGGTAGCACGCTAATCAGGTAGAGCGAAAACTCCCCGCCATCTTCATCTGAAAGCAGGTAGATTTTTGCGACTTCTTCAGAGGTGGGTGTTGGAAACTCCGAATCCCCAAACATTTCAGTCTCACTTGTCATCGAGGTCACGATATCTTTCACTTCTTCTAGAGCGTCCCGGTTCACGCCCTGGGACTCAATGATGCTCTTAATCTGATTCATGCAGGTGGAAACCAATTCTTTTCGTTGTAAGGCGAGGTCTGTCATAAAGCTTTTTCCTTCACAGTCGTCTAGACGTTAATTGTGGGTGCGTTCCTATCTTTGGTTAAGTAGCTTGATATAAGATAATGCTATGCATTATAACATGCGAGTTGTTTTATCACATAATTGTCGACAGCTTCACTAAAATGTTGATTTGGGTGCTTGCTTGAAACATTGAGCAACCTAATTTAGCCAGCGTTTCAGAAGCGGACAAGTTAACTAACCAAAAACGAAAAGGAGTAAGCCGTGTTTGATGGCCGATACACGATCTGGGGTTCAGAGCACAGTATGTTTACTCGCAAGCTTCAAGCGATGCTTAATTATCAGGCGCTCGACTACGACTTCAAACTGAAGACCGTGGAGGCTGGGCCTGCGGTTGAGGCCAGACTCGGTACGCACTTTATACCCGGGCTCGAGACACCCGAAGGTTGGCTAATTCACGACACCACGCCTATCGGGCTGATGCTGAATGCGAAGTACCCTAATAAGGCTATTTTGCCATCATCACCTGTTCAGAGGATCGCTGCGCATCTGTTGGAAGACTGGGCAGATGAGTGGTTTGGACGATACGCCATCAATAGTCGTTGGTGTTACCCAGCTAATGTCCAGCATGTGGCTAGAGCATTTTATGCCAACCGAAATGGTAAATTTCATCATGAGCATCTAACGCTTGAAGAAGAGAAAGAAGCCGCCGACATGATCGCTATGGTGCGAGACAACTTCGGGCTTAGAGCCTGTGCGAACCGTGGGTGCGGGCCCGATCAATCAGTGGCTGTGCAGAAGGATTTCAAATCACTCATGAAAGAAGCAGCGAACCATTACCAGCAGCACAATTTCCTGCTGGGTGGACGTGCCTCTCTGGGTGACTTCACCTTTGCGGGTTTGTTCAAAGCTCACATAGAAGAAGACCCAGAACCACGTGCCTGGATTGACGCAAGCGCGCCTGAAATGATCAATCATATGAATCGGGTTTTCGACTCGCAGAGTGAGGCTGGTGAATATTTAGCCCATGATGCGTTGCCTGAAACGCTCACCCCTTTGTTTCTCCATATGCGCGACAGCTATCATCAGTTTCTGCATGTCTCACGCGAGGCATTGGCAGCTGCAGATAAATGGTGTGAGATAGATCTTGGAAACGGGCCAGTTAAGATGCGAGCACTCAAGTATTCAGAGGTGTCGCGCTGTCACATAAGGAATGAAATCGAAGCGCTGGGCAGTGAGGACCGAGCAGCGGTAGATAACCAACTAGGCTCGCTTGGTGTGCTTGATGCGTATCTTCTTCCAGCCCTTGAGATTTAGTCAACTTGCTTCTTATTCCAAGAGCCAGGCAGGCAGGTGTGACGCGTTAGTTTTCAGGTAACGCATCGATCACGTCGAGCATGAACTCTTGAAGATCGAAAGCGGCTCGATTAAATGTTTGACCCATTCTCACTACTACCAGATCAAGTGAGGGGATGACGACCATATATTGACCGTAGTGACCTTGTGCCGCGTAAGTGTCTTCCGGCAACTCTGGTAACCAGTCATCGGCAGCTGGTTGGTTTAGCCAGATTTGAGCCCCATAGGCTCGTGCTTCTAACGAGGCATCTGTGGGTGTAGTGGAATATGTAACCCAGCCTTCGGGTAGGATTCTCTCGCCATTATAAACACCATCATTAAGATACATTAACCCTATACGAGCCCAGTCCCTGGGTGTTGCCCAGAGGAATGCGCCTCCTGAAAAAATGCTCGCACTATCGGCCTGATAGTAACTATCTCGTGCGCCTATTGGATTGAACAAACGAGTCTGGGGGAATTGAAAATACTCTTCATCGTTTAGGATGGTTTGCCTGACGACTTTACCTAGGAGCATTGAGCTTGCTGTTTGATAAGCCCATCTTGAACCTGGTTCAGCGGTAATTGGGAAAGACGCAGAAAATGCGGTGATGTCCCGGGTGTTCATCAACATTTTATTGACGTCAGAAATAGGGTCGTTCTCGTAGCCTTCGTTAAATTCGAGCCCACTCACCATAAACAGTAAGTGTTCGGTGGTCACTTTGCTACGCTTATCGGCAGGGTCTTGCCATTCAGGAATTGAAGCAGGTGCCTTTACGTTCAACTTGCCATCGCCAACCAAAATTCCGATAAGTGCACTTGTCGCGGTTTTGGTCATAGACCATGAGTTTTGGGGGGTAGACGTGCTGAAACCTTTTGCATAGCGCTCGGCGATTAATCGATCTTTATGCAGGATCACCACGCCTCGAGTATTTTTTTGATCTTCATGGTTCTTTTCAGACTCAGTAAACGCTGTATCGATTGCATGCTGGAGCTTTTGTTTATCGATGTCTTCAGCAATGAGGACATCAGGGAAACGTAGCTCAGGACGAGGCGTGCTGGGTAATTTTCGCTCAATAGACGAGGGTCCGGTGATGTGATGATGCGCACCTCCGGCAAGTTGACTGCAGCCAAGACCCTTTCGATAGACAGCTTTGCTGATATAGCTAATAGGCCAGAATCCAAACTCGGTGACAACCGTGTTGTCTTCGACTCGTGACTGAGTGAGTCGTTGTTGTATCGAAGCTAAGTCGTGCTTGTGTATCTCATCGAACGATCGATTCGCAATGAATAGATTGCTACACAGCGTGTGTGCGGTAAATCCAGAAGCAAAGGGAGCAACCTGATATAGGAAGTTGCCGAAATATCCGCTGATACCCACCATGATTAATACTGAACCAACAAGCGTAGCTTTCAAGAACTTCTTCAATGGTTCATCTCACTGTCATCCTGCTTTTAAGGTTTGTCTCTCGCCTCAGATCGGAAGTTATAAGGTCGTTGAGATGGATCGCGAGATTCGCATGGGGCATCTTTTTATTGTCGATATAATGCAATATATTAATTGTACGAAATTATGTAAATAGTTAATTGTCTAAATAGGAAAGTTTCCGGTTAGGCGATCCACTACTTCTCAAGGTATTCACTTACCCAATGCGAAAGACTGTAGGTGCTTTCCGATTGGCACAAGCTTCCAGTGGTCGAGTCAATTTAACCAAGAAGCTAAAACATAGGTGATGCGACGCTAAATCGCTTTGTCTAGAACCTGACAACGTTTCATCAAGCGGCGAGCATTTTGGTCGAAATCGTCGCGGCGATGTAATACTCGTCGATTGTCCCAGATGATAAGGTCATAGGGTCGCCATTGTTGCTGCCAAACATTTTCAGCGGTGGCGGCGTACGACCAAATCTCATCTAACAATGCTTCGCTCTCACTAAGTTCCAGCCCTGGTATATAAGCCCATTCGCGTCGTCCTAGATATAAACACTCATGTCCAGTTTCAGAGTGTTTTCTGATAATGGAGTGGATTGCTCCAGGCGCTTCTCTTGGGTCTTCAAAGGGCTCAAAGCCCGGACGAAGTTTGCCAATGCTGGTGTGAGCAGCATCATGTTTGATGGTGAGCCTCTTAAGGCGGTCTACCAAATCTGTGGGCATTGCGGCCAAGGCTGCGTTTTGATCGGCGAAGTAAGTGTCGCCGCCAGTATCGGGTATCTCGATGCCGAGGAGAATGCTGGCGGGCGGCGGCACTTCCACATAAGTCATATCTGAGTGCCAGTTGGCCTCGGAATTACTCAGTCCCCCAATTGGCGCACCGTCTTTGATAATGTTTGAAAGTTGGGTGACGTATCGATTTTTTATTTTGGCGCGATCTGATGCCGACATCCGCCCCATTGGCATTTCCTCTAATGGTCCGAATTTAGCGCTGAAGACTTGTAGTTCGTCCTCTGTCAGTGCTTGACCGCGAATGCGTAGCACACCAAACCGGAGCCAGGCCTTGTATATCTGATCAAATTCATCATCCGTGATCGACCGAACATCGATCCCACTGATGTCTGCCACAAAATTGGCGTTAACTGGACTGACATTCATCATAGATCCTCGTTGCTAGTGTCTGCTTTGCCTGTCTCTTTGCGATTAATGGTCGCAGCTCGCGGCGCAATGATTCTTGTGATCGCTGAGAGTTCAGCGTGGTCTCGGAATCGATCGTTGAACTCCAAAACGGCGGAGCCCATGCGGGTCTCGAACCAGAAGATGTTCTCAATCTGTTGCTGGTTATATTCGCCGGGTTTAGCAGTCAACGCCTCAATACAAAATACCTTTAGGTCTTCTATCGCGGCTTTAAACCATTTGAGTTCCGCATCGGGCAGTCTATCTTCATCTAATAGCCGCCCAAGTTTCTCCAAGTTTTCTTGCATGCTCAGGCCAGAAATACCGACAAGTGTTCGCCCATCTCTCCGCCTGCGGCTCAAGTCGTGCCACGGGTTTAGGGTTTGTAGCTCGGCTCGTAGGCCATCTACCCAGGTGTCGGTTTCTTTTGTGTGTTTTGCAAACGAGACGGGGCAGGCGGGAGCGTGATCAACCTCAACCGTAGGTGCATCTTCTGGATAATCTTCTAGAACCGGTCCGCTTGTCCTGTTTAGCAGGCGCAGAGCGGCGTCAATAACGCGATGCTGGAAAGCTGCGTCGCCTGGTTTGCCCAGCGGGCGACCCAAAGGAAAGCTTACCCAAAGCGCACGTGGCGGTTGCATGCTGGCTGTATTCTCACGGACCAGACTGATCCCGGTAGTTGAAATGCCTTCACGTTCTAGATAATAAGACAGGGCGCTCACGGCGCGCGTGCAGTTGGGTCAAACCGGGGTTAGAAATACGGCATCTACTTTATCTTGTTTGAGCATGCCTGCCACTTGCGATGCGGTGGTTTCATATGTGCTTGGAGCTAGTCCAGCACCCATAAAGCTGTAGTGAATAGCCGCAAGGGACCCTATGGCACCACTCGCCGCTAGCTCTTGAAAACGGTTAATAGGAAAAACCAGGTTTACGTCTTCAGCGAATCCAGTTTTGTCGAAGTTAACAGAGCTGTGCGACATTACTAGATTGTCAGCGTTTTCATCGCCGGATATCGGTCTGAACGTCGCATCCGCGAATTGGAAGGTGGGGTCACCTCGAAAATGAAGCCCCGCGGTGGTGATGAGCGCGATTCGCGATCTAGAGATTTCTTGGGCGAGAGGCGTCCAGGCAGGTGGTCCCAGAGGAGGCTCGCTTTTAGAAAGCAGGTGCTCTCGCTCGTAATCGGGAAGATCCTTTAACCTAACCATTGTTCGGCTCTTTGTTCCATTCTAACTCTTATATTTTTACAGGACTAACGCGATACCATACCCTCTTGTATTGGCGTCGCAGTTGCCAGCTGTCCTACCTTTTATGCGCCAGGCCGCTCATGCGTTGCCTATCCACACCGAAATCAGATGATACGCCTTGGCAAACAATAAGAGGACTTTACAGATCACAGTTATAAAATAATATAACACATTAATAATACTATACATTATATAAATGATTTGTTAGCCTCCTTAAAAACATGAATGGGTATTTATGTTTGGTTCAATCGGACGTCGTCGCGTCTTTCATGAGCGCAACTTTGTCTAATCAGGGGAGAGACAGAATGAAAAAAAATATCTCGTTGTTGGTGAGTGTGTTGTTGAGTACGTTGCTCTGCGTACCTTCGATGTCCTATGCGGAACTCGAAGAGGTGGTTGTCACGGCTCAAAAACGTGTTGAAAGTGTTCAGGATATACCGATTTCAATCACTGCATTGAGTGGGGATGAGTTGGCAAACCGTGGTTTAACGGATATGCAGGATGTTGCCCGTTACGTGCCAAATTTCGATATGCCAAATTCTAATAATTTGCGTAACGTCAGAGTAAGAATTCGCGGTATTGGTTCTTCCGGCACTAACCCTGGCATTGAATCTAGCGTGGGTACCTTCCTAGACGGGCTGTACATGCCAAGTGGTGCGATGTCATTTGGAGAATTGGCGGATATCCAATCCGTGGAGATACTTCGCGGCCCTCAAGGCACCCTGTATGGTCGTAATACGCCAATCGGTGCGCTAAATGTAACGACTCGCAAGCCTGGCCAAGAAATAGAAAGTATGTTGCGGGCAGGTTACGGCGAATACAATCAGGCTGTGCTAAATGGTTACATCGGCGGGGGGTTATCGGAAGACGTCGCAGGTAGACTGTCCTTTTGGTATCGAGATAGAGAAGGCTACGAAGACAATCTGTTTACCGGCGATGATGTTAACGATAACAACGAGTGGGGTTTGCGAGGCAAACTGCTATGGTCGTTAAGTGATGCAGTAGAGGTCACGGCTATTGCTTACTACAGTGAGATCGAGCGTCAGTGTTGTATGGCAGAACAGCTCTCGGTGAACGATCCAACCTTTGGTATTGCTACTGCTGGATTTCTAGCGACTCAATCCGCAGCTGGTTTTCCTTTCGTCAACTTCGATGAAGATGATCACAAGGTAGATGGTGACGATGAAGGCGATGATAAGTCTGAATCCCTGGGCTTATCAGTCCAGGTTGATTGGGACTTGGGCAACGACTTTGTCTTCACGTCAATTACGGGTTATCAAGACTGGGAAAACTCGGTAAGCATCGCTGCAGACTCACTAAAAAACCCTGTATTAACCTCGTTGCAAACTCAGACGAATGAAGTCGCGAGTCAGGAGTTTAGGATTACTTCTCCGGCGGGTGATACGATTGAATATCTCGCTGGCCTTTTCTTCTACGCACAAGACACATCGTTCAATTCTGATGCGACCATTTTTGCGGGGGCTAATCGAGTTTTTCCTGTTCCGGCGGCTGTGTGCCCAGCGGCTTGCACCGCTCAAGCTGGCGATTTTGTCGTTACGGAGTTTGAACAAGAAACCAGAAGCATCGCGGCTTACGGTAATCTAACTTTCCGCGCCAGCGAAGTCTGGGATATCACTGCCGGTCTTCGTTGGAGTCGAGATAAAAAAGAAGCCGAGATCAATCATTCAAACGCTGCGGGTAACGGTTTTGTCATCGATAGGCTTATCTTCCCTGAGAATTTGATCGGCGACGTTGATCGATCAGAAAGTAAAGTGACCTGGTCTTTGAATACACGGTATAACCTTTCTGATGACGTCATGTTGTTCGCAACCACATCGACTGGTTTTAAATCTGGCGGATTCAACTCTCGTCGCTTACCGGCGGGTTCAACACTGGAATTTGAAGAGGAAGAGTCGTTTACGGTAGAAGCAGGTATGAAGACCTTCTTGGCTGACCGCACTGTTATGCTCAACTTTACGCTCTTCCAGACGACGATTGAGGACTTCCAAGAGTCAACGCTGGCCCCCACGGGTACAGGCTTTATTGTTGGTAATGCCGGTGAGCAGGAGGTCAAAGGATTAGAAGCTGACTTTACCTACGCGCCTAACGACAATTTGCTAATTAATGGTTCTGTTGCTTATCTGGATTCTGAATACACTGACTTCAACAATGCGCAGTGCGCTGCTGGTCAAACCCCGACAAACGCTAACGGTACCTGTGATCGAACCGGTGAGCGTCCTAATTTCGCTCCTGAATATCAATACACATTGGGCGTGCAGTGGACTCAGCCAATAGATAGTCGTGAAATGGAATGGTTTGTCCGAGGCGACTACTCCTGGCGCGATGATCAGGTGTTAACACGGGTGTTTAACTCTGATATCGGTGTAGAAGATGACTATGGGTTGCTCGATCTTCGCCTTGGTCTGGGTTCTAACGACGGACAATGGAAGGTCGAACTGTTTGTCAAGAATGTCACTGATGAGGCTTACAAGACCGTTGCCGCATCACAGCCAGTGGGTGGGCTCATTTCCGGCGGTGGTCCTGCGGGCGCTCGAGGTTTTGTTGGTTGGTATGGTCCCCCTAAAGTCTGGGGTGTTCAATTTACATTGCGCCCCGGCCTTTAATTCAAACCTCCGGTCTTAAGGGCCGGAGGTCTTTTTTATAGGAGTACCCTTTGCAAGTTATAAATAGTGTGGTTGCAAATCAGTCCCAGCTTGACGGCTTTAACGACGCAGGTCAGCCTGGACCAATCTATATGGTCAACCTTCTGAAGTTCAAAGAAAAAGCATCTTACGCAGACGGACGGGAAACACAGTTAAGTGGTGCCGAGGCTTACGCGGTGTATACCGCAGGCGTATCAAAATTGTTGCTAGAACTGGGTGGTGGCCTCATGTTTTCAGCACCGGTTGAACGCTTAATGCTAGGGGAGGTTGAGGACCTTTGGGATAAAATTGCGATTGCGGTTTATCCGTCACGCGCTGCCATGTTGAGCATGATGCAATCGGAAGATATGAAGGTCATCGGTGCTCATCGGCATGCAGGGCTCGAAGGGCAGCTAAATATTGAGTGTACTGGCGCAAAAGGTCTGTGGCTCAATGGGCTGATGTCTGATTAAAAGGGCAGGCTTAGCGAGCACCATCTTCAAATGTGTGGAGGTCTGAATAATGTATCAATCTAAACTGACCGCAATGAGTTTCGTTGCTGCTATGAGTGTGCTCGTAGCGTGTGCGCCGACGTCTATCAGTGTCGAACCAGAACAAGTAGTCGCCAGCGCTAAATCGTCAGGCATTGCTCCTAATCGTCCCATTGAATGGCAGCAGGGGCCTGAAGTTGCCGCCAGCCCCATCAATGAGCGACCACCCAATATCATTTTTATACTCATCGATGATCTGGGTATTAATGATCTATCAACCTTTGGCGGCGGTGTCGCAAATGGTAAAGCGCCAACTACCGCGATTGATGTCTTGGCAGCTGAGGGGGCTTCGTTTTCCCAGGCGTATGCAGGTCATGGTACCTGTGCACCTTCCCGTGCAATGCTAATGACCGGACGATATGCAAACCGCACAGGATTTGGATACACACCAACTCGTCGCCAGTTTGGTCCTATGGTGGCTAAATTTGGCAACGAAATGGACAACAATTTGCCAACCTATTTTTTCAACAAAGAAGTTGCAGACAAGCGACCTAGTTATGATCGTCAGGGCTTGCCATCGAGTGAAGTGACCATTGCCGAAGTGCTTAAGAGCAAAGGCTATCATACGGCCCATATTGGCAAATGGCATCTAGGCACTGGAGATGAGTTTAGTCCCAATGCTCAGGGTTTTGATGAAAGCCTTCTGATGGAGAACTTATTGTTCTTGCCTGAGGCAGACCCTGGTGTCGTAAACGCAAAGTTAGACTTTGATCCTATCGATAAAACCTTATGGCAAATATCAAAGTACTCAACGTCGTTTAACGGTGGCCAATTGTTCGAGCCGGGTGGCTACCTCACCGACTATTGGACAGATGAAAGCCTGAAGGTCATCGAGGCAAACAAAAACAATCCATTCTTTTTGTATCTCGCCCACTGGGGTGTCCATACTCCGCTACAAGCAATAAAAGAAGACTATGAAGCAGTGGGTGATATCAAACCTCATCGATTGCGCGTCTATTCGGCCATGCTTCGTGCAATTGACCGCAGCGTTGGCCGCATCGAGCAAAAACTCGAAGAGCTCGGACTTGATGAAAACACGATGATTGTTTTTACGAGCGATAATGGTGGTGCGGGTTACCTGGGCTTACCCGAAGTGAATGCGCCTTATCGCGGTTGGAAGATCACCTTGTTTGAAGGCGGGATACGGGCGCCACTGTTTATAAAATGGCCTAAGAAAATTAAACCTGGCACGAAAATCGATACACCTGTGGCACATATTGATGTGATGCCGACGCTCGCTGCGGCGGCCGATGCGCCATTGCCAAAAGGGGTCGCTATTGATGGTTTGGACCTGCTGCCTTTGGCAGAAGGCACTGGCGGGATTAGTCGACCCAATGACGCGATCTTCTGGCAGTCAGGATACTACCAGGTCGTTCGAGCCGGTGACTGGAAGTTGCAGGTTAACGGTCGGTTAGATAAACAATGGTTGTTTGATTTGGCGAAAGATCCTACCGAGCAGATAAACCTTGTTGAAGAAAGGCCGGACAAATTAGCTGAGCTGCAATCGATTCTTGCAGATCATCACGCGAACCGAACACCGCCCTTGTATCAATCGGCGACAGACAGCCCGATTATGATTGATAAAACGTTGGCAGATCGGTTTGAAGAAGGTGATGAGTATATCTACTGGCCAAACTAGGTCACGAAGCCTGCTGGTATCCCGCTGGTTACACGGTACTCATGTCTTCACTGAGAGGTAAGTAGCCATTACTTCTATGAGTTCGTCGATGGTCTTGTCATCGTCTGCGAAATAAGGTCCAGAATCGTTGTTCGTCATCACAACCAGGGTTTTCTTCATGACACCGCACGCGAAGTAGACTTGACCCGTGCGGAGTGCACCTGGCTTGATGAGTTTTCGTTTGAGAAGTTCAGCCTCTAGCAGATCTGCGGCGAGTTGATCTGTCACAATTAGAGGGTCAAGAATCCCTTTTTCTCTGGGTGCCAGCGTTAACATCGCGCGTATATAACCGACGTTCTGAGTAATAAAGTCCCTGCTCATCTCTACAAAACTTTTTAACAGTAGCCTCGCAGTGCAGTCTGAATCAATTTCCGCGAAAAACAATTCGACTTCATTGGATGCGTGAAGCACAAAATCCTCGTTTAAGGCATCGAAAAAAGTGCGCTTGTCTTTAAAGCGTTGATAGAACGTCCCAACCGAAAGATTCGCCGCTTTCGCGATGTCGCTGATCCGAGTTTCATCGTAGCCCTTAAGCGCAAAAGTCTCCGCCCCTGCACGCAGCAACCTATCTCTCTTTTCCCGACTGCGATCTTGTTTTGCCGGTAGTATTGCGTCAACAATCGTCGGCTTTGCTTGTCTTTGCACTGAACAACGAACCTGAATCTTTCAACTGATGATTATTATGCCCTTAAACGCACTTTGACCCTAGCTTCGATTGTGCCTGTTTTGTACGGCGCTATAGACTGAAGTAATGCAATGCATTATATATTGCGAATAGTGATTGGTATTAGATTTTTGCCATGTTATCTATGAGCTTTGTCACCAGAACTAACCGCTATGACGTTAACCCAACCTTTGCGCCTAAAGGGTGCACCGGGCTCGCCTTATACCCGCAAGATGCTCGCTTACATGCGTTACCGACACATCGCTTATGAATTGTTGATAGGCGATCACACCGCTATGGATCTTGGCTTGCCGAAACCCAAAGTCGATTTGTTGCCGACTTTTTATTTGCCGAATGAGCAGGGTGAAATTGAGGCGGCGGTCGATTCAACACCACTAATACGGCGATTTGAACAGGCATTCGAAGGTCGCGCGGCAATCCCATCAAACTCAGTGTTGGGTTTCATTAACTATCTGATTGAAGACTATGCTGACGAGTGGTTGACCAAGCCGATGTTTCACTACCGTTGGTATTTTGATGCCGATGCAAAGAAGGCAGGAAGCATTCTGCCGTTGTGGCGAGGCTTGCAGATGAGTCGAGAACAGCATGACAGGGCAGCGGCCTTTGTTTCTGATCGACAGATCAGTCGTTTGTACGTTGTTGGGTCCAACGATGTGACTGCGCCGGTGATAGAAGCCAGTTATCGACGCTTTCTTGAGATTATGGATGTCATTATCGAAAAGCAGACGTTTGTGCTTGGCTCGCGGCCCTCGTCGGCGGATTTTGGTATTTATGCGCAACTCACTCAACTGGCCAAATTCGATCCAACACCCATGACGATTTGTCTTCAAGATGCGCCTCGTGTGTTGGCCTGGACAGATGTGATTGATGACTTGAGTGGCCAAGCCGCTCCTGAAGATGGGTGGATGCCGGTGGATGATGTGCGCGATGTGCTTGGCCCGTTGCTCACAGAAATCGGCCGGGTTTACGTTCCTGCATTGCTTGCCAACGCACGAGCGCTGAAAGCTGGCGACAAAATGATGCAAGCCACTATCGATGGCAAACCCTGGGAGCAACCTAGCTTTCCTTATCAGGGGCGGTGCCTTGCCTGGATCAACGACGAATACCAGAAACTTAATGAACAAGACCGTGCACGGGTAAACGATATCTTGGCCGGAACGGGCTGTGAGGACATGCTGCAATGAACAATCTAGTCGTCTATGGCACACCTGTGTCGCCCTTTGTGAGAAAGGTTGAAGCCATACTTCGGATCTACGACGTCTCTTACGATTTTGAGGCGATTAACATAATGGATATGCCGGAGTGGTTTGTTGAAATCAGTCCTGCTCGTCGCATCCCCGTTTTGCGGGATCGATCTATTGCTGAGGAGGGCGTTAGCGGCACAATCGCCGACTCTTCGGCGATCTGTGTTTACCTCGATAAAAAGTTCAATACCGGCCTTTATGGGAAAGATGCGTTTGAAGCTGGGCAAATAGCCTGGCTTGAAGAATATGCTGACACTGAACTGGCGTTACCGCTTGGCATGAAACTGTTTCGGTCAATTCTATTCCCGCGTTTTGCGGGGCAGGAATCGGATCTTGAAACCGCTAAGAAGACTTATCAAGAAGAGCTGCCAAGGCACTTCGACTATCTGGAGAAAACATTGGATGGTAATGACTTCTTCGTGGCTAACGCGTTCTCGCTTGCCGATATTGCCGTGGGTGTTCAAATGACCCAGTTGGATATTGTGGCCGGTATTGTCGATGAAAGTCGCTGGCCATCATTGGCGAGTCATACCTTGGCAATGAAGACTCACCCGGGGTTTGTCGATAACCTTGCCGCTTGTTCGAAAATCTTAGGCCGATTTGTGCCTGAAAAAATCGATTTGTCTTGATTGGCGTCACGATTGGTGGCTGCTAAGGAGTCGTTATGAACTGGAAGATTTGGATCGCAGTACCCGTTCTTTACGGTGTGTTTTCGCTTTGGTACTTCAACTGGCAAGGACCAGTCACGCCGGAAGAAATCGACCGGTTTATGGCAGCGTTCGACAAAGTTGAAGGCAGTAAAAATACTAGCAAGGCAACTTTCCGCACATTTCTCGAAGAAGATGATGGCAGTGAGTTTGTCATGCTGAATCAGGTGCAATTGCATAACGGTGAGGTTGTGCACCCGCTCACCGGTGAAGCGATGAATTCGTCTGAGGTGGTAGCAGATTACTTCGAACCGTTTGCGCTCGCACTATTCAAACGTGGTGGCCACCCAGTGTTTCAGGCAAGAACCGTTGGCGACAATATCGATAGTTGGAATGCCGAGAGAAATGCTGGCTTTGGCGTCACGGCGATGATGCGCTATAAAAGTCGGCGAGATTTGGTTGAGTTGATCCTTGAGCCGGTGTTTGCCGATGCCCATATCTATAAACTGGCATCCATAGAGAGGACGGTTTCTTATCCGACACAAATCATGCTTAGCACCTCGCTGAGGCCACCCGTTGCAGTGCTGATCATACTGGTTCTATTGGCATCATTAGCTCAAAATCTGAACCTCATGAATAAGCAGCATTGATAGCCGCAGGTGCTTCGATAGCATTGCAATTAACGCCTAACAATCAAGGATTGATTTGTGCCTGAGCCAACCAATAATCCCAACCCTTTCTTTATGGTTGATCCGCCGCGCTTGCTGAGGTTTCTAATGGCGAGGAAGATGGGGCGAATAGCCAATACCGAACAGATTTCGAAGAAGCGCGCTGCATTTGAAGAGAAGCGTCAGGCAACAGGGCAAGCGCACAAGGTCGAGTATTTTCATCAAGTGGATGATCCGTACTCACATCTGATGGCGCAGGTGTTGGCAAAATTTGCGGCACGCTATGACATCGAAATCATCCCGCGTCTCATTCGCGGAACCGGCGGCCGTCACCAACCAGAGCAGGAAAAGCTCGCTGCCTGGGCGCGCCGTGATTGCGCCCTGATTGCACCTCACTTTGGACTCAACTTTCCAGACAGCGCCGGTGTGGTGCCAGCGCGGGAACAACAGAATGCGGCAAACCGGGCGCTCACGAATCTTACAGCTGATGGTTTCCTGTCCCAGATTGAGGTTGTTAGCACTAAGCTATGGTTGGGAGATGCCATCGAATCAGCCGTGACGTCTGCAGAAGCAGAAGCTTCACTCGATGCAGGCTCTGCTCGATTGGCTGAATTGAACCACTATTCAGGCGCCATGCTTTATTATGGCGGTGAGTGGTATTGGGGCGTCGACCGACTGTTTCATCTCGAGCAGCGTTTGCGAGACCTTGGCGCATATAAAGAAGCTGATCAATCTTATCTAGTGCCGCGACCTGACCTGGATGTAAGCGGGCTTGATGCTAGTGGTTTGGATTTGCATTTCTACCCATCGCTGAATAGTCCGTACACCTCGATTATTTTTGATAAAACAATCGAGCTTAGTCACGCGTGCAATATTAACTTTCACCACAAGCCTGTACTGCCGATGATTATGCGCGGCGTTGCTGCAACACAGGCTAAAGGCAACTACATCTTCTTTGACACTAAACGTGAAGCCGACTTCTTTGGTGTGCCCTTCGGTAACCACGTCACCCCCATTGGTGAGCCGACCCGCCAGTGTTACTCCTTACTACCCTGGGCTAAGTCCCAAGATAAAGATAAAGATATTGATCTGCTCAGTACCTTACTGCGATATGCCTTCTCAGAAGGCAAGGCGCTGCACAAACAGACAAACATCAGACAAGCAGTAGAAGAAGTTGGTTTGGAGTGGAGCGAGGCACTGAATCACCTGGGCAGTGATGCATGGAAATCGTTGGTCGAAACACATCAGGATGAATTGGTTCAGGGCATGGGCCTGTGGGGTGTGCCATCTTACCGGTTGAGTGGCCCCAGCGGTGAGCCGGATCTGGAGGTTTGGGGGCAGGATAGACTTTGGCTAGTGGCTGCGGAGATTCGTCGTAGAACGAGCAGGCCAACTGCCGGGAAAAGCTAGACAAGCCAATAATACTTTCAAGTAAAAAAGAGGTTTAACGCGCACGAGCAATTGGGGCAAAAAATTAGCGGTAACAGAGCTTGGAAAACCACAGACCTGAATCAAACCGCAGGATGGAATGTTGTTTTTTCAGGATTAGAGCTCGAGCAACTGAAGCGTTCAGCCATTGGTTTGCCAGCAGATAGAGATGAGTGGCTCACGATTTCAAAACAGCAGTTGAATGCACCTGAATTGGTCGGTCGATTAGATGCCATCGCCGCAGAAATAAATGATGGGTATGGTTTCGTTAAGATAAACGGCCTGGATATTTCACAATATAACCAAGACATGATCTATCGCCTCTATTGGGTTATTGCTATTTGCCTGGGCGATGTTGTGGCCCAAAATGCAAAAGGCGAAATGATCGGTGCCGTCACGGATTTGATCGGTGGCGCGGCAAGAGGTACTGATGACAGAGGCTACACCAGTAGCGATGAATTACGTTTTCATTGTGATGGCGGTGGTATCTCTGCTTTGTTTTGTGTGAGGCAGGCGCCGACCGGCGGTGAGAATGCGGTTGTGAGTTTGCTGAGCATCTATAACGAGATTCTGGAGCATCATCCAGAACATTTGGAGGTACTGCACCGCGGCTTCCCCTTCACCAACGAAAAGAAGAGGGGGATGGTCAGGACAAAGGTTCTGTGTCGAAGTCTCGGATTCCGACCTTTACCGAGCGGGACGGTCGCATTACGGCTTGGTTGAATCTAAAGCTAGCTGAACTCGCAAGCGAAGTATCGAGAAGTCCATATTCCGATGCAGAGTCAGAAGCCTTGAAGGTCGTTGAAGCCATCGCTGAGAGAGATGATTTCAAATTCTCATTTAGGCAAGCGCCAGGGGATCTCGTGATCGTTAATAATTTCTCCATAATGCACAAGCGCTCAGCTTTCAAAGATGATCCGGACTCAAGCAAACGGCGCTTAATGTTACGTTTGTGGCTAAACCTACACTGTGCACAGTTGCCGGTGCCCGAAGTCGCCATGTTGAGAACCGGCTTTCGGCATGCTGCTCCTGTGATTGCGGCAGCTGAGGCCTGAACGATCAACCTGAATTTTATGAGAAAATTATGAGCGAAGTACCTGAAATCAACTTCATACTGGATTGTCACCAACCGCATTCTGAAGTAATGGAGTTAGCCACGAAGACCGTGTGGCAATCCCGATTGCCCATGACTGGTGAGGCGCTTGAGAGGCTTAGTTTGCCCGCCGGTTTTATCAAGGTGGGTATAGGTGTTGCTGTGATGGACGTGCACTACTTTAGGTGTTCACCCGGCAGCGAAGGGGATAGTCCTGTTACAGAACGCGAGATTGCTGGACATCAGTTTATCCATTGTGCCAACTCACCCGCGCAAGGGGCAGAAACTCCGGTACCTGGTGGGCCTCAACTCCTCAAAGTCGATAAACATCACTCGCTGGTGTTTATGCCTGGTCGAACTGTAGACGTCCTTTGCCTGCCAGATGGTAAGAAGTATGTTCAAGTAATCTCCGCGAGCCCTGAAGGAGACGGCATCATGCAGAGAGGACTATCGCCGACGAATGACTTTTTGCTACCGGAGGGTTGGAGCTTAAGGACGATGACCTTCGAAGTTCGGACCACAATTCACCTGCCGAATCCGACTGAAGCATGGTTCTTTGATAATGGTGCAAGTTTCCAAGGACCGGTGGAAATTTGAGGCTCAGTCAGCAGGTTGAGCGCTAACCGCTCGGATTGGAAGTTTAGGGAACACATACTCTCAATGTGTTTAGACGGTCTATTTAGTTGATGATGGCGCATTTAAAAGACCTTCCAACGCATCCACCAGATTGTCGATAAAAAAGTCAGCCTTGGGCCCCTTCATGGGTTTTTTCTGTTGCATGTGGTTGCCAACCGCCGCACTGCTCATACGGACTGCCAGGTCCATACGAGCACGATAGGTAGGCTCATCAAGATGAGGTAGTGCCGCTCGAAGTAGGTTGCCTACTCGTGTACCACTCTCACCCCCACCGCCAGATCGGCCAACTTTTACCAGCGCAGAGTCATTGGCCAAGACAATTTCGTGGCTGAAGGCTGCAGTGTACTTGCGGAATTGTGCATCAGATTTTGCTAGTTCAAAGGCTGGATTTACCATCAGTCGGCAAAGGTCGCGCAGCGTGATGTCTGACTTAGCTGCTTCCAGCTCCTCTAGCATTTGACCACGCATCAAGTGGGTTTGTTTGTGCCGCCTTTCATGGATTGCATCAACAAGACCTTGCAGACTTTTAAAGTGGTACTGCAGCACGGAAGGATTCTTCTGATTGGCTTTTTGAACAATGTCCTTGATGGACACGTTGTGAACGCCATGCTCTGCAATCAAACTTTCCGCCGCTTCCATCAATACTGTTTGAGTAGCGAGGCTCCTGACTTTTTGACCGTTTGTTTCGGACATGATTTATAAAGGCGCTTTCTTTTTTGGAATTATAATCGAAGATCGAAAGGCTGGATAGTTCTCTCGTTTTAGTAAATAATGTATTACATTATAATTCTGTTGGAGAGCACTGGCAGATGCAGGTACTAAGAACCCCAGAAGATCGCTTTCTGAATTTGAAAGATTACGCTTTTGAAGCACACTATGTTGACGTTCCGGCCGGTGATGGCACAGATGTACGCATGCACTATCTTGATGAAGGCAAGGGAGAGATTATTCTCTGTATGCATGGGCAGCCGAGCTGGTCATATCTGTATCGCAAAATGATTCCGGTTTTTGTTGAGGCGGGCTACCGCGTCATAGCGCCTGATCTGGTTGGGTTTGGTAAGTCAGACAAACCCGTCGATCGTAGCGATTACACCTATGCGAACCATGTATTGTGGATGAAGGGCTTTATCGAGGCACTCAATTTAACGGGCATGACCATGATTGGTCAGGATTGGGGTAGCCTCATTGGATTCCGTTTAGTGGCTGAAAACGCGGATCGATTTGCCCGGGTGGTTGCGGCCAACGGTGCCCTACCAGATGCGAAAGGTATCCCGGACGAAATGGCACCGCGCTTAAGCGAAATGTTGGCATCGACGCCGGTGTTGTCTGCTGAGGAGACCTTTGCAAAACTTGCAGGGCCCATGGAAGACCGGCCACAGTTTATGTACTGGGTACGGCACGCTGATGCATACACTGGATTCAATCCTGCCGACGTCATGAAGTTAAACCTGAATCACTGTGATGATGAAGAGTTCCGGGCCTGGAGTGCGCCGTTTCCGTCAGAAGAGTACCTCGCCGGTGCTCGGCAATTTCCTTCGCTTGTACCGATTAGTCCGGATAATCCAGCGATTCCAGCCAACCGAGCTGCCTGGGAAGTACTGGAGAGATGGGAGAAACCCTGGTTGACTGCCTATGCGGATTCCGATCCGGTGATGAAGGGTGGAGAAAAGCGCTTTATCGAATCGATCCCTGGAGCGAAAGGTCAGGCGCACACGATTATTAAGGGTGCAGGGCACTTTATTCAGGACGACGCAGCGGAGGAGCTCGCAGACGTCGTCATCGAATTTGTAAAATCCAACCCTGCCTGATTAGTCGGCCAGGTTTTCGATGACGTCGGCAAGGTTTAGCTCACCTTCTCGAGTTTGAGCGCCGAGTGCCATAAATTTTGCCATTCGAGTTTGCGCTTCGACGCTAACTCGAGTTTGGTTAAATAAATGTTGCTCTTCTAGTAGCCCCGCTTCGATCGTTGTGTCGCTGTAGTCAACAGAATGCTTTGTGGCAGCAATAGCTTCCCTCGGAAACGAGGCGATGCGTTGTGCCAGACCGTTGACGAAATCATTAAGTTCATTTTCCGGCAGTGCGCGATTAATGTACCCGTAGCGCTCGGCTTCTTCTGCGCTAAAGTCATGGCAGCCGAGAGCGACTTCGAGCGCCCGTGCCCGGCCTAACAAACGGGGTAGTCTTTGTGAACCACTGCCCGTTGGGAATATGCCGAGGGCGACCTCGGGCTGACCAAGTTTTGTTGGACCGATTGCTGCGAATCGCATGTCGAGAGATAGCAAGAACTCACTGCCGCCGCCTCTGGCGATGCCAGCGACTTTACCGATCGATGCCATCGGCAATGTTCTAATGCGCTCTAGCGCGGCTACGTAAATGTTCAGCTCAGTGGGTCGCCCATCTACCGGCGGGATATGTCGAATCAAATCGACATCGGCGTGGGCAATAAAGAACTCAGGGTTGGCGCTCTGGAACACCACCACCCGGCTTTCCTCATCGGCGACGAGCTCATGGCTTAAGGTATCTATCTCTCTAATCATCTCGATATCTAAGAGGTTGACCGGAGGGTTATCGAAGGTCACCCAGACAACGCCCGATGCTGTTTTAACGTTCAGAGTTTTGTAAGTCGCCATATAGGTAATAATCTGGTTTTAAATAATGTTATGCATTATATTAAGTTCGATGATGAGAGGCGAGGTCTCTTAGCTAAAAAAATAGGTGAAAAATCAAGGTCAATGACCGATGAGCAGAGTGGATTGTGATGAACAAATTGATTGGAATCGTTGGCGTTGTGCTCGTAGCGGTGGGAATCGGCTGGTTGAATCGAATCGATCTGATTTTAATGGTGGTGAAGTTCCAGAGTGAACGAGAATATGAGATCGAATCTGACAGAGAATTGACCTGGCAGCAAGGACCACAACTGGCGACAGAAGATGTCGATCGCCCGCCGAACATCATCTTCATTCTTACTGATGACATGGGCTACAACGATATCTCAACCTTCGGTGGCGGTATTGCCGATGGCAGGGTCATGACGCCCAACATTGACCAGCTTGCTGCAGATGGTGCGGTTTATGAACAATCCTATGCAGGCAATGCGACCTGCGCGCCATCTCGAGCCATGTTGATGACCGGCCGGTATCCCACTAAAACCGGGTTTGAGTTTACGCCGACACCTTCTGGTTTTGGTCCGATGGTAGCGATGATCGGCAATAGTTTGGATAACGACCTACCTCCCTATCAGTTTAACGATGAACTGGCTGAGGGTGGCTTACCTTATGAGCAGCAAGGCTTAGCGCCCGCAGAGCTCACAATCGCCGAGCTCCTGAAAAACAAGGGTTATTACACCGCACATATTGGTAAATGGCACCTTGGGCAAGGAAAGGGTCAGGCGCCAAATGAACAGGGTTTTGATGACAGCTTGCTGATGTCGAGTGCACTTTACCTACCGGAAGACGACCCAAACGTGGTGAATGCCAAATTGGATTTTGATCCGATTGATCAATTTTTGTGGTCGCGACTGACCTTTGCGAATTCATTCAACAACCGCGGCGATGAGCGATTTGAGCCAGGCGGCTACCTTACAGACTACTGGACAGACGAGGCGGTTAAGGTGATTCGTAACAATAAAAACCGCCCATTCTTTTTGTATCTGGCGCATTGGGGGATTCATACGCCGCTTCAGGCAACTCGAGAAGACTATGAGGCAGTGGGCGATATCAAACCGCACCGTTTGCGTGTCTATGCAGCCATGATGCGGGCGATTGATCGCAGCGTTGGCCGGATCAATGACACGCTGGCCGACGAAGGCCTCTCAGACAATACCATTGTGGTGTTTTCGTCAGATAACGGCGGTGCTGGGTACATTGGCTTGCCAGGGGTCAATGCGCCCTTTCGAGGTTGGAAGCTAACGAACTTTGAGGGGGGCTTGCGTGTGCCGATGTTTATCAAGTGGCCAGAAAAATTAGCGCCCGGTACGCGAGTCAAAAAACCGGTTGCTCATATTGATCTTATGCCAACACTGGCAGCGGCGGCCGATGCGACGATTCCAGCGGATGTCGCGATCGATGGTGTCGATATATTACCGCTAGCAACAGGTGAGGGTGGTGCTGCGTGGAATCGAAACACGTTATTTTGGCAAAGCGGTTACTACCGAGTGGTGCGGCACGGGGATTGGAAGCTACAAGTCTCCGACAATCCCGATAAGGTCTGGTTGTTTAATCTTGCCGATGATCCGACGGAACAAAACAACCTTGCAGCTAGTGAACCGGAGAAACTGGCTGAGCTTCAAGGACTACTGGCAGAACACAAATCATCTGCGCGGGAGCCACTTTATCCTTATGTCGCGGAGATGCCGGTCTCGATTGATAAATCACTGGCGACCAAATTCGTTGAAGGTGATGAGTACATTTACTGGCCTAACTAGTGTTGGCCAACTCAAGAGGTAAGTAGGAATGAAACGAATCCTTCGTTTTCTAACCGGTAGCGTGGTGGTACTTGTTCTGCTCATCGGCGCTGCATTTTGGATAATGTTTTTTTCCGAGCGACCGCCGGTGATGACAGACCCGGTAACCCTCGCCGGGGACGGTAGTCAGATTAACTACTGCGAAATGCCGGTGCTCGATGGCAGCGGTAAGATGGCCATAGACATCCCAAAAGGTAATACGCCCGGGTGTGCTTACGATCATTTTCCTTTGCCCATTCTTGCTGATTGCACAGAGCCGTTACCAGAGGTGGCGGATGATATACGCGGACTTTGGATAGGTGTTGAGGGTGGTCATGTCGGTCATGTGGAGCGAGTCGAGCAATGCGGTTCAAGAGTGGTTGTGACCGCGTCTGGCATTATTCACGATGGTGGCCCGAACAGTACCGGCGGATTAACCTCCAACGACACAGAAGGTACTGTACGGTTTACTATCGGTGAGCGTGAGTACTGCCCGCGGAGCTCCGCCAGTATGATTTGGAATGATGGAGTGCTGGACTTCCATGTGTTTGGCTGGGGGCCTGTTGTGGTGCGCCGGTTTATGGAAGGCGAACAGTTGATCTGGGAATATGCCGATGGATCAACCACGCGGATGGATCGACTTTGTGAATTGCCCGAAGAAGAGAGAATTCCGAAACTCCGTAGCCCACGCTACGCGTTTTAAGTTTTAGTCATAACTTTAAAGATAGGTATAAGGACACTTTCATGACCAAAAATGTACTCCAACCCACAACGGATCAAGTGCGCGCATTCCGAGATCGGGCAACCGGCGAGCCGATTCAGATGTTGAACCTGCTGAAGTTCAAGGAGGTGGCCAACTACCAAGACGATAATGGAACCGTTAAGTCGGGGCAGGAGGCGTACTACGCCTATGCGGCTGGCTTTCGACGAGTGATGGAGCCGAAGGGATGCAAAGTACTCTACTCCGGTGATGCTCGCGGATTTCTGATTGGCCACGGCGAAGGTGAGTGGGATGCTGTCATGCTAATTGAATATCCTTCGACGCAGGTGATGTTGGATATGTTTCGGGATGAAGAGTATCAGAAGGTCCAGGTGCACCGGGAAGCCGCATTGGAAGGGCAATTATTGATCGAATGTGGGTCGGGCTTCAGAATTTAGAGTCTGCGCCAGTTGAAATGGTGGCCGAGCGGTTCGGCGTTCCGATGGAATCGACCGGGCGGCGATCCGAGTCCGACGTATCGGCCACCGACACCCATCAGCGCGCACTCGTCATCCACGAGGGCGAGGAAAGCTGGAGGATGAACCGGAACAAGTCATGCAATCTGGTAAGAACAAAGCCTATTCGATGACGTGGACGCAGAGATTGAAGCGAGCCTTCGCCATAGAGATTGATAAGTGTGACAAGTGCGGTGGTAGGGTAAAGATCATAGCCAGCATTGATGATCCGGAGGTTATCGAAAAGATATTGAAGCATCTTGGTCTGGATGAGGAGTCACAGGCGAGGAATCGTTCTCCGCCAGAGGGACTCTTCCCGCATTCGACAAAACTATTCTGACGTCTGCTAACGCTGGTGGGATCTAACTCGGCTTGGCAGCCCAACCCTGTAATGAACGCGAACTGGTCAGCATGATTCAGTTCGTTAGTTCGTCAAACCACCAGATTTCTATCGGGAACTGAAGCTAAACTCATTTTCAGAGGGATCATGTATTTGGCGGGTGAAGTAGAAATGTGGTTAATTCTTCCTATACCCCTCTAGTGAACTGATACAGCTAGACCGAGTTGAGCAGAAATCTGACTTTCACTGCGTAACTACCTGGACCAAATGCGGCGTTCACTGGAGCGGCTATCGTTTCTGGGATTTCTTTGAGGGTCTAGTGTTAAGCCAGTGCCCGGACAGTTTAGAGATCAATTTTATCGTCTTTCATTGCCAGGATGGTTATCGAGTGGGTATGAGCCTTGAGGACTTAAAAGGTTCAGATGTCTTGCTCGCTGATCGCATCGAAGGAAAACCTTTGACGATTGTCCACGGTGCCCCGTTTAGGCTAATTGCTCCGGCTCACTACGGTTACAAGAGTGCAAAACATATTTGTAAAATGGAATGTCTGAGTAGTACAAAAAGTATCGCCCGCCGGTCTCAAATTCATGAATCACCTGCGGGCGCGTGTGATTTATGAGGAGCGAGGCAGGGGCTTTCCCGGGTGGGTGCTCCGTATGATCTATAGACCCTTGATCAAATCTACAATCTCAAGGTTTGACGTCGCACTCGCAAGACACCAAGAGAAAAACAATCAAAACGCAGATTGAATCGCGGCCTCATGAGGTTGTCTGGGTTCATACTGCTTAAGTAAACAGCGGTATAGGCACGTACAGCAGCAAAAACCTTAATCTCGCTTAACTTGAACTGAAAAGCAGCTCCCTGAGGGGGATGATTTGTGCAGATGAATTTTGTGATCCAATAACTCGCAGAGTTGCCGGACTATAGAAAGGCCAAGTCCCAAGCCCTCTGTGCCATCGCTGCTGGCAAGGCGTTCATATTCAGTGAATAGTCGCTTTTGATTGTCGTTCGAAATACCAGGTCCTGTATCCCACACCTGAATCTCGATACGGGTTGAATGATGGCGACAACCCACGAGGATGACGCCTTGATCGGTGTACTTAAGTGCGTTGCTTAACAAATTGCTAACGATGCGTCTTAACAAGACTTCATCTGACCAAACAAACACTGTGGTAGGCGCAACACGTAGAATGGTTCCCTTATCTTTGGCTTGTGCGGAGTACTGATCCTCGAGTTGTTGGAAAAGTGTGGCCAATGAAACTCGGCGTGGTTCGACATTTAGTTTCCCTGAGCGAAGCTTGCCTAGGTCGGTCAGCTGACTGCCGAGATTGTTCAAACTACCCAGCAATTCACTGAGCTTGTTGATGAAGTTTGTATGTTGATTTGCTGCGATAGCATCATTCATGGTGTCGACTAAAAGCGACATTGCACCAACCGGCTGTCGTATGTCGTGACCAACAGCCGAGATGAATCTCGATTTTTCCAGGTTGCTCTCCGTGAGTAATTGGTTGGCGTACAAAGCTGTCTCTTCCGCAACCTTTCGTTGTTCTATTTCCCCAACCAGTATTTGGCGTGTGGTCCACTCCATTCTTCTCAGTTTGTTGAAGTATTGGCCATAGCCAATGCCGACAAAATTAATAAAACCAAACAACAGTAGAATCGCCACCGAAAGATTTAGTTGAGCAATCATGACCTGTGAAAGAAAGACGAATACAAGTAACGCAAATAGGGAAACGCCAATGGTAAGAAAGAATCGATTGGGTATGGTTGTGTAGAACAAAAAGATGAGTAGCACCATAACGGGCGCCAGTTGCATAGTCTGGATGAAATTTCCTGTGGCAGTCGCTGGTTGATAGGCATAAAAAAAATCACCGGCTTCGATGAGAACAGTGGCGAATTCGGCAAAAAAAATAAGGATAGGTAGCCACCCAGGCATTTCCTCTTCATGTGTTAGCTTGATGACTAACACGAATAGCGCGAGTTGCACGATACAAAGGAGCAGCAGGAAAGGGTATTCCTCGAAGACTCCGGCGTCGGACGGCAGGGTAAAGGCAAGAATGCAAGAACGTAGAATCAGGCCAACCCAAAAAACGCCGCGCAGTAATCGGGCAGCTTGGGACCAGTTGTCTTTTTCGAATCTACGTTCTTGAACCTGGTCGACAAACTCGCCAGTCAAACGATGGTATATGGCGTTCATAAATTGCCAATCTGAATCTGATCCGTCATCCTAACGTCTCTTTGCCGACGTAGCATTATTCATTGAAAATTCTCATCGTTGACGATCACCTGCTGTTTGCAGAAGGGGTTCAACTCGTCTTAGACATACATGGCTTTGATTGCATGACCTGTGGCTCTTCATCCGCGGCGCTAGCTGCCTTGCTCGATGGTGAGATTGATTTGATGCTGGTTGACTTAAACATGCCCTATGAAAATGGCGTTGAACTTATTAGAAAGACGAAGGCGAAAGAGTTGCCGGTCATCTGTGCAATGATCTCCGCTTCAGAGGATGTAGAACTCATCAGGTCGGGGTTCGAGGCTGGTGCTGCAGGGTTTATTCCAAAAACACATGACAGAGAAGAGCTATTGTTAGCGCTGAACACCATTAGAAGTGGCGGCCAATACCTGCCATCTCACATCGAGGAAGCCATTGACAAGCTGCAGTCTGGTACAGGAATGAGCATAACAGCGCGTCAAATGCAGGTACTAAGACAACTTGTTACTGGTAAAACTAACAAACAGATTGCCGAGGCGTTGAATATCAGCCAATACACTGCGAAGTATCATGTGGCGGCACTGCTCGAGTTACTGTCGGCAAAGAATCGAACGGAATGCGTAGAAAAAGCGCGTATGTACCATCTCATCTAACTTCATCTCTGGTACCTGGCTGGATTGGTTAACTAGCCAAACGGCCAGTTATATCAACAGGCTTCCTTGGCTAATATCCCTGAATCCTGATGTTTTAAATGGGTATACAGAATGTCGTCGTCAGTGACATTTGATTGTAAGCGCTCTATTTTCCCACATTAAATTCCTAGCCAGTAGCCATTATCCTGCATTGTTTTGCAGGAGTATTACCGATGGCGTTAGAAATTGCAGATCCTTCCTCATTGCCAGGCCGCGCGGCAG
>Ga0206131_10001177_pt1 | contig 34179 bp, 29 predicted proteins | sample Helgoland_Spring_FD_148636 | JGI IMG/M metagenome (GOLD analysis project Ga0206131, IMG submission 148636) | Pelagic subsurface seawater microbial communities from Kabeltonne, Helgoland, North Sea - Helgoland_Spring_Bloom_20160517_1 | ecosystem: Environmental > Aquatic > Marine > Epipelagic ... | reverse complement strand
TCAATGGCTTGCAAGGAAATAATGAACAACATAACCATGCAGAAATGGTTTCGATTTTAACAGCTATGTTAGATACTTACATTAAAAACCCTGGCAAAAGTTTAGATCCAAAGTGGCGAGATGCATTCACCGCAGTTTTAGATGTTTATTTAGGAGAAAATATTACAGAGTTTAACTATGAAGGAAAAAAATATACTCCCTTGCAATTTGCTGAAATGGTAAAAATTAATCCAAACGATTATATAAATATTACTTCATTTACACAGGCCCCTTATTATACGAACTTTATTTTAAATATTCCAGACAATTTCAGTAATGGTAGTTTTTATAATGTACCCATAAATGACTTAGTTGAAATTATTGATCATGCATTAGCGAATGGATATACTGCTGAAATTGACTGTGATGTTAGTGAACAAACTTTTTCAGCTAAGGACGGAATTGCAGTTATACCCGCTAATAAATTAAATAACTTAAAAGCACTACATAGTATTTATCCGGAGATGGATGTTACTCAAGAATACCGTCAACAAGAGTTTGAAAATTTTAAAACAACAGACGATCACTTAATGCACATTACCGGTAGCGTTAAAGATCAAAACGGAAATAAATATTATAAAGTAAAAAACAGTTGGGGAACTGATGAAAAAAGAACAAAATTTGATGGATATGTTTATTTCAGTGAAGCTTATGTCCGCTTAAAAACTATAAGTATTACATTACATAAAGATGGTATTCCTAAAAATATCTCAAGTAAAATAGGAATTTAAATGAGTCAAAAAAAGTCATATCAATCCTCCTTTATATCGGTTACCATTCTGTTTTTTTTATGGGGGTTTATTACTGTTCTAGTTGATAGTTTAGTCCCAAGGTTAAAAGAAGTTTTTGAAATGTCCTATGCCAAAACAGTATTGGTTCAATTTGCATTTTTCACTGCCTTTTTTGTAATTTCTCTGCCTGCTGGAGCCATCCTCACCAAGATTGGATATAAAAAAGGAATTGTTTTAGGATTGGTAATTATGGCTATTGGATGCTTACTCTTTTATCCTGCAGCTGAATATAGAAACTTTAATGTGTTTTTAGTTGGTTACTTTACACTAGCTGGTGGAATTACTGTATTGCAAGTTGCAGCAAATCCCTATGTTGCTTTATTAGGTTCTGAAGATGGGGCCTCTAGCCGATTAAACCTATCGCAAGCTTTTAATTCATTAGGAACAACCATAGCACCCGTTGTTGGGGCTTTATTCTTATTAAGCGATTCCGTAAAAACATCTGAGGAAATCAACCTATTGAACAACACAGATAAAGCAAGTTATTATGCAGCTGAAGCCGCAACAGTTCAAACACCATTTTTATTTATTGCTGCTTTTATAGGAATATTAGCACTAACCTTTTCCTTTATAAAGTTACCTAAAGTAATGGAGGAAAGCCCTAAAGGGGGTTATTTAGCCTTATTAAAAAACAAAATGATGATGTTAGGAGCTCTTGGTATATTTGTGTATGTAGGAGCGGAAGTAGCTATAGGTAGTTTTTTGGTGAACTATTTTGATGATATGAACCTTGCAGTAATTATTGCTGAGAATCAAACTATGATGAATATTGCCAATACAATAGCCAGCACTTTTAATAAAACATTTTCTAATTCTGATCCAAAATCTTTATTGGGAATTTTTATAATCTTTTATTGGGGTGGTGCTATGATCGGACGTTTTATTGGAGCTTATTTAACAAAAATAATGTCACCAGGCAGGGTACTCAGTATTTTTGCTTTACTCGCTATTGTTTTAATTGCAATTTCAATTAATACAGTAGGTTTAGTATCTATGTGGTCTATCTTAGCAGTAGGTTTATTTAATTCAATAATGTTTCCAACCATTTTCACCTTAACGCTAGAAGGTTTAGGAGATTTAAAAGCACAAGCTTCAGGATTGCTTTGTATGGCAATTGTAGGCGGAGCTATTATACCTTTTGCTTTTGGTAGTTTAATAGATGGATTTGGATTTAAAACAGCCTTTATACTAACCATGATTTGCTATGGATACATACTGTATTATGGAATGATAAAAACTTTTAAAACCATCAAATAATATTTAAATCTATATTTTTTAAATAAAACTATAATTTATAAATAGAAAGGTGTTATGAATATTAAAAAAATAATTAATTGTTGAAAATTTTATTAGTAGGCGGAACGGGATTAATTGGCTCTTTTTTAAAGAATAAATTAATTGAAGAAGGGTATACAGTAAATATACTTAGTAGAAGAAAAAGTAAAGATTCACAAACTTTTTTATGGAATAATGATGAAGAATACATAGATCTTGCCGCTTTTAAAGGAGTTTCTGGAATTATCAATTTAACAGGTGCTAATATTGCAGAAGGTAGGTGGACAGAAAAAAGAAAAGAAATTCTGTATAATAGTCGAATTCTTTCAACAAGATTACTTTTTGAAACCATAAAAAAAAACAAAGTAGCACTTGATTTTTTTATAAATTCCTCTGCAATAGGATATTACGGTACAAAAAAATCGGCTAAAATTTTCAAAGAGGATAATGTATCTGGATCTGATTTTCTAGCTAAAATTTGTCTTGATTGGGAAACGGAAGCCTTGCGGTTTAATGAATTAAACATTCGCACCATTATTGTTAGAACGGGAATTGTTTTAACTAGACATAAAGGTGCTTTTGAAAAAATAAAAATTCCTATAAAATTTGGGATATTACCAATATTTGGTAATGGTAAACAAGTGTTTTCTTGGATTCATATAGATGATCTAATAGCAGTCTTTATGAATTCAATTACTAATAAAAACTATATTGGTCCTTATAATGCAGTTGCTCCGATTAATAATACCTATTTAGAATTTAACAGAAAAATTGCTGAAGTGTTACAAAAGAAGGTAATAGCTATTAAGATACCTACCTTTATGTTAAGACTTATTTTTGGAGAACTTACAGAAACACTAACTAATGGGAATCAAATAGCTGTTGAAAAGTTAAGCAATAACGGATTTAATTTTAAATTTAAAGATTTAAATAGTGCATTATCAAACCTATTAATTAATTAATTAAAAAAACTTATTTATAACTGAGACTTTAACAAATAATCAAAATATAAATTATGAGAAAATTTATTTATTATGTTTTATTTACATTAATTATTGCCTGTAATGATGATGATAGTCATTCCATAAATGACATAACGGCTCCAATAATCACGGTTTTAGGAGATACAACCATTAGTATTCCTAAGAATACAATTTATATAGATGCTGGGGCAACAGCAATAGATAACGTAGATGGAGACTTAACCTCAAGTATTATAACAATTTCAAACGTAGATACAAGTGCATTAGGTTTTTATACTGTTACTTATAGTGTTTCTGATACAGAAGGTAATAACAGTTCAGCATCGAGACTAGTTACTGTTTTTGAATCTCCTGTTGTGGGAGATTTAAAAAACGGAGGTTATGTAGTTTGGGTAAATCCAGCAGACCCTAGTAAGGGTTTAGTCTCTGCTTTGGTGGACCAGAGTACAGATATACGTGGGGTTGTTTGGTACGATGGTGATTTTAATACACTTCCTGAAACAGGTGCAACATCTACTGCTATTGGAACAGGTTCATCTAATACAGATGCTATAATAGTTGCTCAAGGTTCAGGGAGCTATGCTGCACAACTTTGTGCTGATTATTCAGTTACAGTTGATGGCATTACATACGACGATTGGTTTTTACCAAGTAAGGACGAGTTAAATTTATTGTACTTACAACATACCTTGATTGGTGGATTTACAGATGATGTCACCACTGAAATTTACGGAGATTACTATTGGAGTTCTAGTGAGAGCAGTAAATATAATGCGTGGGAACAGGATTTTTTCGATGGTAGTGATGAAACTAGCGACAAAAACTATCCAAACCTTGTGCGTGCAGTTAGAGCTTATTGATTATATTATTTATTTTACTCTCTTATATTTAAATAAATTTAATATCCAATTTGGAAGCGGATGATTACCACGTTTTCTAAAATCTATATTCCAACCAATTTTTTTGATAAGAGGAATCTTATGAGTTTCAACAAATTCAATTAATGTTCCTTCTGGTGCCTGGATATATGCAAAATTCCCTCCGGCATCACCCATATCAAATGTATCCATAGCTTTTGCACTATCTACCGTAAAAGGGAAGCCAATTGCTTTCGCTTTTTCTCTTAAAGCATCCATATTATTAATATCAAAACATAAATGAATAAAGCCAGGGTCACCCCAAATACGTCCTTTATAAATATCTTTTTGTTCCCTATTTAAAACTTGTACCAATTCTATTTCAGATTTTCCAAAAAGGGTGCTAAATGCTCCATCTTTAATATCTGAATGTCTTAATAAAACCCTTCTAAACTCATTATCGCCTCCAGGGATGCCATTATAATCTTTAAAAAGTCCTGTTTTATCATACACAACTTCATCATATCCTAAAATATCTCGATATACATTTAAACTTTCATCAATATTTTTAACCCCTATTATAGTTCCAAAAACACCTCCATTTAACGCTTTTTCCTTTTTAAAGACTTCTGAGTGTTCTTTAATTTCCCAAATATTATTATAAATATCTTTTAAAAAAAAATGTTTATTACCATGGGGATCTTCAGAAATTTCTCCAAGTAAATTAAGTCCAGCTGCTTTATACGTATCGTAAGCAATAGTGACATTTTGGGATTTTAAAACTCCAATATTTATTCCTAAATCGCCAAGTTGTATTTCAAAAGAAATGGGGCTTGGCTTTTTACCAGTATGCTTCCAAATTTCAAAACCACCTCCACCTTCAAGATTCAATGCTAAAATCGCATGTCTTTTTCTGGGTTTTCCTTCGGTATGAGCTAACATCAATTCTGCAACAGCTTCTTCATCAAACATTAAAATGTCCATAGAAAAATACTTCCGATACCAATCCCAAGCTTCATGAATATCCTCTACTCCTACGCCTAATTGTTGAATTCCGTTAATTTTCATACCTCTTTTAATTTCATATATACCTATAGAGGTTTAACTCTAGATGACAAATAGTAGTATAATCTTGGAAAAAACCTACGAATATGTACCATAATTAATTCACTTCCCCCAACTAATATTTCTTTTTTTTCAATTTGCAATTTACTCACAATTATTTTTGCAGTTTTCGTTACAGATTTTCCTTTATTTTGACCTTGATCCATTTCATCATAAGCATTCCCTTCTTTATCCAATGCATTAACAGAAATGTTCGTTTTTACGCGTCCTGGAATAATCATTGATATTTTTATGCCATGACTTACATGTTCTGATCTTAAACTTTCAAAAAAACCATGCAAAGCTTGCTTAGTTGCAGAATAAGAAGAACGATAAGGGAAACCAAATTTTCCAACTATACTTGTAGTAACACCTATTTGACCGCCTTCATTTTTTATCATTAATGGCAATACTTTTTTAGTAAGCCCTATGGTACCGAAAAAATTAACTTCAAATATTTTTCTATCTACAGACAATGGAGTTTCATTTGCAAAGGATCGCTGACTAATACCACCAAAATGATACAAACCATCAATTTTAGTTACTTTTTCTAACACTAATGTTGCAGCTTGATTAATAGATTTTTCATCTGCTAAATCAAAGGGGACAACCCAAGCAGTACTTCCATTTTTTTTACAACTAGCAGCTACATCAATTAATTCCTGTTCTTTTCTTCCAGAAAGAATTAAATGACAGTTTTTAGTTGATAATTCTAGAGCAACAGCTTTTCCAATTCCTGAAGAAGCACCAGTAATCCATAAGGTTTTATCAGTAAAATTCATAAATTCATAAAGGCATGAAAAGAATAGTAAATATAAAGAAAAAGATCCATTTAACATGGAAGCTTTACCATAACAATTAATGAATATGTTTGGATAAAAAAATTAAATTAATTCTATTCCGTCATCTTTAATGGTTATTTGCTTATCCTTATATAAGCTTCCTATTGCTTTTTTAAAGCTTTTTTTACTCAAGCCCAAAATTTCTTTAATAGTTTCTGGAGAAGACTTGTCGTGTAGTGGAATAAAACCTCCAGATGCTTTTAATTCGTCTAATATAAACTGTGCATTAGGTTCTATACTTCTATAACCTTGTTTTTGTAATACAACATCAACTTTATGATCGTCACGTATATTTTTTACAAATGCTTTTAATCGATCTCCTGTCCGAATGTCTTCAAATATATCTTCTAAATATATCAGCCCTTTATGAAGTCCATTAATAATTACATTGGCACCTTTTTCAGTTAAATGAGTTATTAAAACATTCACTTCATCATAGGCTTTTATTGTTAGATTGTCATTTTGTAAGAACTGATTTGTTTTACTAGAACCTGCTAATCTATTGGTTTGTTCATCTAAATATAAATAAACGATATACCAGTTGTCAATTTTCATTGGACGTGCTTGTTCTTTAAAAGAGACAAACAAATGTTTTTCTAAACCCCATTCCATAAATGCCCCATGTTTTGTAACATCTGCACAACGCAAGTATCCAAATCCATTTAAATTTAAAAAAGGCTCTAAAGTTGTAGCAATAGGACGCTCATCATAATCTAAATAAATAAAAACACGAATTTCATCACCAATATCGAACGTTTCTGGTTTGTATTTATGCGGTAGTAAGACTACTTCTTCAGATTCAGTATCTTTTCCCAGGTACAATCCAGGGTCTGTTTCTCGTAAAATCGTTAATGTGATGTATTTTCCTATTTCAAACATCTTGCAAAGATAAATCTTAATAATTTAAAGTTAGATATTTGATTATTAATTTGTAAAAAAACACTCAGTAGATTAGCATCTTAATTTTATTTAAAAAAATTCACATTATCATAAATACAGACAGTCCTCTTAGTAAGTAAATAAGATTATTTTAAAAAATTAAAATATTCTAATAATATTTGGTCATTAATTTCTGAAGGAGTGAAAATTTCTAATAATTTCGGAGTATCTGAAGAACTAAAAAAAGACTTTAAATTCTGATTTAATTCACTTTCACGATGAATCATTGTATATTCTAAATTATACATTTTACATAAATGCAAAGCCGTAAATTGATGCTTTGTTTCAAAAAAAGTGTCAAAGTTGTTGGTATTTTTCTCACCGGGTAATATTCTAAATATTCCCCCACCTCCATTATTAATTACTATAATTTTAAAATTAGAAGGTATGTAATTATTCCACAATGCATTACTATCATACAAAAAACTTAAATCTCCGGTCACACATAACGTTTCTTTCTTTGAGACTACTGCTGCTCCTATTGCTGTTGAAGTACTACCATCTATACCACTTGTTCCTCTGTTACAAAAAACATCAATACGCTTATCAAAATTGAAGAATTGAGCATATCGTATTGTTGAACTATTACTCAATTGCAATTGCATATTTTTTGGCATAATATTTACAATAGCTGAAAATATTTTTAAATCTGAATATGGAATAATGCTTATATATTTTTTGTGTTTTTTTAATCTATATTCTTTTACAGATAAGTAATTAGATTGATAATTACTTTTAACAGTTACAATCTTTGGAAGAAACTCGTTAAAGAATAAATTGACTGTGGTTTTAAAATGATGTGTTAAATAAAAAAAAGTGTCATTAGCCTTTTTAGGATCTATATGCCAATGTTCCTTTGGAGAATAATCTCTTAAAAGTGCTTTTATTTTTTTTGAAATAACCATACCCCCAAACGTTAAAAGAATTTCTGGTTCAAAATCAATCAATTCATTTTTATCGAAGGAAGCTATTAATTGGTCTATTGCTGGGAAAAAATTTTTGTCATGGAGGTTTGAAGTAGTTTCAGTTAGCACAATAATACTTTCGTCTTTAGCAAGAATATCTAAATATTTTTTTTCAATACTATTTGGTTTTAATACGCCGACTAAAATTAATTTTCTTTTAGCGCCGTTCCACTTTTTTACAAATGGATTTAAATCCTCATTAACTTTTTTTACAGCTACAAGAATCGGAGTACTTTTAGCAGTAATGGTTATATTTTCTATCGTTTTATATAAAGGTTCAGAGAAAGGTAAATTTATATGAACAGGGCCTTTCTTACTAATTGCAGTATTTAAAGCTAAATTAATTATTGCTTCGTTAAATAAGTTATATGCATCCCCTTCAATACAATTAGCACTTTCTAAAATATGATTTTGAAATACATTTTCTTGTTGAATCGTTTGTCCGTCTCCTATATTAATTAATTCTGAAGGACGATCTGCCGACAAAATAACTAATGGAATATCACTATAAAAAGATTCTGAAATAGCGGGATAGTAATTCAATAATGCAGATCCCGAGGAACAAACTAATGCGACGGGTTCGTCAAGTTGCTGAGCGATACCTAAAGCAAAAAAAGCAGCACACCGTTCATCTACAATACTATAATTTATAAAATTTTTATTTTCTGTAAATCCAATAGTTAATGGGGCATTACGCGATCCAGGCGAAATAACAATATTTCGTATTCCCTTTGCAAGACATAATTGAGTAATGGTTTGCGATAATTTTTTATTGGAAAACTTCATCGCTGTAAAAGTACAAATAGTAAAAGAAAAATTTATAACATCGGATAGATTACTTGCAGCATGGTTTGTAATTTATGTTGGGTCTCTTCCCATTCACTTTCTGGTTCTGAATCGATAGTAATTCCTCCACCAACAAATAATGTAGCAATATTTGCATCAATTTTCATACAACGCAAATTAACAAACAATTTTGAACAAGAGTCTTTTTGATAAATTGGACCTAAAAAACCGGTATAAAATTCTCTATCATAATCTTCATTATCCAAAATATAAGATTTCGCATAATCTTGAGGAGTACCACAAACAGCGGGTGTTGGATGTAAGACAGAAGCGATCACCGATAAAGTCTTTTTTTCTTCTTTGAGAGTTCCTGTAATATCAGTTCGTAGATGAACTAAAGACGCAGCTTTATAATTGTATGTTTCTGAAATTCTTAAAACTGAAGTTAGCTTTTTCAGGCTATTGGTTATTGCATCTACTACTATTTTTTGTTCATTTAATTCTTTAATATTCCAATAAGGAACGGTATCTTTTTTAATTATTTGTGTTCCTGCCAATGCCATGGTAGCAAAAGAAACCCCTTCTGTTTGAAATAGAATTTCTGGAGAAGCCCCACACCAAAAACCCGTTTGAGGATGATACCATATATATCTAAAAGCAGAAGGATATAAATTTAATAATCTTTTTATCAGTATGGAGATATCGAATTGTTTTAAGTCAATCTCTTTTTTTCTAGAAAGAACAATTTTTGATGCATTACTAGATTTTATAACACTTTTAGCTTTTTTTACTTGTTTACAATAAGTTTCTTTAGTTTCTAAGTTCTCATTTATTATAATTTCATTTTTATAAATGGTGTTCAGAGTAAATTCAGTTTCAAAAAAGACACTTTTTTTCAAAGGAATACATAGTGCTTTTCCATGATAATCAAATGGAGCAAAGGCAAAAGATTCTTCAGCATAACTTTTAGTATCGTACAAAACATTATTGCTTTGTAATACAATAGTAAGGTCTTTATTATCTGGCAAAGAGTAAAGTGCAAAAGGTAAATCTTCTGAATACTGCTGTGCAACTTTTTTTAGAATGTCTTTAAAATCCAGGATCGTTTTATTTATAAAAAGTAATGGTTGTTAATTTTACTAAGGAAATTAACTCTGCAGCTTCGTTTTCAATTCTAATCTGCCAAAGTTGAGTTGTTTTACCTCTATGCAAAGCTGTTGCCTTCGCATAAACAAAACCATCTCTTATACTTTTGATGTGATTTGCTGAAATTTCTAAACCTCTAATCGTACTATTTTCTTGGCCCAAAAACACAATTGCTGCGGCACTTCCTATACTTTCTGCCAATGCAACAGAAGCTCCTCCGTGCAAAACGCCGTCAGGTTGATGAACTTTTGAAGTGACAGGCATTCTAGCGGTTAATACATCTTCTGTAAGATCAATAAATTCAATCTCTAAAGTTTCCATTAAAGTGTTTTTACAAATTGCATTGCAAGCTGCTAACAATTGTTCTTTGTTTTTTTTCATATAATTAATTTACCTTTGTAAAAATACAAAATGAATCACAAAATGTCGGTTGAAAAAAAAGTAATCTACACAACTTCCAATACGTATTCTATTTTGAATAATTTAACTGAAAAAACAAAAAATGTTTGGATTGTTTTTCATGGCTTAGGTTATTTAAGTAAGTATTTTATTAATTATTTTTCAAAAATTAATTCGGAAGAAAATTTTATAATCGCTCCGCAAGCTCCTTCTAAATATTATCAAGGAAAAAATTTTAAGCATGTTGGTGCCTCTTGGTTAACAAAAGAAAACACCATTGATGAAACCAAAAACGTATTGACTTATCTAGATAAAATATATCAATCAGAAATAGACAAATCAATTCATAATCTAATTATTCTAGGATATTCTCAAGGAGTTTCTATTGCTGCTAGATGGGTTGCAAGTAGAAAGATAAAATGCAATCATTTAATATTACATTCCGGAGGTATTCCAACTGAATTAAAACCTCAAGACTTTTCATTTTTAACCAAAAAAACACAAGTCACGTACTTATATGGGGATAAAGATCAATATATAAACGAGGCAAAGAAAACGGAAGAAACCATAAAAGGTGTTAATCTATTTGGAAAACACTTAGACATTCATGTATTTGATGGTGTACACGAAGTAAATACTGATTTTATAATGAAAATTTCTAAAAAATAAATCATCTTTTTATCTATAAATAAAAAGATGATTGCAATAAATCGTAAGATATTAATTAAAATATAAACCACTAAAAAAGCAGCTTTTAAAAAGCTGCTTTTTTAGTGGTTTATATCATTTTAAACTCTGAGGCTATTAAAAGATTTCTTAATTTTTCTTCTTTTCAAGATCACTTTTTACTTCCTCATATTCTTTTTTAACGCCATCATCTACTTTTTTAATTTCCTTTTTAACATCATCTCCTCCTTCTTTTAAGTGACTTTCAGCTTTACTTTCATCTTCTTCTATTTGACTTTTAATATCACTATGAACTTTACAAGGCATGTATCTAACATTTTCGCCATCTTTAATTTCGTGATAACCTTCACAACCCATTTTTTTTGCTCTTGTCTTAGCTTCTTCGATAGTTGCATAGGATTCCATGCCAGCTACCTTATTAACACTAATTTTCTGAACTTCAAGAACAGTCTCTTTTTCTTCCGTTTCTTTCTTTGATTTAGAATTACAAGATATAACTGAAAATCCAAAGGCAGCTATTATCGTTACTACAAATAATACTTTTTTCATTTTTATGTGTTTTAGTGTTAATTCTATCTTACAATATAGCTCTTTTTTTGGTTATGTCATAAAAAAAGCGACACAATCGTGTCGCTTTTAAATCTATGTTTATAACAGAATTATTTTACCTCTTCAAAGTCGACATCTTCTACGTCACTGTTTTCTTCTGTAGCCTCTCCCTCTGGTTGAGCATCTCCTGCTGGAGCTCCCCCTTCTTGTTGAGCATCAGCTTGAGCTTTATACATCTCTTCAGAAGCAGCTTTCCAAGCTTCGTTGATTTTATCTAAGGCTGGTTGAATAGTTTCAACTTCTTTAGTTTCATAAGCTTTTTTCAATTCTTCTAGGGCTTCTTCAACCGGTTTTTTATTGTCTTCAGAAATTTTATCTCCAAATTCACTCAGTTGCTTTTCAGTTTGAAAAATCATTGCATCCGCTTCATTTAACTTATCTGCCTTTTCTTTCGCTATTTTATCAGATTCTGCATTTGCTTCTGCATCTTGTTTCATTTTTTTCACTTCCTCATCTGTTAAGCCTGAAGATGCTTCAATTCGAATGTCTTGAGACTTTCCAGTTGCTTTATCGGTAGCGCTTACTTTAATGATTCCGTTAGCATCAATATCAAAAGTAACTTCAATTTGTGGAGTACCTCTTTGTGCTGGCGGAATACCATCCAAATGAAAACGACCAATTGTTTTATTATCTGCAGCCATAGGACGTTCTCCTTGCATTGCATGAATTTCAACACTTGGTTGATTATCTGCAGCTGTCGAAAATACTTGTGATTTTTTCGTTGGAATGGTTGTATTAGATTCAATTAAATGAGTCATAACACCACCCATAGTTTCAATTCCTAAAGAAAGTGGAGTTACATCTAATAATAATACATCTTTTACATCTCCAGTTAAAACTCCTCCTTGAATAGCCGCTCCTAAAGCAACTACCTCATCTGGATTTACTCCTTTATTCGGTTTTTTACCAAAGAATTTCTCTACCGCTTCTTGCACTGCAGGAATACGAGTAGATCCTCCTACCAAAATAATTTCGTCAATATCACTTTTTGAAAGTCCTGCATCCTTTAATGCTTTTTCGCAAGGTGCAATAGTACGTTTTACTAAATCATCAATTAATTGCTCAAATTTAGATTTTGACAATGTTCTTACCAAGTGTTTTGGTCCACTAGCAGTAGCGGTAACATATGGTAAATTAATTTCTGTTTGTGCTGCAGTAGATAATTCAATTTTTGCTTTTTCTGCAGCTTCTTTTAAACGCTGTAATGCCATTGGATCATCACGCAAGTCTATAGACTCATCATTCTTAAATTCTTCAGCTAACCAATTAATAATTTTTTGATCAACATCATCTCCCCCTAAGTGTGTGTCTCCATCGGTAGATAATACCTCAAATACGCCGTCTCCTAATTCAAGAATAGAGACATCATGAGTACCACCACCAAAATCAAATACTACTATTTTTTGGTCTGTTCCTTTTTTGTCCATTCCGTAAGCTAAAGCAGCTGCGGTTGGTTCGTTGATAATTCTTCTAACTTTTAATCCAGCGATTTCTCCTGCTTCTTTAGTTGCGTGACGCTGACTATCGTTAAAATATGCTGGTACTGTAATTACAGCTTCCGTTACACTATGTCCTAAATAATCTTCTGCAGTTTTCTTCATTTTTTGAAGAATCATTGCAGAAAGTTCTTGTGGCGTGTACATTCTACCATCAATATCTACACGAGCAGTATCGTTATCACCTTTTACTACTTTATAAGCAGCATGTTTTGCTTCTTTACTGGATTCAGTGAACGTATTTCCCATAAATCTTTTTATAGAAGAAATAGTTTTTGTTGGGTTAGTAACTGCTTGTCTTTTTGCAGGATCTCCAACTTTAATTTCACCATCTTCTACAAATGCGATAACTGAAGGTGTTGTTCTTTTTCCTTCAGCATTAGGAATTACAGTTGGTTCACTACCTTCCATTACAGCCACACAAGAGTTGGTTGTTCCTAAATCGATTCCTATTATTTTACTCATAACTATAAATTATATTTTTATTTATCAATAATTTCAAATCTCAAAAATTAATGAGACATTTACTATACGGCAATCTTTATGCCAGTAGATTTGATATGACAGGGTGGCAGATTTATTTTTAAAAAGATAGTTAATTTTAATACTTATTCGCCTTTACCGTTAATAATTCATTCCATTGTGTAGTATAACGAGGACTTCGATCTTCTTTTATTAATTCCCATTCTTTTACCCGAGTTCCAACCAATCCTGAAAACAAAGTAGATTTTCCATATTTCCTATTCATCATGTCAAAAACATTCACCAACGCTTTTTTATCCAATCGTGGAGCGGCTAAAAATAAATTACCCTGCACATATTTTCTCGGAACGATACCGCTTAAACATACCCCTACTTTTTTAAATCGGTAACCCGGTTTATAAATAGCATCCAATGCTTTTTTTGCTTCTGAAATTAAAACAAATGTATCGCTCGTAGGAATACTTAAGGTTACCGTAATACTATTAGAGTATTGTTTATCGCGGTCACTAAAGTAATTGGTATGTAAAAAAACCTGAAGATAGGTTGCACAAGATTTTTGATTCCGAAGTACTTCACTAACCTCGCTAATATAATAGGCACAAGCTTCTTGAATCATTCCTAAATTTTCTATTTTTTTTCCAAATGATTTTGAAGTACCGATTCCTTGTTTTGGTTTGGGCATTGTTTTAAATTCGATACTTGGTATTCCTTTTAATTCATTCCAAATACGAACTCCTACCACCGTCATATTTTTCCGAACCCATTCTTCTGGAAGTTGTGTAAATTCATAAGCAGTAAAAATTCCAATGTTATTTAGACGCTTTGCATGCTTACTGCCGATTCCCCATACCATTTTTATAGTTGCCCATTTTAGTGCTTCTATTCTTTTTTCTTCGGAATCAATCACAAAAACACCCTGGTTTTCTGAAACACGTTTCTTAGAAATTCTATTTGCCAATTTTGCCAATACCTTAGTGGTTGCTATTCCTACTCCTACAGGAAGGCCTGTATACTCAAAGATGGTATCTTTCATCTGATGACCATATTGATTCAATGAAAAATACTCCATTCCTGAAACATCTACAAAAGCCTCATCGATGCTATAAATTTCAACTTGTGGTGAAAAAGCACTAAGAATATTCATCACCCGTTGTGACATTTCGCCATAAAGGGTATAATTAGAAGAAAAAATCGTGACGTTATTTCTAATTAATTGCTTTTTAATTTTAAAAACAGGTTCAAACATTGAAATTTCTGAAATAGCCTTTGCTTCTTTATTGGCAGCAATTATACAACCGTCATTATTACTAAGAACTACAACAGGTTTCCCCCATAAATCTGGACGAAATACTTGCTCGCATGTAGCGTAAAAACTATTACAATCTACCAAAGCTATCATCGAGCGTAATGAATAATATAACGAATCAATCCCCAAAGAACGAATTCGGTTCCTAAAAATACTTTAGGAAATTTAACCACTTTAAATTCTCCGTCTATAACCACCAATACCAAATCATTTTTTTTAGGTGTTAATGATCGATCAATTAATAATACATCATTATTCCAGATATTGTAATATGAAAGTTCATCTCCAGCTATTCGTACAAAAAAAGTAGCGTCACGATTGGCTATTAATTCTTTATGCAAATCGATACTAGCTTCCGCATAATGCGTCGCAGGACTAGGAAAACCTGTTTGTTTGGAAGCCTCTGGAGCATGCCTATTCTTTACTTTACTAAGTTTTCCTGATGAAAATATTTCCATTCTTCAAAATTATGGAATATATCCATAATAACTATGGATTATTTCCATTATTTTTAAACAAATACGACCATTTAAAAATCATTCACATCAAAATTTTCATTTTTTTTTAAAAGAAATGAATTTTTAGAATCCATCTTAAAATTACGTTCCAAAATTAGTACATTTACCATCCAATTCTGTTAAACTTATGAGTACAGCTAAAAAAGAATATAAACGCATTACTATCAAAACATTGGTAGATATGAAAAGTAAAGGTGAAAAAATTTCGATGCTAACGGCATACGATTACACTATGGCAAAGATTGTAGACAATGCTGGTGTGGACATCATACTAGTAGGAGATTCTGCTTCCAATGTTATGGCAGGTCATGAAACTACACTTCCTATTACTTTAAATGAAATGATTTACCATGCTTCTTCAGTAGTGAGAGCTATTAATCGGTGCTTAGTAGTCGTTGATTTACCTTTTGGAACCTATCAAAGTGATCCTAAAGAAGCGTTAAGATCTGCTATTAGAATTATGAAAGAAAGTGGTGGTCACGCCGTTAAACTTGAAGGTGGAAAAGAGATTAAAGATTCTATTAAAAGAATATTAAATGCGGGAATACCTGTTATGGGCCACTTAGGCCTTACACCACAATCTATATATAAATTTGGAACCTATACCGTTAGAGCTAAAGAAGAAGCAGAAGCAGAACAACTTAAAAAAGATGCCTTAATGCTTGAAAAAACTGGTTGTTTTGCAATTGTTTTAGAGAAAGTACCCGCTAAACTGGCTGAAGAAGTTGCCAAAAGCATTCGAATTCCTATTATCGGAATTGGTGCCGGAAGTGGAGTTGACGGACAAGTTTTGGTAACACATGATATGTTAGGAATGACCCATGAGTTTAATCCCCGTTTTTTAAGACGCTATTTAGACATGTATCACGAAATGACTAATGCTTTTGAAAATTACATCAAAGATGTAAAAAGTGGTGATTTCCCTAATGAGAAAGAGCAATATTAATATAGTGAGTAGTTGGTAGTGAGTAAAACAAAAATAATTTGTCTTCAAAAATAATTTCAACTAAAGATAATCTTCAAGTTATATATGAAGACAATCACATTATTGCTGTCAATAAGAGAGTGGGTGATATTGTTCAGGGAGATAAAACTGGTGATATTCCACTATCTGAAGTCGTTAAACAATACATTGCAGAAAAACACAACAAACCAGGAACTGTATTTTTAGGAGTGGTTCATCGTTTAGATAGACCTACCAGCGGTATTGTTATTTTTGCTCGTACCAGTAAAGCATTGTCAAGGCTAAACAAACTTTTTGCAGAGCGAAATACAAAAAAAACATATTGGGCAATTGTAAAGAATGAACCCGTTATTGCCTCCGATACGTTAATTCATTTTTTAAAAAGAAATCCTAAACAAAATAAATCACATGCTCATAAAAATGAGGTTCCAGATAGTAAAAAAGCCATTTTAGATTATCAAGTTGTTAAAAAACTAGATCGATATTCCTTATTAGAAATTGATTTAAAAACAGGGAGGCATCACCAAATCAGATCACAATTATCATCTATAGGATCTCCCATTAAAGGAGATTTAAAATACGGTTTTGACAGAAGTAATAAAGATGGAGGAATCCACTTGCATTCAAGAAAGTTATCTTTTATACATCCCGTAAAAAAAGAAGAAATTAATTTAATAGCACCAGTACCAAAAGATCCGCTATGGAAAGCTTGTGTTCTATAATCATATACTTATTAAATTATTTTTTAAAGAAAAAATCACCAAACCAACTCTGTTTTTAACTTGGAATCGTTTAAATAACTTGCTTCGATAATTATCTATTGTTTTGGGACTCAAAAACATGAGCGCTGCTATTTCAGCATAGGTCAATTCACTACATGATAATTGTAGGAATTTCAATTCATGTTCTTCTAACTTAACAGTGGTTATTTCTTTTTTTTTCTTTAATGATTTCAATAAGGTATGTGCAACTTTTTCTGAATGGTAATAACCTTTTTCAATCACTTCATTTAAAGCTATTTTTAAAGCATTAGGATGTATATCTTTCAATAAATAACCATTTGCTCCCCTACTTAACATTCCTAAAATAATTTGCTCATCATCGTCTATAGATAAGGCTAATACTTTAACTTCTGGATATTCTTTAGATAACCATTCCATCGTTTTAAACCCATTCATTAATGGCATGTTAACATCTAGTAAAATAAGATCAGGAATAGATTTATTTGTGATTATTTTTTGCTGTAAATCCACTCCATTTTTAGCATGATACAATACATGGTACCCTGAAAAAGTTTCAATTAACATTTTCAGAGAATCGGCAACTAATAAGTGATCATCGACAATTACTAAGTTATAATCAATTTTTTGTTTCATTTGGAAAAGTATATAGGAGTACTAATTTGGTGCCATTATCAATGATTGAAGTTAATGAATATTTTGCATTCAACAGTGTGGCTCTTCCTTTTATTGTTTGCAATCCAGAACTTTCTGTTTTTTGACAAGTATCAAAACCAACACCATTATCCTCTGCAATGATTTCTAAATCATTCGCATTAAAATTTAAAATTACAGATAAGTTTTTTGCTTTTGAGTGTTTCATTACATTGGCTAAAAATTCTTGATATATTCTGAAAATTAATATTTCATGAGCTGCAGAAATGCATATTATATTTCCGTTAACTTCAAAGGAAGCTTTTAAATATTTAAGTCTATTAAAACGTTCAACTTCTATTTCTAAAGAACGAATTAAACCATTTTTATTAACCACCTCATTATTTAAATTTTTAGATAGGTTACTAACTTCTTGTATAGTGTTGCCGAGAACATCACTAGTATCCTTTAATTGTTTTTGTATGGTTCTTGGTGCTTTTAAAAGCATCATATTTAAATGAATACTTAGTACCGATAGTAATTGACCAACATTATCATGTAACTCCCAACCAATATTTTTAAATGTTTGTTCTTGAATTTCTAATTGGGAAGTTGCCAATTCACGTTCATATCGTTTTTCTGCTTCAATTTGTTTTACTAATAATTTGTTTTTACGATTCTGAAAGGCAATAAAAAACAATATTACAAATAACAGTAAACCAAAAATAACAGCAATGGTATAAATAATTAACACAATTGTTTCTTGAGACATTATGTTTTCCTGTTTTTGAATCATTATTAATTACTTAGTTAAGCCTATTATATTCCTAGTTCATTGCAATTATTCTTGTTTTTCGAACATTTTAAAAAACCTATGGTAAACAATCCATACATTATAACATTTACAATAGGTACTATAGCTGCTTTAATATTTATAAACAACTCGTTATTGAAGATAAAATATTGAGAAAAAATAGCCATCGGAGTTAATGCTATATTATTAACTAATACTCCAACAGCGATATAAATAGGTAAATATTTTGTTAATATAAGTATCCTATCACTTTTCAACAAATCAAAAAAGAATAGAAAAATAGAAAACAAAACGATTAATGTGCCTACAGTACTTGACAAAATAGAATTTCCATTAAAAAATATTTCGCTACATATTAAGTTTCCAACCCCAAAAATTAAGTAACAAAAAATCAATAAATTCATTCTTTGCTTTACTTTGTTTTTCATTAAAAAAGAGGTGAAATAATAAAAAAAGAAGCCATAACTAATAAGCATATAAATATTAAACCACCAGTAATTATATTCAAAACGTCCTGTAACACATATGAAACTAAAATATTCATAATTCGAGAAATAAGCAATCGGTGCATAGGAACCAATTAAATCAAAAAAAAAGGTAAGCCATAAAAAGTAAACTAAAAATCTATTTGCATTATTAACTTTTAGATTCTTATTCAAATAATAAGAACCTGAAAGTGCGGCAATAAGTTCTACTGATAAACTAGTGATCGCGCTAATTAAAAATTGATGAAAATAATCCAATGTTAATAAGCTTCTGGTGGCCAACCATTGGTTCCAAAATTCAAAGGATCAATCCCATAATTATTGGCAGAATTACCATCATCACTTTCGGTTGCATTTAAGAATACCGTTGCTTTATCTGACACCGCATTTTTATAAGCAGCAAAATAAACTCGAATTCCTGGCTTAGCGATACGCTGACTTGCAGATTTACTCTTTACATAATCAATAAACTCCTGTAATTGGTCAATATTAAAAGTTACTGCATTAATATCTCTAGTTCCCAAGACTCTTTCTATGCCTAAAGCTCTGGTATCATTCCAGTTTTTTTGCATTTTTTTTGCTTTAGTTACGGAAATACAATTTTTTGGTCTTCCCATTCTAATATTCTACTTTAGTTAATAATAAATATTTTTACATTTTAACATCGTCTAGTTCTAATTCTTGGCCTTCTTTACTCATTAATTTTACTTCATCAAAGTCCATGTCTTTAAATTGTGAAAATTGTGTTGCTGCATCTCCAATAACCACGTAAGCCATTTTAGTTTCATCTAAATACTTATTAGCTAACTGCTTATGTTGCTCAAGCGTCATAGCACTTATAAAAGCTTCTTCCTCCGCTATATAATCTAACGGTAAGTTATAAATACTCATTTCTTGTAGCATTCCTAACAATGAAAATTGTGTTTCAAACCTTCTAGCATTCGATTTTATCATCGCATTTTTAGTGAAATCTAAATCTTCTTGACTCACACCGTTTTTATAATCTGCGATTTCTTCTTTAAAAATAGAAACAGATTCTCCTGTTGTATTTGTTCTTACACTTGAAGCAGCTTTAAAGGTTCCTTTAATTTTAGAACCATTAAATCCTGTTCTTGCTCCATAAGTATAACCTTTTTCTTCACGAAGAATTAAATTTATATTTCCTGAAAAAGAACCACCTAATTTATAATTCATTACCTCAGCTGGATAAAAATCCTTATCCGTTCTAGCCATAGAAATGTATCCAATATTAATTACCGATTGTTTTGCACCCGGAATATCAACAAAATATAAAGAAGCTTTATCTCTATTGTTTTCTATTGAATAAGAAGGAATTATCACTTCTTTAGCTTTCCATTTTTCACCGAATGAAGCCAAGATATTTTTACTATCCGCTTCAGTAATTGCTCCTACTATATGGAAATTACTAATCGAAGGAGAAAAGTTTTTATAATAAAAAGTCTTTAAATCTTCAATCGTAAGCGCCTCTACAGAAGCTTCAGTTCCACTAGTTGGATAACTAAAAATGTGATTTTTCCCATATAATATTTTATTATATACCCTCCCTGCAACTACATTAGGATTTGCGTCAGATCGCTTGATCTCATTGATGGTTTTTATTTTTATTCGTGCAAATTCCTCTTCGTCCCATCTTGGCTCTAATAATATTTCTTCCACCAAAGCCAAAGTTTTATCAAAATTACGCACTAAGCAATTAGCACTAATCACTATAGATTCTCTGGTAGTATACATATTTATTCTTGCACCTAACATTTCAATCTCTTCTTCCAATTCTTGAGGTGTTTTATTAGCAGTACCCTCCATCATAATATCTGTTATTAAATTTGCGACACCATTTTTATTGATATCATCTAATAAATGGCCACCTTCCATCACTAAACTAAAATTAACTGTTGGAATTTCATTTTGTTCAATACCATAAACTTTCATTCCATTTTTTAATGAAGTTGTCCAAGTAGATGGAAGGTTCAACTTAGGAGATGTTCCTTGTGATGGTTCCACAGAACGATCAAAATTTGAAGGAGTTTTTAAAATTTCTTGATTAGTGTTTTTAACAGTTTTAGCTATATTTTCAGAAATTTTTTCTTCGACTACTGGAGCTTTAGTAGAATTTTCTGTTATTAATATTAATTGTCCTTTAGGCACAAAACTGGTCATTATAAAAGGTTTATCTTTTATGTATTTATTGTAAACACGCATTACGTCCTCCTTAGTTACCTTTTTAATATTTTCAATATCTGTAGTAATAAATCCAGGATCACCAGCAAAAACATTGTATTGAGCTAACTGAAAAGATTTTCCTAAAACACTTCCAATACCATTGTAAAAACCGGTTTCTAATCCAGCTTTAATTCGTTCAACATCGTTGCCTGAGACTCCTTCCTTTTCAAATATTTTAAAAGCTTCAAATATTCCAGCTTCCACTTCATTTAAGTTAACTCCATTATTAGCAGTAATTGTGATATAAAACTCACCAGCTAACTCTTGAGAATTATTATATGCTGTTGTTCTTGACGTTAAGTTTTTATCTTTTACTAAAACTTGGTACAATGGCGCTTTTTTTCCACTAGAAATTAGCTCCGCTAAAAAATCTAAAGCGTAAGCATCTTCTGTATATTGTTGTGGTGTAGGCCATACCATGTTTAATTGAGGTGCTGTCGCAAAATTATCTTCGTGGAACAATCTTTTTGTTTTAGAAAGTGTTACAGGTTGTGGTTCTAATTTAGCTACTTCTGCCTTGGGCTTAATTTCTCCAAAATACTTTTTTATAAGCGCTTTAGCATCTTCTGTTTCAAAATCTCCCGCCAATACTAGAGTTGCATTATTTGGCCCATAATAACGATTGTAAAATTCTTTTACATCATCAACAGTGGCATTTTGTAAATCGACTAATTCACCGATAACCTGCCAGTTGTATGGATGTCCTTCTGGATATAAGTTTTTGTCGATTACCCAACTGGTATGTCCATAAGGATTATTATCTACTCGTTGTCTTTTTTCATTTTGCACTACCTCTTGTTGGTTATAAAAAGCAGTTTCTGTTACGGTATTGATTAAAAAACCCATTCGATCACTTTCTAACCAAAGTATTGTTTCCAAAGCATTGTTAGGTACAATTTCATAATAAATAGTTCCATCTTTCCAAGTACCTCCATTTAGTGTACCTCCAGCATCTTGTATTTTTTTAAAAAATTGATCTTGAGGTACATTTTCTGATTCTTGAAAAAGCATGTGTTCAAATAAATGAGCAAAACCTGTTCTTCCCGCTTTTTCACGATTGGATCCAACACTGTATTGAACTGCTAATGAAACAATAGGATCACTTTTATCTTGATGGAGAACAACATCAAGTCCGTTATCTAACTGGTATTTTTCAAATTCTATAGAGAGTTTGGTTTCTATTTGTGTTGATGATTTTTCTGTATTATAGGAATCTTTGCATGAAATTATCAAGAAAAATAAAGAAGCTATTGCAAGCACCGTTGATTTTAAATTATATTTTAACATTTTATTAGTATTAGTTACTTTTATAAATATACGACAGCCCTTTTTTTTAACCCTTAATATATTGTTAAATCAAATAATTGAAATTGATAACTATTTAATTTATGAGCATTAACTGGAAAAAACTTTACTATATTTAACTAATAAAAAGTAAAATGAGGTTTTTTAAATTTAGTAAAAGCCATTTAGTTAAACTTAAAGAAAAACCATTAACATGAAACTATTTGATTTAGATTTTGATTCAAACATCAATTTACTCCCTAAAGAGGGCACTGTTAATTATTTTGGAAAGATTTTAGGTCAAAAGGATGCAGATCAATATTATCAAGCCTTGCTACATAATATATCTTGGAAAAACGATGAAGCCATCATGTTTGGTAAAAAAATAATTACCAAACGTAAAGTAGCATGGTATGGAGAAGAAGAGTTTCCTTATACCTATTCTAAAATCACCAAAAAGGCAATGCCTTGGACTAAAGAATTATTCTCTTTAAAAGAACTAATTGAACATAAAACAGGAGAACAATTTAATTCTTGTTTACTTAATCTCTACCATAGTGGTGATGAGGGAATGGCTTGGCATAGTGATGGTGAAAAAGATCTAAAAAAAAATGGCGCTATTGGATCCCTAAGTTTTGGAGCTGAACGCAAATTTGCTTTTAAACACAAGGAATCTAAAGAAAAGGTAGAGTTATATTTAGAACATGGTAGCTTGTTAATTATGAAAGACGATACTCAAACTCATTGGCTGCATAGGCTCCCTCCTACTAAAAAAATAAACAATCCTCGAATCAATCTTACCTTTAGATCTATAATTAAACAATAATTAACCCAACCAAGCATCTCTATCTAAACTCCTATATTGAATGGCTTCTGAAATATGACTACCCTTAATGCTATCCGAAGCTTCCAAATCAGCTATAGTTCGCGAAACTTTTAATATTCGGTCATATGCTCTAGCTGAAAGATTTAATCGCTCCATGGCTGTTTTTAATAATTGTAAAGAATCTTTTTCCAACATACAGAACTTCCTAATCTGTTTCACGCCCATCTGAGCGTTATAATGAACATTTTCTGATACTGAAAAACGTTCTGATTGTATTTTTCTAGTTTTGTTAACCCGTTCTCTTATAAGAGTACTCGCTTCTCCCTTACGATCATCACTCAGCTTTTCAAAAGGAACTGGAGTTACTTCTACATGAATATCTATTCGATCTAATAATGGGCCAGATACTTTGCTTAAGTACCGTTGCATCTCCGCTGGAGTAGAATTCAATGGAGCATTAGGGTTATTAAAGTATCCACTAGGACTAGGATTCATACTAGCCACTAACATAAAACTTGATGGATAAGTTATAGTAAACTTAGCTCTAGAAATAGTAATTTCTCTATCTTCTAAAGGTTGTCGCATAACTTCGAGTACTCCCCGTTTAAATTCAGGTAATTCATCTAAAAATAAAACTCCATTGTGTGACAATGAAATTTCTCCAGGTTTTGGGTAAGTACCTCCTCCAACTAATGCTACGTCAGAAATAGTGTGATGAGGGCTCCTAAAAGGTCGAGCACTTATAATTCCGCCTTTTTTAATAGTTCTTCCGGCTACACTATGGATTTTTGTGGTTTCAAGAGCTTCGCCTAAGGTCATGGGAGGTAAAATACTCGGTAATCGTTTTGCTAACATTGTTTTTCCAGAACCTGGTGGACCTATTAAAATAATATTATGCCCTCCTGCAGCTGCTATTTCCATACATCGTTTTATGGATTCTTGGCCTTTTACATCTGCAAAATCAAAATCAGGATTTTCTAATTGGTGATTAAATTCAGTTTCTATATCAACTATAGTTTTGATTAAAGGAATTCCTTCATTTATAAAGTCGATTACTTCCTTTATATTTTTAACACCGAAAACACCAATTCCTTGAACAATAGCTGCTTCTTTTGCATTTATTTCAGGTAGAATAAATCCCTTAAAGCCTTCTTCTTTAGCTTTAATAGAAATAGGCAAGGCCCCACGAATGGGTTGTAAATTCCCATCCAAAGAAAGTTCTCCCATAATAATATAACTTTCTAAGGGAATTTTTTCTTTTATTTGTCCGGTAGCAACTAAAATACCCATGGCCAAAGTTAAATCATAAGCGGATCCTTCCTTTCGCAAATCTGCGGGAGACATATTAAGAATTAGTTTTTTTCCTGGAATTTTATAACCGTTGTTTTGTAATGCTGCAGCAATTCGGAAATTACTTTCTCTAACGGCATTGTCTGGCAAGCCCACTAAATGGTAACCAACCCCTTTGTCTACATTAACTTCAACAGTAATTGTACTGGCTTCAACACCAAATACAGCACTCCCATATACTTTTGTAAGCATTTTAAATAAATTTATATAACAGGAGAGCTATTAAGGAAACTAAGATAGTTAATTTTTGACTTCTATTATCATTTTTAATGAAATAGCCTCTTCTATTCTAGTAAATCCCTCTAAAGTTATTTCGTAAATACCTTCTATATCGAATTTATAAAAAGAGGAAAAACAACTACTAGGATATAATATTAATTGAGGAATTCAAAGCAATTTATTTCTAGAATCTGGAATTCTAAACTAATTTAAATTGCTAAAAGGCCCTATTTTTACATAAAAAAAGCCCTTATCTTTAAAAATAAGGGTTTTTTATTAATGATATGATTTACTATTTTTTCAAAAACTGCAATACCTTTTTATTATTTTCAGAGGTTACAGAAATAAAATAATTTCCTGTAGCTAATGATGAAACATCTATTTGTGAAATTGACGTATTTGAGGTTTTACTGAGTAAAACTTGTCCCAAAACGTTTATAATTTCCACATTCGAAATTGGTGTAGCTGCATCTAAATTTAAAATATTAGATGCAGGGTTTGGATAAATCACTAAGCCTTCTATTGACTGTTCAATTACTCCAAGTATCCCATCAACTGTAAAGGTATATACTTCTGAGAAGTTACCATCTGCACAGTTAGTATTCGATTTTACCCTCCAATAGTAGGTTGCTCCTTCTGTTACCCCTAATGCTAAATATTTAGGAAATAAAACATTTGCTGAAAATTCAACTTCAGAAAAATCTGAATACCTACTTAATTCAAAATCATAACTATTAACACTTTCATCTCCAAGTTCCCATGTAAATTCTATTACTACTGGCTGATCTACTGCTCCATCTGGAGGAAAAATTAATTCAATATTAGCGACTTCATCACTTAATATTCGTAAAATTAAATATAAATTAATAGTTTCAGAAGATCCAGAACCAGTAACCAGAAAAGGGTAATCACCAGTACTTAAACTTCCAAGTCCACCTAAAGTTAATACAGTTGTTCCTTCTTCACTTAAAGAAGGGGAAGAAAAACTTCCAGAAGTACCAGATGGTAAACCAGAAACTGTAAAATCTATTGTATCAGAAAAACCATCACTAAATCCTAAATCAACATTAAAATCAGCACTATCATCTGCAGTACATGCTTCTAATATTCCCTGATGAGAAGATACCGTAAACTCCTCATTATCAATTCCTGTAACGATTAATGAAAAAGCTTGAATACCATCAAATAGAGCTGCTCCTTTATGAGAAACCTGAATAATATATTCACCAGAGGCACCCAAAATTTCAATTTTTTCAATATTATCAACTAAATTATCACCAGTAGTAGCTGGAGTACTATAGTTTGCGACATCTAACTTCCAAGGAAAATAAGTTGCACCTCCATCTTTTGAGACTCTCAAGTCTAAATCATTTATTAAAGATGGAATAGGATTATCGTTAATTCCATTAGGCAATAAATTTCCGGGTGGGTCAACCCAAGTTAATGAAACCAATAAATCATTAACTCCATCAGATTGAACCGAATAGGTATAAACTTCATCAGTATTAATTTCTTCCTCCAAAATTGTGGAAGATATTCCAGATTCAGAAATAACATCTGCAGCTCTTTCTGTATTAAACAAACCCCAACCAAATCTATAATCTGGACCAGGACTAGTGCCTGCTTCATCTGCAGTATGCAAAACCAAACCTCTTAATGTTGAGCTTCTCATGAATGCTCCGTTTAGATTATTGTAATGCTGTTGTAATAATACAGCACTACCAGCAGCGTTAGGAGAAGACATTGATGTACCACTATAATTAGAATAACCTGTAGCTCCTGTAGCTGAATACATATTAACTCCCTTAGCTGAAATATCTGGTTTAATACGACCATCGTCTGTTGGTCCCCAGCTACTAAATGAAGACATATTTACACTATTGGGTCCAGTATAATTTAAAACTTCATTTACAGCTGCTACAACCATAGCATTTTTTGAAAGCGCAGCTCCCGTTAAATAGTCATAACCTCCATTGCCGGTATTTGCTCCAGACTGTCGGTCATTACCAGCAGATTGAAATGGCAAATAGTAGGGTGCATTGTAGGTTATATTATCAAATCCCCTAGCATTACCTCCATAATATCCAATTTGCCATAAATCGAAAGAATTAATATTATAGCCGTATGAATGGTTAGAAATTAATAGGCCGTCTGCTGCTGCTGCGATCATCTCACCAGAGTCGGACTGAGAAGTATAGGAATGAATTATAGCTAAAGGAGCCATCCCTTTGGTAGCTCCACCGTTAAGTGCTCCTCCTCCAATTATAGTTCCTGCAACATGAGTTGCATGATCACTAATACCTGAAGTATTGTCAATTTGAATTACCCTATCTTCTAATAAGGGATGGTTAAGATTTGCATCACCTACTTCCCACATTCCCACAATCATATCCTCTCCATTTAAATCAAGTCCGTTGCCTCCTCCTGTATGAAGTTTATTAGCTCTAGTAGTTATACCTCCTTCTCTATTAGTAGTGGTAACATATAAAGGTTTATCATTTAAATTAACACCAACAAGTTTTGCTAAACCACCATTTGGCGATTGAATAATTTTTTTCCAACCTAATAAATCAGCCATTTCATGAGCTCTTTGATAGTTTAGGTTTTGTTTTTCAGTCATTTCTGATTCTAGAATACTTAACTTTTCTAGATCATAATTTGCTTTAATTTCTTGCCTTTGTAAATCGGTTTGTGCATACAACACTCCAAATACGGAGAGTATAGTAAATAATAGTATTTTTTTCACGAGGATTTTTTTTTATAAAAATAATAAATTAATGGTTTTAGAAAAAAAAATTAATGAAACTTTAACTTAGACCTGCATTTATTTTGACAACTATGAAGTAGATAATAACTGATTCGTTAATTTTTTTCCTAATTCAACTCCCCATTGATCATAACTAAAAATATTCCAAATGATACCTTGAACAAATATTTTATGTTCATAAATAGCTATAAGACTACCTAAATTTTTAGGTGTTAAGCTATTGATAAAGATAGTATTAGAAGGTTTATTTCCATTAAAAGATCTGAATTCATTAGGAGCGTTTTGCTTATAGGTTCCTTGCAATAAAGCCTCAGATTGAGAAAAGAAATTAGCTTTTAGTATGTCATGTTGTTTTTTATGTTGGTAAAGGGATTCTGAAAAACCTATAAAGTCTACAGGAACTAATTTTGTACCTTGATGTAATAATTGGAAAAAAGCATGTTGAGCATTGGCTCCAACATTCCCCCAAACAACAGTTCCTGTTTGGTAATTAACTTTAGTTCCATTTCGATCTACACTTTTACCGTTACTTTCCATGATAGCTTGTTGCAGATAAGGAACAAAATCTTCTAAATATTGGGTATAAGGAATGATGGCTTCTGTCTCACTGGAGAAGAAATTATTATACCAAACCGAAAGTAAAGCTAAGATAACTGGAATGTTTTCTGAAAAATCTTCATTGCGAAAGTGCAAATCCATTTCATGTGCACCTTGAAGTAGTTCCTCAAAATTATCATAACCAATTGCACAACAAGTAGAAAGACCCACCGAACTCCATAATGAAAAACGTCCACCAACCCAATCCCAAATTGGAAAAATATTATATTTCGAAATACCAAAATCAATAATTGCACTTTCATTTGTGGATACTGCAATAAAATGCTTTTCAATATCTAATTGTGATGCTCCTTGCAAAAACCAATTTTTTATAGCATTTGCATTGGTCATTGTTTCTTGAGTAGTAAAACTTTTAGAAACAATTATAAATAAAGTAGTTTCTCTGTCTAGTTTTTTTAAAGTCTCGAAAACATGATCACCATCTACATTGGAAACATAGTGTAATTTTAAAGCATTGCCATAGTATTTTAAAGCATTAGTTACCATTTTAGGTCCTAATTCACTGCCCCCGATGCCAATATTTACTATGTCAGTAATAGGCTTTCCTGTAAAACCTTTCCATGTACCTTTTATAACCGCATTGGAAGTTTTTTTCATTTTCTGAAGTGCTTTTTTTACTTCAGGCTTCATAGAATCAAAATCACGAAGTGCTGAATGCAAAACGGCTCTGTCTTCTGTTTTATTTATTTTAGATCCTTCAAATTGAAGTTCGATGGCTTTTTTTAAACCTACTTCTTCTGCCAACTGAAGTAATAAACTAATTGTTTTATCTGTAACTCTATTTTTTGAATAATCAACTTGAAACTCATTCCAAGAAACATTCATTTTATTTACACGCTCTGTATCATTTTTAAATAAATCCATCATATGGACCTCTTTTATTTCAGAAAAATGTGCCTGTAATTTATTCCAAGCTTCAGTTGCTGTGGGATTGATAGAAGGAAGATTCATTTATTATAATTTATGTTGTTTATAGTATTCAATTAAACCATCAATAGGTCTCCTTATTATATTACCTAATTCTAAATTATAAGGCTTCATACAATCTTTTATGATATCTTCTGAAAAATGAGCTATCGAACCAATAAAATGAATCGGTACATTTTGTGATTCTTTAAAACAAAGAATTCGATATTCTATAAATTTTAACATCCCTTCACTAATCAATTTGTAAAAGTAACCATTAACTTCTTTCGAAGTAAAAATAAATTCGGCAAAAGATGCTAAAAACCTATTTGGATTATGTCTTTTATATAGATGATTTTTAATTTCATCTGGATCTAAATTAAAACGTTTTTCGAAATCTATAGCTAACTGAGTTGGCATTTTCTTATAAAAGTAATCACGTAATAGACGCTTTCCGAAGTAATTTCCACTAGCTTCATCCATTAAAGAATATCCTAGTGACTCTAAACCATTATGAATTTCCTTACCATCAAAATAACAACTGTTCGAACCAGTACCTAAAATACATACTATCCCGGGTTCAAGAGTAGCTGAATATACAGCTGCAATCATGTCCTCGTTTACTGAAATTTCTGCAAATAAAAATATTTCAGAAAGAATATTAGTTAATAATTGTACGGGAGTTTTTGTACCACAACCAGCACCATAAAAATCAACAGTGGTAATTTTATTAAAAAAAGGAAGAAGTTCTTCATTAGCAAGAATACGTTCTTTTATATTCTCTTCTGGAACAACAGCGGGATTTAACCCCTTGGTTCTTGTTTTAAGCAACACATTACCGGTCTTATCCATTAAGATCCAGTCGCATTTTGTAGAACCACCATCAGTAATTAAAATCATTTTTAAAGATTTGTAATATGAACTGCTAAATCTATTAATTTAGAAGAATAACCATACTCGTTATCATACCAAGCCACTAACTTAAAGAAATTATCATTAAGTGCAATACCTGCACCTGCATCAAATGTACAAGTATGAGAATCACTCACAAAATCTTGAGAAACAACGGCATCTTCCGTGTAGTTAACAATACCTTTATAATCACCTTCAGAAGCATTTTTAAATAATTTCATAATATCCTCATAGCTCGCACTTTTATTTGTACGAACTGTTAAATCTACAACGGAAACATCGGCAGTTGGAACACGTAAGGACATTCCTGTTAATTTTCCATTTAATTTAGGTATCACCTTACCAACAGCAACCGCTGCACCTGTAGAAGCAGGAATAATATTAGTTAATGCACTACGCCCCCCTCTAAAATCTTTGCGTGAAGGACCGTCTACAGTAAACTGAGTAGCAGTTGTTGCATGAACGGTTGTCATAAGACCTTCTATAATTTCATATTCGTCATCAATAATTTTAGCTAGAGGAGCCAAGCAATTTGTAGTACAAGATGCGTTGGAAACTATTGTATCTGTTGCCTTAGCATCTTTATGATTGACACCCATTACAAACATTGGAGCATCTTTGGAAGGAGCAGAAATTACCACCTTTTTTGCACCAGCCCTTAAATGTGCATCTGCATTGGTAAGGCTTGTAAAAATTCCAGTACAATCAATAACTACATCTGCACTGACCTCGTTCCACTTTAAATCTTCGGGATTTCTTTCTGCGGTTACTCGAATAATGCGATCATCAACCACTAACTGTCCATTTTTCACTTCCACTTTTCCTGAGTATTTCCCATGGACTGAATCGTATTTTAATAAATAAGCCAAATGATCTACGTCTAATAGATCATTTACTCCCACAACTTCAATATCTTTATTTTGTGATGCAATTCTAAATGCAAGTCTACCTATTCGGCCAAAGCCGTTGATTCCAATTTTTGTTTTCATATTTTTTTTTTGATTATATAGACGTAATGTCTGCGACTCTTATTAATTCTAAATCTAATTCTTTACTTGTCTTATTAAGTGTTTCTATAAATGGAACACAAATTAATTTATTATGACGAATGCCTATCATCACATTTTTCTGATTATCTATTAAGGCGTCAACTGCCTTGACTCCTAATCGACTTGCTAAAACGCGATCAAAACAACTAGGACTTCCGCCTCTTTGAATATGGCCTAAAACAGTTACTCTTACTTCATACCCTGTAAGTTTCTCTTCGATATAACTTGCAAGTTTAAATATATTTTTACCGATTTGATCTCCTTCTGAAACAACAATAATACTAGATGTCTTACCTGATTTTTTACTTTTTTTAAGTGATTCTATTAAACGTAATCTCCCCATATCTTGCTCAGGGATAAGTATTTCCTCTGCCCCTGCACCAATTCCTGCATTTAATGCGATATCTCCAGCATCTCGCCCCATTACTTCAACTAAAAACAATCTATTATGTGAATTTGCGGTATCTCTAATTTTATCGATTGCTTCTACAACGGTGTTTAATGCAGTGTCATATCCTATTGTAAAATCGGTACCACTAATATCATTATCAATGGTTCCTGGTATTCCAATAATAGGAATATCAAACTCATTACTAAAAACAGAAGCGCCAGCAAATGTACCGTCTCCTCCAATAGTGACAAGTGCATCTATACCTTCATTTTTTAAATTGTTATAAGCTATTAATCGACCTTCTTTAGAAAGAAAAACTTTAGATCTAGCAGATTTTAGTAAGGTTCCACCTCTATTTATTATATTTTTAACAGAACGTGCATTTAAATTTTTAAAGTCTCCTTCTATAAGCCCTTCATAGCCTCTATATATGCCAGTACATTCCAAATTATGATATACAGAAGCCCTAACTACTGCTCTAATAGCAGCATTCATACCTGGTGCATCACCTCCACTGGTTAAAACACCTATTTTTCTTATACTTTTTTTCATTTATAAAATTTTAAATGCCATTATCTATTAATTTTTCAATATATAATTTTTTTATTGAAAATAAATATAGATCCCAATAACAATTATACAAATCATAAAACCAGAAATCTTAACATATTTCCAAGGAGTTATGTCAACTTGTTCAGTGTATTCTTGCACATATGCTTCTGGTCTTGGATTTATTTTACCTATTAGTAACATAATAAAAACATTTAGTACAAATAAAATTGCCATTACATCTAAATAATGTAAACCGAAATATGCTTGTGATTTGATAAAGGCTAATTGTGTTGGGTCTGTTATACCTGATGCACTTGCTTTAGCTAATGCTTTAGTAATAAAATAAGGTTGTAGTAAAAATTGACTGAAAATGTATAAAATAGACCCTGATAATAATCCAATTTTAGCAGCGATAGCGGGTACACGTTTTGTAAGGTATCCAACTACAATAATAGTTAAAATTGGTATGCTATAGATTCCATTTATTTCTTGTAAGTAATCAAATAAGCTACCGGCATTTGCAATTGCGGGAGCTATAAACATGGATGCCAGTGCTAATAATAATCCAAAACGTTTCCCTTGTTTTACAACAAGTCCTTCTTCGGCTTTAGGATTAATATGTTGCTTGTAAATATCCATACCGAAAAGAGTAACAGAACTATTCAAAACACTATTGAATGAACTTAAAATAGCTCCAAAAATAACTGCCGCGAAAAACCCTAATAATATCGGAGGTAGTACTTTAGCAACTAACATTGGATATGCTTGATCTGATGTTTCTAAATTACCATTAAAAATATGGTATGCAATAATTCCTGGAAGAACAACAATAAGTGGCCCTAATATTTTTATAAATGAGCCTAAAAGCAATCCTTTTTGCCCTTCTTTTAAGTTTTTTGCACCTAGTGCTCTTTGGATAATTTGTTGATTGGTACCCCAATAAAAAAGTTGTACCAACATCATTCCTGTAAAAATAGTATAAAAAGGTACTGGGTCAGTGGAACTACCCATAGATTTAAATTTTTCTGGATGTTCTGTGGTTAATACTGAAACACCTTCCATAATACTTCCATCACCGACAGCTAATAATCCAAAAATAGGAATAAGCAATCCACCAATTAACAATCCAATGGCGTTAATACTATCAGATACTACTACTGCTTTTAATCCTCCAAAAACTGCATAAATAGAGCCTATAATTCCAATACCCCAAACACAAAGCCATATAGATTGATTTTTTGTAATATTGAATACTTCCGGAATATTAAACATTCCGCTTATGGCCAAAGATCCTGAATACAAAATAACAGGTAACAAGACAACAACATATCCAGTTAAGAACAAACCAGAAGTGATGGTCTTTGTAGTAACATCAAAACGCTTTGCTAAAAATTGAGGTACTGTGGTAAGGCCTCCTTTCAAATATCTTGGAAGTAAAAATAATGCAGTGACAACCATCGCAATTGCCGCAAGTGTTTCCCAAGCCATAACCGATAGTCCACTTTCATATGCTGAACCATTGAGACCCACTAATTGTTCTGTTGAAAGATTAGTAAGTAATAATGAACCTGCTATTACTCCTGCTGTAAGGCTTCTTCCACCTAAAAAATAACCATCAGATGTTTTTTCGTTTGTCTTTCTTGTTGCTACATATGAAATAATCGCAACTATAATTGTAAATGCGATAAAAGAAAATATAGCCATATGAGGTTTATTAGTTTAGAAGTATTTATTTAAAAGAGGTAATTTTTCTGAAAATTTCAGATAAATCACCTCTTTTTTCTAATTAATATTCAATAAAATACTGATTTGATTGTCAGTTTTTTTATTCTTTTAATATTTTTATAATTTTAGTCCCTTTATCAGAATATACATGAGCTAAATAAACACCGGTTCTCATTTCTGACATATTCAACGAAACATCAGACATATTTGGTGATATAGAGAGTATTTTTTGACCAAAAAGGTTATAAATAATTATATCGGTAATGGTTTCTTGTGCGTTTACATTCCAAAGCGTTTTAACTGGATTTGGAAAAGAAACAACAGTTGATAAAACAGTATCACCTATACTTAAAGGGGCTGCTAGTTCAATATCATCGTAATAATAGGTACTTCCATCTCCTGGTAAGTCAACTACAAATTCAAAGAATATCACTACAGTTAACCAATCGACTCCTGCAGTTTGTCCTGAAAAGTCCCA
>Ga0206131_10001171_pt1 | contig 34311 bp, 25 predicted proteins | sample Helgoland_Spring_FD_148636 | JGI IMG/M metagenome (GOLD analysis project Ga0206131, IMG submission 148636) | Pelagic subsurface seawater microbial communities from Kabeltonne, Helgoland, North Sea - Helgoland_Spring_Bloom_20160517_1 | ecosystem: Environmental > Aquatic > Marine > Epipelagic ... | reverse complement strand
ATCTAACCATCGTAATGAAATTGTAGAGAATTTAAGAGAATATTATGTGGATAATCCGATTTATTAATATTTATATGAAAATAATATGTCTGCTGGAAGATACTCATTTACAATTGAACAAGGAGCAACTCTAGATTTTGAGTTAGCCTATAAAGACTCTAGTAATAACCCCATAGACCTAACAGGATATCAGGGCAGAATGCAAATTCGTCCTTCTGTAGGATCTGATACTGTATACATTACATTATCAAGTAGTTTAGAACCAGATGGAACAGGATTAAATTTTAGTGGATCTGACGGATTAAACCCTCCTACATCGGGTACTATAGGAATTTTTATATCTGCTAATTCCTCTTCTTTATTGAATTTTAATGAAGCCTCTTATGATCTAGAGCTAGCTACAGGAAGTGAATTTCCAATAGTCACAAGACTATTAGAAGGAAATGTTAAGTTAAGCAAAAATGTAACATTAGGCAGTTTTTAATGAACAAGGTAGTTCCCTTAAAAACTTTGTCTAAAATAATAGTAACAGAAAACTGTGGAGATGTAATAATTGTTTCTATGGTAGATACTAGTGTTATTTTAACAAAACTTAACAACATAGTAAATATAAGAAACTGTGAGTCGTAACTCAATCAACATATCAGACCAACCAAACCAAATTATCTTACAAGACCAAAATGAAAAGGTTATTGTTACGGATAGAGTTTGTAATAAGTCTGTTACTATTGAATTACCTCAAACTAGCTTAATTGTTCAAGAAGAATATACCCAAGTAGTAACAATTAGTGAAGGAGCCACAGGTAAATCCGGTACAAGTGGTTCATCAGGCACTTCTGGTACAGCAGGAACTAGTGGGACAAGTGGTACTTCTGATAGATTTTCTACTACTTCTTCCACAGAATTTTCAATCCCAACTTCTACAGGGATAGAAATATCTTTAACAATAGAAACTGGATTACAATGGTCCGCAGGTTTATCTGCTCTAATAGCATCTACTACAGACCCTATAAATGATAGTTTTACAGCAACTGTATTAGAATACACAAGTGGAACTGGAGAGTTAAGAGTATCTTCTACTTCAACTGGAGACGGAAGTACATATGATGATTGGACCATAAACCAAGAAGGTGCTCCAGGTACACCTGGTACTTCAGGCACAAGTGGCACATCAGGTTCCTCAGGCACAAGTGGCACATCAGGTACAGGTGGCACTTCAGGTACTTCAGGCACATCAGGTGAAGATGGTACCTCAGGCTCTAGTGGCACAGCAGGTAGAGATGGTACTTCAGGTTCTTCAGGTACAAGTGGCACATCAGGTTCTTCAGGTACAAGTGGCACATCAGGTACCTCAGGTACCTCAGGTACTTCAGGTACTAGTGGTTTAACAGGTTCTTCAGGCACTTCAGGTACATCAGGTGAAGATGGTACTTCAGGCTCTAGTGGCACAGCAGGTAGAGATGGTACTTCAGGTTCTTCAGGTACAAGTGGTACATCAGGTTCTTCAGGTACAAGTGGCACATCAGGTACTTCAGGTACTTCAGGTACTAGTGGTTTAACAGGTTCTTCAGGTACTTCAGGTACATCAGGTGAAGATGGTACTTCAGGCTCTAGTGGCACAGCAGGTAGAGATGGTTCTTCAGGTACAAGTGGCACATCAGGTTCTTCAGGTACAAGTGGCACATCAGGTACCTCAGGTACTTCAGGTACTAGTGGTTTAACAGGTTCTTCAGGTACTTCAGGTATATCAGGTGAAGATGGTACTTCAGGTTCTAGTGGCACAGCAGGTACAAGTGGCTCCTCAGGCACATCAGGCACTTCAGGATTATCAGGCACATCAGGTTCTAGTGGTTCCTCAGGCACAAGTGGTACATCAGGTTCTAGTGGCACTTCAGGTACTTCTGGGGTTAGTTTACAAATAGTAAGTGGTTCTGTAGATATTACAGAAGTTAATAGGTTAGAGATTTCAGGAAGTGGAGAATTAACAGATTTAGGAGGAGGAACAGCTAGATTAGAAATATCAAGTGGGGGTGAAGGAGGAAATACTACCCAATATCAAACTGGTTCCTCACCTGCAGTAGATTTATCTACCCTTAAAATATTGGATTTTGATAATAATGTATTTGTTACAGCTAGTGGCGGGCAGTTAATATTACAATTTGGAACCCCATCATTACCTGTACCTGGAACCCTTACTACATCAGGATTTAACACAGATAGATTTAGTGGCCCAGGTGCGGGTTCATATGTAATAGATGATAATTATACATTTAGTTTTCCATATACATTAGATGCTACTAATACATTTAATTCAGCTTCTTTATTAGCAGATATTAATGGGGTTGAAACCCAAATTGATACTATTAGTGTAGATAGCTCTCCTATAACGTTTGATATACAAGATTATGTAAGCTATTTACATTCGGGTTCTCATACATTTAAAGCTGGATTAAATGTTCAATTAGAAGATGGATCAGACATAAGTATAGATTCGGGGGATGCCTCAGGTACTACTTTAAGTAAAGCTAACCCAAATCAACCCAATTATACATTTACATGGACAGGGTTATCAAATGATAATTATATAACTAACAAAACTAATAATTCTACATCCGCTATAGAAAGAGGAGTTACGGGAGATGCTACATATATTTCTGCTAGTAGCGCCACATTAAGAGGATGGGCTGAAACAAGTGTAGAAAATAATAAGAGTGGTAATACTATAACATTTACAGCTACGGGTGACCCCTCTAATTTAACAATAACGGGTAATTACAATTCGAATGGATTAGGTACCCCTACAACAACAACTGTTAATAGAAGTAAAGCATTTAACCGTATTATTAGTTTAAGATATGCGGCTTTTCCATCAGGTCATTTTACTAGTAATTTATCTCCTACAGAGGCGGAATTATTAGATGTAGCAGATTGGACAGATAATGGGGGTACACTTGATTTTAACAACCAAAATCCAAATGGTGACACCTTTACAATATCATGGTCCGGAGACAAATATATTTATATTGTGATGGATGATGCATACACTCTTAACGCAATTAGTATTGATGGTTTTGGATCTATAGGAGCCTTCACTACAGGTACTATAGGGGGTTATAGATTTTATGTAACAACATTTATTCAATCCGGAGGAGGGGGATCATCAGCAGATTATGAATTATCAACTTAAGTAGATGCCGTATACTCTCCCCCAAGGCTTCCAAATAGGTAATACAGATCCTGTTGACTCTAGAATAACTGTAGCAGATGCAACTGCAAGAAAGGGGTTTTCTATAAATAATGTATTTGAAGGGTTAATAGTTTATCAACAAGATACTAATGAATTATATGTCTTAACTGATCCTAGTAATGTAGGAAATGATAATGGATGGACTGAAATAGCAGGGGGCACTAGTATTACAAATCCTGGTGATAATAGAATCCTTACATCGGATGGTACCTCAACAGGAATCCTCGCAGAAGAACATATGTTATTTACTGGTAGTTTATTATCAATAAGTAGCAGTATAGAAATAACAGGATCTACAGGTACAACTCCTTTTATTATAAAACTTGAAAATGGTAACGGCCAAGATGAAAAGCTTAAAGTTAATAATGAAGGTGTATTAACCTTAGGCAACATGAATTCCGCCCCAACCGCAATTACAGGTGGACTTTATTATTCAAATGGAAGTTTTTATATGGGAATTGAATAATCATATATGTATAATCAAATTTAAAAATAAAACAAAATGGCTGAATGGAAAAAAGTAGTAGTTAGTGGTAGTGATGTATCACAACTAAATAACGACGCAGGATATTTAACAGCAGCTGATGCTGCTCCTAATGCATTTGCTACTGCTTCGTTTAATGGAACTAATTTAATAGCAGATCAAGGTGCTGATACTTTAAACTTTGCTTCAAGCTCAGACCAAGGTTTAGATATTAGTGCTGCCGCCGGTTCAGATACTTTAACCTTTGGTTTAAGTGCTATTCCTAACACAAGCTTAGCTAACTCTACTATTAGTGGTGTTTCACTTGGTGGTAACTTAGCAAATTTAACTATTGGTAATGGTTTAGCTTCAAGTGATGCTTATAATGGTAGCACTGCTAGAACAGCAGCAGTTGGAGCAGGCACTCACAATACTAATGATGTTGCTGTTAATACCTCAACATTAACCCAAGCTATTTCAGGTTCTATTCTTTCCACTATTTCAGGTGATGTTAATGTAGATGTTGATGGAAATTCAGTAATTCAAGCAAGTGCTGTTGAAGGTACAATGCTTAACAGCGACGTTGCTGATGGTACTACGATTACACTTTCATCAAATACATTATCTACCCTTAAAGTACCTAATGCTTTAACAGCAGGAACAGGTTTATCTTCTACTAATGGCACTTTTGATGGTTCAGGAGCAGCTACATTTAGTGTAGATTATGGTTCTTCAGCAGGTGATGCTGTAGAAGGTAATACTCAAATTACATTTGCTGGTACTGCTAATGAAATTACAATAGATGGTGGTTCCTCAATTACTTTAGGTACCGGTGGTACTGTAACGTATGGATTAGCAGACACAATTGCTGGCAATAGAACATTCTCAGGTGACACTATTACAATTAATAAGGATCTTGTTGTTCAAGGTACAGCTTCGTTCCAAAACACAGAAAACTTATTAGTTGCTGACCAATTTATTCTATTAAATTCTGGATCTGCAGGAACTGCCCCTGGTGGTATTGTTATTCAACAAGCTACCCAAGATGTAGGTGAAACATTTGCTTGGAGTTCAGCTGACGTAAGATGGGGTGTTACAGGTAGTTTCTCAGCAGATGCTACTACATTTTCCCCAGATGCTTTTGTTAATTTTGTAGTAGAAGGAACTACTGCTGATCCCGATACTGAAGTTGTTGCTAAATACGATAAAAAAGGCAACATGTTTGTTGGAAGCGATAGTGAAATTTGGATTTACGTTTAATATTTAATTTAATTAGTTATGGGATTATTTGATAAAGTACAAACTCAACAACAAAAAGCTAAACCTTCACCAACAAGTAACTTGGATAAGCAGGAAATTGAATTTATATTAAATACTATTAAAGAATCTAACTTTAAAGGAGAAGATTTAGATACTCTCTATAAAGTAGTAGTTAAGTTACAAAACCAATATGTTAAATTAGGAACATGAGTTATACAATTGAAGAATTAAGCGTACTAAGAGAATCATTAAACCATATAACAATAAAAGGTTCGGATGCTCAAAGAATATCTACCTTACAAATAAAATTAGAAACAAATATTTCTGATTTAAATAAATCTAAAACTCCTCCAAAAAAGACTACATCTAAGTAATTTTTTTCATATTTATAGCAAATATTGTTGGCCCGTAAGGGAAGTGGGCATCACACTTTGATGTAACCAACCGCAGTGAATTGAAATGCCAAATTGGAAAAAGGTCATAACATCCGGTAGCACTGCTATCCTTAACGAAATTACCTCAAGTGGGGGTATAACAGGGGATCTAAAACTTCAACAAGAATTAGAAGCAAACCAAACTGTAGGAGGGGTATCCTCGGGAACAACATTTGACCAAGGATCTTCAGTAGAAACTTTACTTAGGAGTATATTAATTACATTTATTCAATCTTCATTAGGAACCCCTGGACTACAAACTACTGCTGGGGGTAGTATAGGAACAGGTACAAGAGAGGTAGGAACAAGTAGTAACTTTACTGCGGGTAAAGTAACATTTACAGCAGGGTCAAATTCCCCAAATGGGTTATTTCCTCATCAACTTACAGTTACAGCATCAAATGCTGATACTGGCAATTTCCAAGAAGATTTAACATCCGAAACTTTAGGAAGTAGTAATACTTTTAATTTTGCTTCAGGTCATACACTTGGTATGACCTCCTTTACAAGTAATAGTAAAAGTATTTCCCTTAGAATAAGAGCGTTTGATCAAACTAACAGCGCTGAGCTAAATGCTTATAGATATTATACTTTTGTATATCCTATATATTATAATGTAAGTACTACAGATTTATCATCTGCGACATCAACTGATATAGAAGATGATGGTGCTACTAAATTAACAAAAACTAAGCCTTCTAGTCAAGATGTAACATGGTCTGCTTCTTCCCAATTTCTTCAATTTGCGTATCCTTCTAGATATGGAAATTTATCCCAAATTAAGGATGGAAATGGCTTTACTGTTACTAATAGTTTTACTAAATACACTATAACTATCGATGGAGGAAATGGATGGACAGGAGTTGAATATTTTATTTATCAATCTAATGGTACTACTTCTATTTCCTCACAAACCTATCAATTTATATTCTAATGCCAATATCAGTAGGAGACGGATTCACAGTAGGTAATGACCAACCCGTAGACGCAAGGTTCACGCTGGCTAATTCCACTGAAAGGTTTAGTTTAGCAACAGACAATGTATTTGAAGGCCTTACAGTATATCAAACAGGATCTGGAGTAGAAGGTTATTTTATCCTTACTGATTTAAGTAATTATGCTAATATTAATGGTTGGACTGAAATTCCTTTAGGACCAGGAGCTTCAGGCAGTTCAGGTACCTCAGGTACCTCAGGTGAAAATGGAGCAGATGGTACATCAGGATCATCAGGTACTTCAGGATTATCAGGTTCTTCAGGTACATCAGGTACAAGTGGCTCCTCAGGTACATCTGGTACAAGTGGTTCCTCAGGTACTAGTGGCACATCAGGTTCTTCAGGCACCTCAGGTACAAGTGGTTCCTCAGGTACTTCAGGTACATCAGGATCATCAGGTACTTCAGGTACATCAGGATCATCAGGTACCTCAGGTGAAAATGGAGCAGATGGTGCTAATGGTACCTCAGGTACTTCAGGTACATCAGGATCATCAGGTACTTCAGGTACATCAGGATCATCAGGTACCTCAGGTGAAAATGGAGCAGATGGTGCTAATGGTACCTCAGGTACTTCAGGTACATCAGGATCATCAGGTACCTCAGGTGAAAATGGAGCAGATGGTGCCAATGGTACCTCAGGTACTTCAGGTACATCAGGATCATCAGGTACTTCAGGTACATCAGGATCATCAGGTACCTCAGGTGAAAATGGAGCAGATGGTGCTAATGGTACCTCAGGTACTTCAGGTACATCAGGATCATCAGGTACTTCAGGTACATCAGGATCATCAGGTACCTCAGGTGAAAATGGAGCAGATGGTGCCAATGGTACTTCAGGTACTTCAGGTACATCAGGATCATCAGGTACTTCAGGTACATCAGGATCATCAGGTACCTCAGGTGAAAATGGAGCAGATGGTGCCAATGGTACCTCAGGTACTTCAGGTACATCAGGATCATCAGGTACTTCAGGTGAAAATGGAGCAGATGGTACTTCAGGTACATCAGGATCATCAGGTTTACTAAATCTTACAGGAACTACTCAAGATGGTGTTATTACTTATGATGGTACAGGTGGGGGTGTTGTAAATGCTAATCTTAATTTTGATGGTACTTTATTAGACATTACTGGAGAAGTAACAATATCGGATACTATTGAAGTACCGAATATGCCTACAGGAGTAGATAATTCTGTTGTTATCAAAGACTCAGACAATGTTTTAAAAACAGATGAAATTGATTCTAGAGTTTGGGGTTCAGCTTTAGTAGATGCTTCAAATGGAGTAAATAATAGAATAGCAACATTTACTGATTCCAATTCAATAGATGGGGATGCTAATTTTACTTTTGATGGAACTGATGCCATTTTATCAGGTATTTTAGCAGCTAGTACTATTAAAATAACCCCCCAAGGTGCTTCTTCAGCAGGTACATATGGTCCTGGCTCTCGTATATTTTATACTAGCGTTACTAGTCCTGATCCTATTTCAGCAGGATATGTTTATTATTACAATAGTGCAGCATGGGGCAGTGCTGACGCCGATAATGAATCTACATCTAAAGGATGGATGGCAGTAGCAACAGCAGCAGCAGCAGCAGGTGACCCCTCAGATGGTATGCTTTTAGAAGGACCAGTATACATGGCCACTGATCCCGGAGGTAGTGCTGGAGACCCTGTTTATTTATCAACAGCAGTAGGGAGGCTAACATCAACCCAACCAGGAACAGGAAAAATTGTTAGAATAATGGGGTATAAAATATCTACTAATGTAGTTTATTTTAACCCATCCCCAGATTATATTAAGAAAGCATAATATGCCTACAATAAATGTCTCAACGGCTGCTTATTCCAGATTAGTAAATCAACCAAGTCACAATGCTGTTCGAAATGGTACAACTGGTCAATCTGCAAATATTTCAGGCCAATCTGCAAATGCTTTTTCTTATGTAGCTTCTAGTGGAGGAAGAGGTTTAGCATATAATATATATAGAACTTTTCTTTATTTTGATACCACCGCAATTACAGGAACAGTTAGTGCTGCCTCTGTAAATGTTAAAGGTTTTAGTAGTAGTGGAGGTAGAAGAATATTAGTACCAAGTACCGCTTTTGGTGGAGATGGACAAAGTGCCATAACAGGAGGAGATTATAGTAATTTAAGTTTTAACACTAATTACAATGATAACTTTAATGGGTGGAATACTAGTTCTAATAATGTCTTTACTTTAAAAAGTACGGCATTCTCGGACATGCAAACTAATGACTACTTTATTTGCGCTGTTATACAATACGATAATGATTATAGTAATTCTGATCCCGGTTCAGCTGTAAGTTATATATTTGGAATAGATGCAAGTGTAGCAGCAAATATATATTTAGATTATACCTTAACAGGCGGAGGGTCAGGTCCAGCAGGTGTTGCCGAAGTAGACGGGATAGCCACAGCTAACATAAATAATTGGAATGGTACTGTTTGGGGGGATATTGATTCTATAAATGGTATTACTTAATTTTGCTTTTGTTGGAATTTATAATATTTATAAACAAACAACATGGCAAATACCCCTATATGGCCCGGCTCTAGTTCATTTTTCCCCGGGGATACTCCTTTTGGTTTTTATGATAATGATATAGAATTTCAAACTGATGCTGAAAAGGTAGCGGTATTTTGTTCACGCCGTTTAGGATATCCTCTTACAGATGTAGAATTACAAGATATTAATTTTTATACGGCATTTGAAGAAGCAGTAACTACTTATGGTAATGAAGTATTTGCTTTTAAGGCAAGTGAAAATTATTTATCCCTAGAAGGAGCTACTACAGGATCCAATTTAAATTATAAACTTACCCAACCTAATTTGGGGAGAACAATACAAATAGCAGAACAATATGGAGTTGAAGCTGGTGTAGGAGGTAATGTTGAATATAGAACAGGTAGCATTGAAATGACAAAAGGTACTCAAGTATACGATTTACAAGAGTTTGCTGATTCTATAAGTGAAAGTAAAAATAATATAGAAGTTAAAAAAATATTTTATGAAGCTAGACCTGCAATTGTCCGTTTCTTTGATCCCTATGCAGGAGTAGGAACATCAGATATGGGGAGTTTTATGGACCAATTTGGATTTGGAGGAATGTCCCCAGGTATCAATTTTATGATGATGCCTATAAATTATGACCTAGCAAAACTCCAAGCTATTGAATTTAATGACCAAATTAGAAAATCTAATTATAGTTTTGAATTAGTAAATAATAAGATTAGAATATTCCCAATTCCTTTAAGAGATGAAAAATTATATTTTAATTATATCCTCAAATCGGATAGAAATAACCCAATAGTCTCAGGAAGTGCTGGTGTAGGAGTTATAACAGATGTTTCTACAGTACCTTATACTAACCCTACTTACGCTTACATTAATTCCATAGGGAGACAATGGATATTTGAATATGCTTTAGCCTTAACTAAAGAAATGTTAGGTTACATAAGAGGCAAATATACCACTATCCCAATCCCAGGATCAGATACTACACTTAATCATAATGATTTAATTACAGCCGCAACTTCTGAAAAAACTGCTTTATTAGAAAGATTAAGAGGTTATCTAGAAGAAACTTCCCGTAATAAATTATTAGAAAAAAAAGCTAATGAAGCTGAGTTTTTACAAAAAGATTTAAATAACGTACCCCGCACAATTTTTATTGGATAATGGCATTATTTGGAGGAACTAGAGATATTAATCTATTTAAAAAAGTTAATAGAGAATTACTAGGTGATATAATTACTCAACAATGTTCTGTATATAAACTAAAACTACAAGAAACTACTTTTAATTTATATGGTGAAGCAGCAGGGGGGAAATTTTATAATGGTCCTACATTATTTAACGTACTAATAGATAGACGTGATCAAGAATATCCTGAAAATGACTTAGGTGTAGACTTTAATTGGGGTATTACTTTTAAATTTTTTAGAGAAGATTTAATGGAAGCAGGGGTATTAATGGAAGTAGGAGACATTATATTATACCAAGAAGGATATTATCAAGTAGATACTGTTGTAGCTAATCAATATTTTATGGGTAAAAATCCTGAATTTCCTAATGACGTAAACCCCCTAAATCCGGGTTTAGACAAATTTGGAGCTAGCCTCTCAGTTATATGTGAAACTCACTATGAACCCGCTGATAAATTTGGCATAACTAAAGAAAGGTAATGGCAGGCAAAACCCCAATCCCTAAATCACAAAGAGAAATATCCCTTTCCCAAATTACCCCTACGGATCCTCATAGGGGTAATCCTAATACTCCTATTGACACTAGGACTAATAACCAAGTTGTTAACCCTGAAAGAGCAAAACAACTCTCCCAAAAAGATGATACCCATAAACCTTTAACAATAGGCATTAAGGACATAGATGAAACTATTAAATATTATTTTGATAATGTAATCCGCCCTTCAGTAATCCAAAATGGTAATAGGATAGCTGTCCCCGTAATATATGGTTCCCCTGAACGTTGGAAATCAGTACAAAAGGATGGATATTATAGAGATGATAAAGGTAAAATTATGGCTCCTATTATTATGTTTAGGAGAATAAATATAGATAGAGTTAGGGGTATTACTACTAAAATAGATGCTAATTATCCTCAAACTTATAGGGTTTTTCAACAAAAATACACTCGTCAAAATTCTTATAATAATATAAGTATTTTAAATGGATATGAACCTATTAAAACTTATCAAGCAGTAGTTATGCCTGATTATGTAAATTTATTATATAGTTGTATAGTTTACACTTACTATGTCGAACAATTAAACCATATAATAGAAGCTATTAATTTTGCAGCAGACACTTATTGGGGAGATCCTGAAAGGTTTAAATTTAGAGCTTTAATTAGTAGTTATCAAACAGTAACAGAAATTCAAGCAGGTTCCCAACGTATGGTAAAAGCAAATTTTGATATAAAAATGCCGGGATATATTATTCCTAATGTAGTTCAAAAAGATCTTAATGCTTTGAACAAATACTCTACTGACTCTAAAATAAACTTTACAAGTGAAACCTCTGAAGCTCTTACAAATGAAAGAAAGAATCGTTTCTTAGATGACATTAATACCAATTTATAAAAATTTTACCATATTTATATTCAAAAGTATTATATTATGGAAAATGTTATATCATTAGAAGAACAAGAATTAAAGGAATTAAAAGAATTACAACAAGAACAAAATAATTTAATAGATTCTTTTGGCCCAGTTGAATATCAAATTCAATCTCTTGAGTTACAAAAAGAAAAATTTATTGAAAAACTAGATAAAGTAAAACAAAAAGAAATTGAAATAGCTAATACTTTAAATAAAAAATATGGAGATGGGGTCATTAATTTAGAACATGGAACCATTTCTAAACAATAAAACGCAACTTGAAAAACTTTGATATTTATCAACAAAATTAATTTAAAATAACATGGCAGAACAAATAATCTCACCAGGAGTATTTACAAATGAAAGTGTTCCTGTGACAACTGAAGCCCCCGTAGTACCTGTAGGTGCTGCTATTATAGGTCCTACAGTATTAGGTCCTGTTGGGGTTCCTACTATAACAACAACTTATAGTGACTATATACAAAAATTTGGTGGTACCTTTGTTAGTGGAGGTGTAGCTAGAAACTATTTTACCAATATAGCAGCTTACAACTATTTCCAACAAGGAGGACAACGTTTATTAGTAACTAGAGTAGCTAGTGCTTCAGACGCTGGTAATGCTTTTACAGCAGCAACTTCTTCTCAAATTGAAACGGGTAGTGATGGTGGTGCTTTAGCGGATAATAATGTATTCCAAATTAATACCATTTCTGAAGGGGATAAAATGAATACTGGTGACACCGAAGCCGCAGGTAATACTCTTCCAACAGGTACTAAAGACAATTTAAGATGGGAAATTTCCCAAGCAGACACAGGATCTGGTACTTTTACTTTAAGTGTTAGACAAGGTGATGATAGAAATTCTGAAAAGATTATATTAGAAACCTTTAGAGGAGTTAACCTAGACCCACGTTCACCAAACTTTATTGCTAAAAGAGTTGGTAACCAAGTCAAATCTATTGCAGGAGATAGTTCAAACGGATATTATGTCAGTGTAACAGGACAATACCCAAATATTAGTAAATATGTGGTAATTAATTCAGTTAATTATACTACTCCTGATTATTTAGACGAAGATAATAATATTAGAATAGCAGCGGATGCCTTTAAAATACCTGCTAATCAAAGTGGTTCATTTGGAAATGCAAGTGGTACAATTTTTGGAGCTCAAGCTGCAGGTACTTTATATAATGAAAATATTGTAGATAAAAATACTCAAGGACTAGAAGGTGACGATTATGAAGGTGCAATTAATCTTTTAAAGAATAAAGATGAATTCCCTTATAATGTGTTATTTACTCCGGGATTACTTTATAACCAATCCAGTCATAAAACACAATTAGATAGTATTATTACTAATTTAACTGCTAGGGGTGATGCTTTGATTCCAATAGATTTAGTTCCATATAATGCTGCTTTATCAACTGTAACTACTCAAGCAGGTACTTTAAATACTTCATATGCGTCTTCTTATTGGCCTTGGGTTAAAGTACGTGATGAAGATTTAAATAAAAATGCTTGGGTGCCTGCATCAACCATTATCCCATCAGTATATGTTTTTAATGATAATAATGCTGAAGCTTGGTTTGCTCCCGCAGGCTTTACTAGAGGATCTATGCCTAAAGTAATAGCCCCTGAAAGAACATTACCAAGATCTTCAAGAGATACTTTGTATACTAATAAAGTAAATCCTATTGCTACATTCCCCAACACAGGTGTTGTAGTATACGGTCAAAAAACACTTCAAACAAAAGCCTCTGCAACGGATAGAGTTAATGTTAGAAGATTGTTAATTTCTTTAAAAAACTTTATCAATAATGTAGCTCAAGATTTAGTATTTGAACCTAATTCTTTAGCAACTAGAAATAGTTTCTTGGCAGTTGTTAATCCTTATCTTGAAGTTGTACAACAAAAACAAGGTTTGTACGCCTTTAAAGTAGTAATGGATGCTACTAATAACGGCCCTGATGTTATTGATAGAAACGAATTAAGAGGTGCTATTTATCTCCAACCCGTTAAGACTGCAGAATTTATAATACTTGATTTTAATGTCTTACCAACAGGTGCTGAATTCCCTACCGCTTAATTAAATAAATAATTAAAATAAACATTTGAAAATAAAATAACATGGCAGAACAAATAATCTCACCAGGAGTATTTACTAATGAGGATGTGCCTACAATATTAGAAGCAGCAGCCGCCCCTGTAGGGGCAGCTGTTGTGGGTCCTACCCCTTTAGGACCCGTAGGTATTCCTACTACAGTAACTACTTTTAGTGACTTCAAAACTAAATTCGGAACTACTTTTTTAAGTGGTGGAGAAGATTACTCATTTTTAACTTCAATAACAGCCCAAAATTACTTCCAACAAGGAGGTACTAATTTATTAGTACAAAGGGTAGTTCGTGACTTTACCTCTTTCACTTCTTCAGTATCTACTAAAGTAGGAAATAGTGCAAGTTATGATGGCACTTATACAGGAACTGGTGTATTCGAATTAACAACAATTTCTCAAGGAGCTGTGATGAATAGTACTTCGTCTACTGACTTCTATAATAGTCACGCTACTTCAACTTTAGTAAGTGGTTCTAAAGATAATTTAAGATGGGAAATTACTTCTAGAGATGAAGCTTCAGGTACTTTTACCCTTATTATCAGACAAGCTGATGATAAATCTACGGATAAAAAAGTAATTGAAACCTATAGAGGTGTAAGCTTAGACCCTTTTTCAGACAATTATATTTCTAAATTAATTGGAGATACTTATTCTGAAGTAGGAATTGACCCCGATAATAGCGACTATTATGTAAAAATTAATGGTGAATATCCTTCTAAAAGTAATTATGTATATGTTTCAGCAGTAAATGAAACAACTCCTAATTATTTAGATGCAGCAGGTAATATAAGTAATGCTGATTTCACCGCTTCAGTTCCTGCTATTCAAAATGGAGCTTTTGCTTCAGGAAAAGGACTTGTAGTTCCCGCAGGTGGATGTAATATGAATGAAAATATTACTAATACTAATTCTCAAGGATTAACCCCTTCAGCTGATTATTCAAATTTTGTTGATATTTTAAAAAATAAAGATCAATATAAATTTAATGTAATATCTTTACCTGGATTAATATATGAATTTGCAACTCACAAAAGTATAATTGATGAGCTTATCACCGATATACAGACTAGAACAGATGCTCTTATACCTATTGATTTAGTTACTTATGGAAAAGATGTAAGTGACGTAACTACTCAAGCTAATTTATTAAATACCTCATATGGTGCTTCATATTGGCCTTGGTTGTTAACAAACGATTCACAAACTGGTAAAGCAGTTTGGTGCCCTGCATCAACTCTGATCCCATCAGTATATGTCTTTAATGATAACACATCAGCTGCATGGTTTGCTCCTGCAGGTTTAACTAGAGGTAATATAGCAAATGTAGTTCTTCCTGAAAGAACATTACCTAGAGCTGATAGAGATACTTTGTATGAAAATAAAGTAAACCCACTTGTTAAATTCCCATCTACAGGTGTAGCGGTATATGGTCAAAAAACATTACAATCAGCGGCATCAGCAACTGACAGAGTTAATGTTAGAAGATTGTTAATAACACTTAAAGACTTTATTGGTAATGTTGCTCAAAATTTAGTATTTGAACCTAACTCTTTAGCAACTAGAAATGCTTTTCTTGCAGTTGTTAATCCTTATATGGAATTAGTACAACAAAGACAAGGCATATATGCTTTTAAAGTAGTAATGGATGATACTAACAATGGTCCTGATGTAATTGATAGAAATGAGTTGAGAGGTGCTATTTACCTCCAACCCGTAAAATCTGCGGAATTTGTAGTACTCGACTTCAATGTCTTACCAACAGGTGCTGAATTCCCAGCTTAATAAGTTTTATAATTTTAAATTAAATACAACGCAAACAAAATAAAAATAAGAAAATATGGCAGTATTAGATACAAACGAGCTGTTTTTTACAGCGTTTGAACCCAAACAACAGAATAGATTCTTAATGTCAGTTGATGGCATTGAGTCATATATAGTAAAAGGTGTTGGTGCTATTACATTAACACAAGGTGAAGTAACTCTTAATCACATTAACGTGTACAGAAAAGTTAAGGGTAAAACAACTTGGGGTAATGTTCAGTTAACCTTGCACGACCCCATTTCTCCTTCGGGAACCCAACAAATAATGGAATGGGTAAGATTACACCACGAATCCGTAACAGGTAGAGATGGTTATTCTGATTATTACAAAAAGGACTTAACATTAAGTGTTTTAGGTCCTGTCGGTGATATAGTTTCAGAATGGATTTTGAAAGGATGCTTTATTGTAGACGCTAATTTCGGTGATTATAGCTGGGATACAGAAAATACAGCTCAGTCTATTACAATGACTGTAGCACCTGACTACTGTGTATTAAACTATTAATTAATACAAAACTTTAATAAGGAAAGCGCACGAAAGTGCGCTTTTCTTGTTTTTTTATATATTTATATCAAACATTAAAAGTTATTAACAAATGAGTGATGAAAAAACAGTTAAAGCTCCTGAAATAGAGCCTGTGGAAAAAAAATTCCAATTTCCTACAGAAATTATAGAGTTACCTTCAAAAGGTTTACTTTATCCTAAAAACAATCCCTTATCTTCTGGTAAAGTTGAAATGAAATACATGACAGCTAAAGAAGAAGATATATTAACTAACCAAAATTACATTAGACAAGGCATTGTTCTTGACAAGTTGATGCAATCGCTGATTGTTTCAAAGTGTAATTATGATGACCTTGTAGTAGGCGATAAAAACGCTATAATGGTTGCCTCTCGCATTTTAGGCTATGGTAAAGATTATACCTTTGAATACGAAGGACAAGAGGTTACAATTGATTTATCTGAAATTGATCCTAAATGGATTAAAGAAGAAGATTTAGTAGAATCTAATAATAATGAATTCCACTATACTCTTCCTCATACTGAAACACCCGTAACATTTAAAATCTTAAATAATAAAGATGAAAAAATGATTGAAGGTGAAGTAAAAGGTTTAAAAAAAATAAACAAACAATCCTCAGCTGAATTATCAACTAGATTAAAGCACATGCTTTTATCGGTAAATGGGGATGACTCAAAGAAAACTATTAGAGAATTTGTTGACAAATATTTCTTAGCTCGTGATTCAAGAGCATTAAGAGAGCATATCAAGGAGATCCAGCCCGATATGGACTTAACATTTGATTTTTACCCCGAAGATGGTGGTGATACTCAAGAAGATGTTAAGATCCCTATCGGGGTCACGTTTTTTTGGCCTGACGCCTGAATATAGATTAAATATGTTTGGGATGATACATGATATAGTGTATCATGGTAATGGGGGATTTGATTGGCATACAGTATACAACATGCCTATTTGGTTGCGAAAATTTACATTTAATAAAATATTAGATTTTCTAAAACAAAAAAATGAAGCATCCCAGCCAACCCAATCTTCAGGAGGTAGCAGACAAATAGACTTTGCTAAACCCCCCTCAGACATAAGAGCAGGGGAACGTATATGAAAGGGTGGTGCGAAAGCATCACCCTTCCATATTTATGATAAACTATATTTTACATGGCTACTGAAGATCAGTTAGGAAATCAAAGGGAACTTAATAAAGCTTTAGGAGAATATACTAGCGGTTTAACAGATGCTTCTGATTTTATATCTATTTTATCTTCTAGAAGTAGTGAATTAGTAGACCAATATAGAGCTTTAGGTAGATTATCAAAAGGTGATTTTACTGAAGGTAATAAACAAGCCCTTGTTGCAATTAGACAAGTAGCTAAAGCTGCTCGTGATATGCAAAATCCTTATGAAGAAATTAAAAAACTTCAAAAAGATATTGAAAAAGCAGAACGTAATAGAAGACAACTTATTAATAATATAGGAGCTGAAACTAAAAGATTAAACGATAGAGAAAAAAAGGATTTAGAAAAAATTGAAGCTCAACGTAATAAAATCCTAGGCATAGAAGATAGACAAAGAATTGTAGAAGATAAATTAGGGAAAAAAAGAGTTAATGAAGCTGAAAGTTTTTTTGACCTTCAAGTAAAAATAAAAGAACAAGAAGAATTTATTAATGAACTTGCTCTTGCAGGAATAAAAGCGGATTCTGAAGCTTATCTACAAGCTGAAGCCTCCCTTATGACAATGGAAGCCCAAAAATCAGCTAGAGCAAAGAACTTAACTGATTTACAAAAAGAATTTTTATTAAATGAAGAAGGTTTAAGCACGGAACGAGATAAACTTGAAACGCAGGAAGATGGATTGTCTCTTCAACAAAAAATGCTTTTAGCCCTCCAAGAAACGCTTATAGCACAAGAAAAAGGACTAGATTATCTTGAAGATCAAGAAAATAGATTAAAAACTATAAATAGAGCCCAAAGTTTCTATAATAACACACTAGGTATTTCAGGTAAACTCCTAAAACGATTAGGGTTTGAAGGTTCTAAAATACAAGATGCTATTGATGCAGGTAGTGAAGCCTCAGGAGATTTAGCTAAACAATTAACCAACTCGGGACAAGAAGCGGTTGGATTGGGAAGTAAACTTAACATTTTCTTTAAAGGATTAGGTAGTTTTCTTAAAGTTTTAGCTAAAGAAATATTTGCACTATTTACTTTAGGAGTCCTTAATAAATTTATTGTACAACCTTTTAAATTAGCATTTAATGCTTTATTAGCTCCTGCCAAAAAAGTAGCTGGAGAAATTAAAGGATATTTTAATGAATTTGTAGAATTTTTTATGGACTCTTTCTTCAGCATTAAAGGATTTGTACAATCTTTTAAAGTAGGTGAAGAACTTCTCTTTAAATACTCCCAAGCAACAGCTGATTTAGCTACTAATTTAGGCATAAGTACTAATGAAGCTAAAACTTTATTTAATCAAGCCGATAGAATAGGTAATAAATTAGCAATGTTACCTGAAGAAGTTCTTAAGTTAACAGAAAGTTTACAACAAGCTTTTGGTACTACCCAAAAATTTAGTGATGAAACTGTAGAAAGTTTTGGAGTTTTAGTTCAAAGATTAGGATTTACTAATAAACAAGCCGCTGATTTTGTTAAATTAGGGCAACTTCAAGGAAAAAATGCTGAAGAATTAAATAATGAATATGGTCTTCAAATTAAATCGTTAAAAGCAAGAGAAAATATTGCCCTTAATGAAAGTGAGGTAATGAAAGAAGTAGCAAATGCTAGTTCTGCTATAGTATTAACTTCAAGGGGCCATGGTACTAATTTAGGAATTGCTGCTTTTAATGCCAAAAAATTAGGTTTAGAATTAAGTAAAGTAGAAAGTATAGGTAGCAGCCTTTTAGATTTTGAAAGTTCTATTTCTAAAGAAATGGAAGCTGAGCTATTAACTGGGAAAAATTTAAATCTTGAAAAAGCAAGACAAGCAGCTTTAAATAATGATTTAGGAACATTAGCAAGTGAAATATCCCGCCAAGCAGGATCAGCAGCTGAATTTGGTAGAATGAATGTTATCCAACAAGAGGCATTAGCGGCTGCTGTTGGTATGACTAGAAATGAATTAGCAGATGTTCTCAAAACTCAAGAACTTTTAGCGGGCACTGGGTTTGAAGACATGAGTGAGGCTCAAGCAGATTATCTTAAATTAGTTGAAAAAACTGGTTCTGAAGAAAAAGCTATGGCTTTAATGAGAGAAAAAGGGGCTAGCAGAGAATTAGTAGAACAAGTTAGAAAAGCATCAGCACAAGAATTAGAAGCTAAAAGACAAAGAGCATTAGTTACATCACAATTAGAGATGGCTGAAGCTATGAGACCTGTAGCACAAGCTTTTAGAGGTATATTACAACTAGTGCAAGACATTAGAGGGGTAATGATAAAAGAAATGGAACCTTTCTTTAAAGAATTTGGGATATCTATAGAAGATGCTTCTGATTCTTTAGAAAAGGGATTTCTTAGTACTGCCTCAAAATTAGGTAAAAAACTTAATGATATAGGATTAATCCTTATAGACTTTAGTAAAGAACATGGTCCTGAAATTAAAAAAACTTTTTTAGCAGTATATGATGTATTTGAATCTTTTTATGGATTACTCGGAGACATAGTAAAAGAATTATTTGATATAGAAGGTATTTCTAATATAGGTGATCCTTTAGAAAGATCTTTAAGTATAGTAAAATCAACAGCTGAGAGTGTAGCAAATTTTATTAAAGGGATAGATGCTGGAAAAATAGCGGACAACATTAAATCAGCTGCAAGTGGAGTAGTTTCCTTTTATGAGGGATTAAAAGCTACTATTAATTATATTAAAGAAAATCCTATAAAAATAATCCTAGGGGCGGCTGGTTTAAAAGGTTTGCAACTTTTATTTAAAATGGGAGCTACCCCTTTAAATCCTATGTATGTAAGAGACATATCTAAAACAGGGGGAATACCCCAAGGAGGAACAGGATTTGCTCAAGGTACTCGTTTAGGTAGATTTGGAAGTAGAATAGCTACTACTTTAAGTCCTAATATAACAGGTCAATTAGGTACAAAAGGAGGAGCTGTAGTAACCAATGCTGCTGGAACAAGATTATATGGAGCAGCTGCTCAAAATGCTGCAAGAGCAGGAACCGCTACTGTAGCAGGAAACACAGCAGCAGCAGGAACTGGAACTGCCATTGCAGGCTTAGCAACAGTAGCAGGTGCCCTTGCCGCTGCAGGTTTTGTAGCTAAAGGTGCTTATGATGTTGCTCAACTAAATGAAAGAAACACAGAAGGAGAAAGTGCTGAAGCTTTAGGAGGACTTGTAGGAGCAGGAGGAGGAGCTGCTTTAGGAGCTGCTATAGGTACTTTAATCCTACCAGGAGTAGGTACAGCAATTGGTGCTGGTATTGGTGCGGGTGTAGGATATTTTGGAGGTAGAGCTGTAGGGTCTATGGAAAAATATCAAGACTCCTTAGATAAAGCTAGAAAAAAATTAGTAGAATCCGAAAAACAAAGAGAGGCAGCTCAATCCCTTAGAAAGGCACAGCAAGAATTTTTATTAATTCAATCAACAACAAACCTCCAAAGTGGATTTGATTCATTAGCTGAAGATAGTGGGGTTATGGTTAATGGAGCTTTAGAATTAACAGGTCTCCAATTAAAAGAATTTGCAGATGACCTCCTCCTTTCAGGGCAAATTACAACCAAACAATATGAGGATGCTATTAGTGGAGTTATCACATCTTCAACTTTATTAGAAACCGCTATTGATAACCAAAAAACTAAATTTGCTGAATTAGAGACCTCAACACAAGGTGTAATAGATGCTCAAACTAAATTAGCACAAAAGGAAGCTGATAGATTATTTGGAGATAAAGGCAGCATAGAAGCCAAGCAAAATGTTATCAATAACTTTTTAAATGATGATGAATTTAAATCAGAGATTTTAGATGATAATCAAAAAGCCCAATTTGAAGATCTTCAAAAGACAATTGAGGGTTTTAGGGTTATACGTGATAGAAGTGGTCTAGGAACGGTAAAACTAAAAGATGCAATTGATTCATCTGATAACAAAGAAGACCAAATTCAAGCAGTTGAAAAAGCTTTAATGACCGGGTTTGGTTTTGAGCGCCAAATGGCTAAAGAATTTGCTGAAGAAGCTATTACTGAAACCCAAACATTATTTGAAGCAACTAAAAAATTAATTAGTGAAACAACTGGAGGAATTTTAAATCCTGAACAACTAGACATAGCAACTAGAGCAGCAGTTGAACAGCAAAGTAAGTTAGGAACGGAGTTTTTGGATAAGGATTTAGAAGAAACTGGGGACATGGTTGCGGCAGGTTTAATGGCAGTTGGGAAAACCTTAGAAACAGCCCTTGCTAGAAATGAAAACTACGTATCACAAGTGGGGGTCCAATCAAACCAAATGGCAATCAATGCTAATCTTATAAATGAATCACTTGAAAAACTATATAAATCTTTTAACGCACAAACAGGAGAAGATGAGGCAAATAATTTAATTAGCAATCTTTTAGATTTTGAAATTGGAGATGGTAAGACATTTAAAAGTATTTTAACTGAGAAACAACTTAATAGTATCCAAGGTTTTGCTAGTGAAGGGATAAGTAGTGAAGAACTTAAGAATATTGAGGAAATAATCGTAAATCTTCAAAAAAACGAGGGTGTTAATGAAGATGTTATGAGCACACTTTTAAAATCCTTTAACAGCCGAGTCACACAAGAAACAAATGATGGAGTTACAACATTTCATAATGTTCAAAAAGTAGCAGATGCTGCTTCCATTTCAAATAATGGTCCCTTTAAAATCGAAGATGTCAATGGTAATCTAGCTATTACCCATCCTAACGATAAATTGGTAGTATCACCAAATGTTTCTTATGTATCTGATGGAATGTCTGGAAAAGGAGGTCCGGTATTCCCGGTAAGTGAAAATTTTGGTGCTTTAGATGTTAAAGTTGGTCAATCTGGGGTGATGGTCCAAAAAGTTAAAGATGGAACTGCCGGAAATATTTCATATACGGAAGTTGCTGGAACAACATCATCAACCCAAATTAATAACCTTAATACTATTCAACAATTAGGAGTTACTGGAGTTACCTCTGAAAATTATAAAGATTTATTTACGGCACAAGCTGTAGAATCCTTTGGTAAAAAATATTTTAATAGTACTATGAAAAACATGGCAGATAGCCAACTATTATCTAATTTTACCCCATCAGCCAATACTCCACCAGCAAAAGATTCATTTATTGTAAATTACCAAGATGGAAAACAAGACCAAATCACCAATTCAGGAGAATTAAGCTTCCCAGCAATTAATTACAAAACAAATGATATTGAATCTATTTCAGCTTCGGGGAATGGTTTATTAGCTTTATATAGAGCTATTGAAAGGTTAGGAAAAGGATTAGCTCACAGATACACAATCGGATTTAACCAAGAAAGAACCTCAGAGTTAATAGACTTTGATACAACAAGAATTAATGATCTTGTTAGCACTTTTAATTCTATTAGAAATGCTACTTCATATCAAGCCGTACTACCCAAAGAGCAAAATCAAACCCATTTTATTAACAAGAATTTTGTAGTTTCTGAAGGGGTTGAAGATTTTATAGAAAACTCATTATATAGTACTTATTATAATTACATTCCTCGTGATATAAGAAAAAATCTTAAGGGACAAACGGGTGATACTAGGTATAATGAATTAGGTCTAAATCCTTACGATTTTACTCCACTTCCTGGAATAATAGGCAATATAGAAAAAACTCCTAGGAGCACACATAAAAATCGCTATGCTGGAGGCGGAGCAGCTAGAGATATAAGAGACTTCTTTGTACCCCAATACAGAGAAAATATTATTCAATTTATAAAAAATTATGTAAGTGAAGAAAAAGCAGAGATGTTTAGATCTGCTATTAATCCTAAGATAGGCGTTCCTACAGGATGGGATTATATTTTTGGTAAAAAAGAATATGGCTCTAGAGTTGTACCTTCTGCTAATTTATCTACCAAAACTGGTGAATATGAGGAGGGTTCTATTCAAAGAGTTCAAGATGCTGTGTCTCGTAAAGAAAAAAAAGAAAGAAAAAAACAACGAAGAGCAGATAAAAAATTAAAACCTCTTGAATTAATAGACATTTTTGATTATGTTGAAAATAATAGATTAGAAATAGAACACCCTACAGAACTTTTAGGAATAAAACCTTCACCTATAGAACAAAGTGAAAGAGAAAAGAGGCAAACAAGAAGAGCTAAAAGAAAAGTTGAAAGACAAGCAAGAAGAGCCAAGAGAAGAGCTGAAAGACAAATAAAAACAAATGAAAAAATAAACGAACCTTCCCCAGAGATAGCATTTTCCCAACCTTTACTTTTAACCTCCCCTGAAATAGAACCTGCTGGAAGGTTTGGTGAAGAACTTCAAAATTCAATAGAATCTAAAACAGAATCAAAAGCAGAATTTCATAAAATAGTATTAGAAAACATTTCACCTCAAGTTGAAGAGCTTACATTAAGAAAAGGTTACACCCCCGCACCTACTCACGAAGAAGTCTATGAAAAAGATAAACTCCTTAAATATAAAATGCAGGATGTAGGAAAAAATACTTTAGTAAGAGATGTACAAACCACATTAAAAGATACTTATAATTTAGATGAGGGATTCTCAGATGGTTTTTATGGTGGGGGATCTCGTAGATATTTAAAACAATATCAATCTTCACAAGGTTTAAATAGTGATGGAATTGTAGGAGGTAGAACATATAGAGCCTTATTTACACCTAAGAAATTTGCAGAATATTTAAAAGATAACCCTGAAATAGTTTCTCAACCTGAATTAATTTCTCAACCTGAAATACCTCAAACTAGTACTCCTTTAGCCCAAACTCCTGATTTTATGCTTAGCCCACAAGGCCAATTAGAAAAGAAATCGTTAACTTATACAAGAGATGGTTTCTTTGGAGAAGTATTTGAAGCCTCTAAAGATTATTATAACTTAGTAACAGAATTTGGCATCTCCTCAGCAAAAGTAGCATCAGAATTCATTTCAAGCCCTCAAGAATGGTTGTATAATACATTTGGAGAATTAGGAAGTAATGCTCCATCAATAGTAGGTCAAATATTTAATTCATCCCCTATTAAAAAAGGAGCATTTAATTTAGCTAAAAACACTACTAAAAAATTACCTTATATTGGTCCTATTATAGATGCTTTACTAGGAGGATATAAAGGTTATGAAGCTATACAGGAATATAAAAATGATCCTCAATCTCCACCTATTTCAAAATTATATGAAGAACTTGGAAGTATTGGATATGAAACCTTAGGTGGTATGGGGGGCTCTATATTAGGAGGAATAGCATTAACCCCACTTTTAGGACCCCCTGGAACTATAGTTGGAAGTATTGTAGGAGGTATTTTAGGTCAAATTTTAGGAAAAGCAATAGCCGATAAGTTTGGTTCTGGAGGATTAGGAGAATTTATGGTTAATGCTTTTACTGAGTTACCACAAAAAGTAGAAGATGGATCTGCATCACCTTCAAGAGGCCCCTTTTCAATAACAGATAGATTTGGGTCCACTGCGGTTACTGCAACTAATGATGGGGTTGTTGTTTCTCCTAACATTTCATATGTTAATGATGGTATGACTAACGCCAATTCCATTGAAACTATTACATCATATAATATACCACAAAATACCCCAGTAGTAGAAAATGTAACAACCGATAATTCTACTTTAGAACAAAAAGTAGCAGATTTAGATACAACTATGAAACAATTTGTTCAACAAATGAATCAAGTAGTAAACCGCCCTGTTATAGTAGAATTAGATGGTAATAAAGTAGGGGAATCAATAGGAAGAAATTCATATAGAATTCAATGATTCCAAAAATATGTAATATTTATAATAAATCGATTTTTAATTTTCACTTTTAAAACAAACAAATCATGGCACTAATAGACTCAGTATCAACAAGCAATTTAAGTCTAGGAGGAGGTGATCCACAAATTACTAACCCCGCCCCTTCAAATAATGGAGTTAACATTTTACAAGGCTCCCTTTTTGATATCAATGATGGCGCTACTCCTGGTAGATATCTAGATAACCCCCCACAATAATTTTAGGGAATATTTGGAATTATAGACCTTTAAATTGGTTATTAAAAGGCCTTCTTTCCTGATAAAGGAAAAAAGGTCTTTTTATTTTCTCTAAAAAAAAACATATGCCTGGTATAGTTAATCTTACTTCAAATTTAAGATATCCTTTTGAAGGTCCACCACCTTCAAGAGATGGAAACGAGGCTATACCCCAAATTGGAGAAAACCTTATAAATGTTTCTAACACAACTCCCTCTGAGTTTCGAAACAAAAACACAACAGAATATCCGGTCAACAGAACAGGAGATAGCCCTTTACTTCAACCTATTACCCGCACAGGAAAAACTTTAATTGAAAGTGAATATAGGAATCTTCAACCTAGTAAAAAAGGAGGCAGTAAATCTCCTTACATATGGACTCCTGTACCTAAGTATGATGATTCAGGACCCAATAATTCCCCTGGTAAAGATGTAATAGGCAGATCAGGATATTTAAATGCCACTCTTACAGACCTTGATCGTCTTACACAATGGGGGCTTGATGGAACTGGGGGAGTTTTATATCTTCTAAAACAAACAGGTCTATCTTTATCAGCCCCTAAAACTTTAGGAAATCCTAAACGAATATATAGCCCTGCTAATACTTTAGCCCAAATAGCAGTTGGAGCTATTAGTGGCATTCATTTTAACAAACAAGGATTATTACCTAGTGTAAATGATAATGATAAATATGAATATCGTTTAAGATATGAATTTAATGGAAATGAAGAAACAGGAAAATTAAATCGTTTAGTAGCTTTAAAAACTGCTAAACTCAATCAAGATGGTCAAAGCATTAAAGCAGGAGATGCTCTAAAATTAGATATAAATAGAAATAACGATTTAGTTCTTCTTCAATATCTAGGAGGACCTAATTCTGTTTTAGGTGTAGGTCAAACCCGTATTAAAAGGTATGAATTTACTGAAACTTGGGCCAATGATTTATCATCTAAAGAATTAAAAAAACAAATACTTGCTCTTACTTATAACCAACTTGAAAATGAAGTTTCCCTTACTAGATTAGAAGGAACGGGATTAGTTAGTATAGGTAATTTTGCTAAAATTTTAAAAGACAATTCCACAGCATCTTCTGGAGTGAAAAAAACTATTTTAGGTAGAATAGCAGATTATTCTCAATTTAATAGAAATACAACTTATAATGCTGGGGACCCTGGAAATAGTTCTACATTAGATAGAGAAGCTTATTACCAAAAAGAACCTAATGGTAAATTAAACGGAGTAGATAAATTAAACTATCGAAGAATATATGCTACTGAAGATGGAGTAGCAGAAGGCTATGAAGATATAATTAAATTTTATTTTGCAGTATTAGATAATGATAATCCTGAAAGAAAAGTTTATACCCATTTTAGAGCCTATTTATCTAATTTTGGAGATGACTATTCAGCTGAATGGAATTCTTTTAGATATATGGGAAGAGGAGAAAATTTTTATAGATACCAAGGATTTGACAGAAGTATTAGTGTAGCTTTTAAAGTTCATGTAAGTTCTAGAGCAGAATTATTTCCTACTTATGATAAGTTAAATTATTTAGCATCTGTTATGACTCCTGATTATTCTGAAGGAGGATTTATGAGAGGAAATTTAGTAGAATTAACCATAGGAGATTATTTAAACAAAACTCCAGGAATAATAGAAAAATTAGAATATGCTTTTCCTGAGGATTCCCCTTGGGAAATTGCTAGGTTAGATAATGGAAAAATAGATAAAAATTCTGCTGAATTGCCTACTTTAATAGAAGTTAATATGAATTTTAAACCTATTCACCAATTCCTCCCTAGAACTATTAAATCTACTACTGTAGAAGACAGATTCTTTGACGAATTAGATATCCCCCCAGAATCTCAATTCATTAGTTTAGGATCAGATAATAGAGGTTATAAACCTTATTCTTCCCCACAAACTTCTGAATAATGAAACGTTATACTAATATAAAAATACAAAATGACTCCATAGTCAAAGAAGGAGTTAGGTTCCGTTCTACAACAAAATATCCAACTATTCCCCTTTCTGTAAATGATATATATGTCATAACACAATCTGGGGATAGATATGACTTATTAGCCAATAGATATTATAATGATAAATCTTTATGGTGGGTAATTGCTTGCGCAAACCCCTCAATAATATTTGGAACTTTAATCCCCCCTCCAGGTTTTCAGTTAAGAATTCCTATAAAAATTTCAAGTATTTTAGATAGTTATAATAAATTGAATAATGGTTAAAAATGGAAGATATAGTAGGAGCACCTTTTAGTAATTGGGTAAAACGTCAAATAGATAAAAGACAAGAAATTTTAGGAAAATCTCAACGTTCTCCTGAAGAAATACAATTTTTATCTAATAAAAATTCTTGGATAAGAGTAGCTTCTTCTGTAAATTTAACAGAAGATATAGCAGATGATCAAATAAAAGATCAAAATCTCCTTAGTGATACCTTAGCTAAGGGGTTTATATTATTTGGGGGGATTACACCTGCTAAAGATAACCCAAATAATATTTTAACTTATCAATCCCCTTTAGGGGGAGTAGTACCTTCTCAAGAATCAAGAAATTCTTTTCTTGATAGTTCTAAGTATTCTTACGGATTTGGATCCTCAGAGTATGGTTATACCCCTCCCCCAGGTATAAATAGTTTAAAAGTTACTCATCAAAATAGAGGATCTATTCGCAAATATGTTTTAAAACTAAAAGCTCAAAATTTAGATCAATTTAGAATAATTGATGCTTTATATTTAAGACTAGGATATTATATATTAGTAGAATGGGGTCACACTTCATATTTTACCGATGGAGAAGGAGAAGGTGAAGAATTTGAATTTAAAGGTACCCCTGAATACAACACAGGGGCTTTTACAGCATTATTTAATGGGTCTAAGGATGACATAATACAGCAATTAAAAAATGATAGACAAAAATCTTCTGGAAATTATGATGGAGGTTTAGCTAAAATATCTAATTTTTCTTGGGTTTTTAATGGGGATGGTAGTTATGATATAACTATAAATGCTGTTTCTATAGGAGGAATAATAGATTCTCTTATAATGAATTTTCCTGGAAATTCTTTAAAAGTTTTTGATTATCCTTCAAACTTTGTAATAAAAAATTTAACTCCTGAAGAAGAAATAAAAATAGCAAATGATTTAGGAGAACAAATCCCTAATGACCACACTACAGATACTGCATTTTTAGGAGTTGTAAAAAATTTTATTTCTAAAGGAAAATTAGAAGAACTTCTAGAAGCGGGAGCATTAGAAGATAGTGAAACTACTATTGGAGGTACTCCACTCAATACCTTAAATTATGATGAATATGCTGGGACTATATTTAGCAACCAATATAAATCTGTATTAAATAATAAATTGTTAAATGATGTTTTAACTTTAAAAAATGCAGATTGGATAAAATATAATGATATTAATAGGTATAAAAAAATAGGTAATCTTTTAGCTATTAAATTTGAAAGTGGTGATAGTAAAAAAAAGGATAGAGAAAATTATTATTTAACTTTAGGTTCACTTTTTTCCTTCATTACAGAAACTATATTAAAATTAAATTTTTCTCAACCCGGAACTACAGATGAAGAACTAAAAGAGGTACAGCCCTTAATAGGATTAGAATATTTAAATGAAATTTTTACTCACCCTTGCGCGGGATCATCTGATCCTTATACTTGCCTTGTTCCCTTTGAATTTCCACCTTATGAAGGATTTGACAACCCTGTAAATTCTTTTTTACAAACTATCATACCAGATAAATTTAGAACATCTCCCGAACTTCCTTTTGTAGGTGTAATAGGAGATATTTATGTAAATATGGAATGTATAGCTGAAATTTTGGATGCTTTGGAAGCAGTAGATCCAAATAATAATATTCGTTTATTTGAATTTTTAAATGAATTAATGTTTCGTATCCAAATATCTTTAGGAAATATTAATGAATTTACTGTAACCTATAATGAAACTTCTAACAAAATAGTAATCCAAGATGACACTAAAATTCCAGGATTAGTAGAATCTAAAATAGGAGAAGATATAGAACCTACTCAATTAAGAGTTTATGGGGTAAATACTTTAACCCCCCAAGGAAGCTTTATTAAAAATGTTAATATGGTATCAGAACTAACTCCTAACACTGCTAAAGAAATGGCGGTTGGAGCAGTAGCTACAAAAGATAATATAAATGATAGTACTGCTTTAATAGGAAGATGGAATTTAGGTCATGTGGATAGATTACAAGAATTAGATACTGCTTCTGCTTCTAAAGGAAAAAATAACGATTCTGTTGAAAAAAAATTAAAAGTAATATATAAAAAATATTATAATTATTTAGTAAATACATACTATAATTTTTTATCCCCTACAGGACCTGACATAGGAACTGCTTCTAGCAATGCCGCAAGTTTATTTAAATATGATTTAGCTATAAAAACTAAAAATGGGGAAATAGCAGGAAAAGGTTTTATTCCTGTAAATCTCCAAATTACTTTAGAAGGACTATCAGGAGCCCTTTTATATCAAAAGTTTGAATTAACTCCTAATATTTTACCACCTTCTTATGACAAAGGGATAGAATTTATAATAACATCTATTGATCATAATATTGTAGGGAATGAGTGGACTACAACATATTCAACACTTTCTTCTCCTAAAGCTAGGTCTATAGAAGGAGACACCCCATCCCCAAATTCTTTTAATACAAATGCTTTTAGTACTTTAAAAATAGAATAATTAATGCCCTATTATCCTAAATCACAAACAAAAGAAAATCTATTTACTGCAGGGAAACAATTTCAAATTATTTCCTCTCAAGAAGAATACATTGGATATTATTGGGTAACTTCTAAAAATAAATTCTTTACAGGTAAAAACCCTCAAGATACTCCATCAATACCTTTACAATTAATACCTATATTACCTAAACCTAAAATATCTTTACTTACTTATGCTCAAGGTAATGAAATTTATAAAAATTTAAAAAATAAAGATGTAACTAAAACTTTACACCTTCCTTATTATCAAAAACCTTCCCCATTAAAAGAAGATTACCAAAAAGGTAAAATTCAAAGATATTTTGCTAAAAAAATAAACGAAAATTTATATATAGAAATAAATAAAAAAATATATGATAAATTATTTAAAAAAGATTCTGGATATGATTATACTTTATACTTAATATTTAACTTAACATGGTTGATTAGTGGGAATGAGTTACAAGTAAAATCTACTAATCAAAAAATTATTTCTTTAACTGAAAGAAAAAACAAAATAGAAGGTTTAAACCAATATCTTAATTTTAATTACCTAGAGTTTTATAACCAGGAATTTTAAATATTTATAATAAATAACCTTTACTAGTTTTATGGCACTAGATTTTAAAATAGATAGAGAACCTAAAGGAATACTTTGTATTCCTTATACTATAGTAGCTCCCAATACTACTCCGGGTAAAGGTAGAATATCTTTTGGTCCTACTAAATTTGTGGACAATATTACTAAAATTAATATCCATAAAACTACTAATTTGGATGTTGATCTTGAAGGGTTATTAGAAGTTTCTACTTCTGGTGTAGTTACTATATATGATAGGACTAATCCTGATATTTATGTAATTTTTAAGTATTCTAGTATTACTGATCAAGGTAACTTTGTAGAATTTATAATAGATGGTAGTACAAATTTATCAACTTCTAAAAGACAACCATTCCAAGAAGGTACTCAAGTTTGTATATTATTTACTGGAAGTGGTGGTGGAGGAGAGGGCACTACATCAGGTACATCGGGTACAAGTGGTCTAACAGGTTCCTCCGGTACAAGTGGCACTTCAGGTTCAAGTGGTTCTTCAGGAACATCAGGTACTAGCGGGCAAAGTGAATATTGTATTTTTTATGATAGAAAAAATATTGGTGCTAGTTCTGACATTTATCCTTGGGATAGATCATGGAATACTAGTGATTCTTCTAACCAAGCTACCTCCTATAATGTTAATAACGCTGCTACTTTACGTATTAACACAAGTTCTCAAGATAATGTAAATTTTACAGAATATTTAACCCAACACCAAGCTGGTACTATTAATATAGCTGAAAAGTATGGAAGTGAGTTTGTAACATTTACTTATACAGGGGTTGACTCAGTTCAACAGATCCCAGCATCTTCCCCAGCACAATATTATGTAGCTCTTACAGGACTAAATGCTATAGCATCTTCTTCAGTTACTCCTTTTAGTGGGGATGATGAAACTTGTATTAATATAATACCTAATGGCACCCCAGGCTCATCGGGTACAAGTGGTACATCAGGTACAAGTGGTTCATCGGGTACAAGTGGTTCATCGGGTACAAGTGGTACATCAGGTTCAAGTGGTACCTCAGGTTCAAGTGGTACCTCAGGTTCAAGTGGTACTTCAGGAACTTCAGGCTCAAGTGGGACGTCAGGAACATCAGGTTCATCAGGCACTTCAGGTACTAGTGGTTCATCAGGCACCTCAGGCACTTCAGGTTCTAGTGGTACATCCGGTACTAGTGGTTCATCAGGTACTTCAGGCTCTAGTGGCACATCAGGTACAAGTGGTTCTTCAGGTACATCTGGCTCAAGTGGTACCTCGGGCACATCAGGCTCAAGTGGCACTTCGGGTACAACTTTTCTTAAATGCCTTGATTATGATTTAGTAACTTCTTCACCTGCAGGAACCGGAGAAATATTCTTTTCAGTTCCTAATGGTTTTTTAATTATACAAACTAGTTTAGCAGTAAATCAAACTGATAACAATTCAATTGATCAATCCTCATTTTTAGACATAATTAAAAATTTTGGTTATGGTTCTCTTTCAGTATCTGATGGAACCATAACAATAATATATAATTTTAACAATGTCACAGAAACCGGTGGAGTATATACTTTTGATATAAGTTATGCTTATATTGATGGTCTTGTAGCAGATAAACCCACTGATATGGCGGGTCCTGTTACTTTATGTATAAATGCTTTAGTAAGTAGTGGTACATCAGGTACTACAGGCTCAAGTGGTACCTCAGGTACCTCAGGCTCAAGCGGCACTTCAGGAACTTCAGGCTCAAGCGGCACTTCAGGAACATCAGGTTCATCAGGCACTTCAGGTACTAGTGGTTCATCAGGTACTTCAGGTACATCAGGTTCTAGCGGTACTTCAGGTACAAGTGGTTCTTCAGGTACCTCCGGCTCAAGTGGTACTTCAGGTACATCAGGCTCAAGTGGTACTTCAGGTACTTCGGGGTTAACAGGTTCTTCAGGTACTAGTGGTACATCTGGTTCTTCAGGTACTAGTGGTACTTCAGGTTCATCAGGTACATCTGGTTCATCAGGTACATCAGGCTCTTCTGGTACAAGTGGTTCATCAGGCCACGATGGTTTTTGTGTTGAATATGAATACCAAGAAGGTAGTACAGATGTATCCGTAAGTGCCGGAGAATTTTATTATAACACCATTAAAACTGAAGCAACCCAAAGTAGATTTACTATAGGAAGTAATACAGATCTTGATGTATTTTTTACTGCTCTTTCTGAACAAATAGAAAGTGGAAGTTTATTTTTAAAAGGTCAATCTAGTCCCTCAACAGCTTTTGTTGCTAGATTTGATAGTATTAGAGTTGATGGGACTCTTATATATTACACATTATCTAATGTTCAAGATGGTGCTAGTGATAATGATTTAATGTGTTTTGAAATAATAGCTGATGGTGTAAATGGCACTTCAGGCTCTAGTGGCTCTTCGGGCACATCAGGCACTTCAGGTTCTAGTGGTACATCAGGTACAAGTGGTTCTTCAGGCACATCAGGTACTTCAGGTTCTAGTGGCACATCAGGTACTTCAGGTTCATCAGGTACAAGTGGTACATCAGGTTCTAGTGGCACATCAGGTACTAGTGGTTCATCAGGTACTTCAGGCACATCAGGCTCTAGTGGTACATCAGGCACTTCAGGTTCATCAGGTACTTCAGGACTTACAGGTTCTAGTGGTACATCAGGTACTTCAGGCTCATCAGGTACAAGTGGTACATCAGGTTCTTCAGGTACTAGTGGTACTTCAGGTTCATCAGGTACATCAGGTACTAGTGGCTCATCAGGTACTTCAGGTACATCAGGTTCTTCAGGTACATCAGGTACTAGTGGTTCATCAGGTACTTCAGGTACATCAGGTTCTAGTGGTACATCAGGTACTAGTGGCTCCTCAGGCACTTCAGGTTTAAGTGGTTCATCAGGAACTTCAGGTACATCAGGTTCTAGTGGCACATCAGGTACTTCAGGTTCATCAGGTACAAGTGGTACTTCAGGTTCATCAGGTACTTCAGGTACAAGTGGCTCCTCAGGTGTTACTTATCTTAAATGTCTTGATTATGATGTGCTAGCGCAAAATGGTCCTTCGGGAGATGGTGAAATATATTTTAGTAGCTTTAATAACCCTATAACTACCCAAACTTCCCTTGAAGTAAACCACCAGGATAGTAATGGAACTGATCAAGAATCATTTTTAGATATAATTGATGGTTTTGGGTATGGTTCCCTTGCTATAACATTCAATGATGGAAATATTGCTACTTATAATTTTTCTAATGTAACAAAATCCACAGGGACTGATACACGTTATACCTTTACTATAAGTTTTGCCTCATTTAGTGGGGGAAGCGAAACCCCAGTAGATTATGATGCAACACTAGTTACACTTTGCATTTCAGCTTTAGTCAGCAGTGGCACATCGGGCACAAGTGGTTCTTCAGGTACATCAGGTACATCAGGTTCTAGTGGTACATCAGGCACAAGTGGTTCTTCAGGTACTAGTGGCACTTCAGGTTCCTCGGGTACAAGTGGTACATCAGGTTCCTCAGGCACATCAGGCACATCAGGTTCTAGTGGCACTTCAGGTACAAGCGGTTCCTCAGGTACTTCAGGTACATCAGGCTCTAGTGGTACATCAGGTACAAGCGGTTCCTCAGGTACTTCAGGTTTATCTGGTTCATCAGGTACATCAGGTACTAGTGGTTCATCAGGTACTTCAGGTACATCAGGCTCTAGTGGTACATCAGGTACAAGCGGTTCCTCAGGTACTTCAGGTTTATCTGGTTCATCAGGTA
>Ga0206131_10001170_pt1 | contig 34346 bp, 27 predicted proteins | sample Helgoland_Spring_FD_148636 | JGI IMG/M metagenome (GOLD analysis project Ga0206131, IMG submission 148636) | Pelagic subsurface seawater microbial communities from Kabeltonne, Helgoland, North Sea - Helgoland_Spring_Bloom_20160517_1 | ecosystem: Environmental > Aquatic > Marine > Epipelagic ... | reverse complement strand
TTCAGATTCAACGACAGCGATTGTTTATCTCGGTTGCAGTTGGCAAACAGTGCCGAGAATCCACCTTTGGCCGAACCCAGGTATCGCATGGGGTCACCGAGGTCGAGCGGTTCCACCTTGATGACTTTGGCTCCTTGATCTGCCAACATCATCGCCGCAAACGTCGTTGTGATCATGGTGGAGAATTCAAGTATGCGGATGCCATCGAGCGGTTTCATGTCCGGACCCAATTCGAAATGTCTATTCGGAGCTGGAGAAGCGAACCACGACGCCCGTAGGGGCGGGAGGCGACGCGAGGCGAAGAAGCACTGGCATGCCTCGGACGGTGCGTCATGACATGCTGGTGGGAAACGAACAGGAGCCTGCTGTGGGAAAATCGATCGACGTACTGACACAAGAGACTGTCGAGTTGCTGCAGCAGATGATCAGGAATCAGTGCGTCAACCACGGCACCCCTGAATCGGGCAATGAGGACCGAAACGCCCGGCTGCTACGCGATGAGCTCGAAGGAATCGGCGTTGACTTCGAGGTTATCGAGCCTGCGCCGGGGCGTTCATCGATGATCGCTCGTTACGAAGGCACCGATCCAACTGCGCCTTCGTTGTGCCTGATGGGCCACACCGACGTGGTGCCGGTCAGCCCCGATGGCTGGATGCATGACCCGTTCGGTGGTGAGCTGATCACGGCCGACGATGGCACCCCAGAAATATGGGGTCGGGGCGCCGTCGACATGTTGAACCTCACGTCTTCGATGATGGTTGCGTTCCGCGAGATCGTTCGATCGGGCAAGCGTTATCCGGGCGACTTGATCTATTTTGCTGTCGCCGACGAAGAGGCAGGCGGTGCCCTAGGAGCAAAGGAGATCGTCGACAATCACTGGGATGCGATCAAGTGCGACTACGTGCTCACCGAGAACGGCGGGATCACCACCTCGACGGCCGATGGCACCACGGTGATGATGACCACGGGGGAGAAGAAGGGGGCCTTCCGCCATCTCGAAATCAGCGGCGAGCCGGGCCATGGGTCTCGGCCATACCGCAGTGACAACGCGCTGGTGAAGGCGGCCAAGATCGTGACTCGTATGACCGAGTACGAGATCGCACCCAAACTCGACGACATGTTCAGCGAGCGGGTGCGGGCTCTTGGCCTGGGAGCAGAGATGGAGGACAAGCTCCTTGATCCAGATCAGGTCGACGCTGCGCTGGCAAGCCTGCCTCGGGGCACCGCAAGCAATCTGCATTCGTGCTGCCAAATGTCGTTCAGCCCCAACATGGTGAACAGCGGCGAGAAAGCCAATACCGTCCCCGATCGGGCAGACCTGTACGTCGACATTCGGGTGCTGCCCAGCGAGACACAAGACGATGCTGATCGCCATCTGCGAGCCATCATCGGCGAGGATCTGCTGCCGTCGGTGAAGATCAACCGACTGTTCGACTCGCCAGACGGACCGTCGATGTCCAGCACCGACACACCGTTGTGGTCAGCGTTGACGGACTCGGTGCAGATGGCGTATCCGACGGCTCGGGTTGTGCCGTCGATGGTCACAGGCGGAACCGACGCCCGTTTCTTTCGAGCCAAGGGTGTGCCTGCCTATGGCGCCGGTCTGCTCAGCAACAAGGTCTCTTTTGCCGAATTCGGCAGCCGTTTCCACGGTCACAATGAGCGCATCGACGTCGAGTCACTCAAACTCACCACCGAACTGTGGCTCAACGTCTGCAACCGACTCTGGGCCTAACGCGCTTGCCGTCGTCCGTACCTGGTCAGCAGTCGCAGGGTCTCTAGTCTCAGGTCCCGGCGGGTGGTTCGGTGCCGAGCACCGACGCCCGCTCGCCATAACGGCTGTGTGGTTGATAATCCCAGACGGCGTGGTGTTGGGTGCAGCGGTTGTCCCACAGGGTGAGGGTGTTGGGTTCCCACTGCACCCGGCAGTAGAGCCGAGGGGTCGCAGCGATATGAGCGAAGAGTGCATCGAGCAGCGCCTTACTTTCCCATCGTCGTAAGCCCTTGATGTGGGATGTGAAGCCGCTGTTGACATACAGCACCTTCTTTCCGGTGATCGGGTGCACGGCGATCACCGGATGTTCACTTCGTGGATACCCGCCCTCGGGAGGGGTCGACCCGTAAGCACCGACATAAGGCACGCCGCCGTCGTGTACTGCGGTCAGTCCTTCGAGAAACTGCTGCATGGTCGGTGACAGTAAGTCATAGGCCAGGTACATGTCGGCAAACAACGTGTCGCCGCCACCGACCTCGGGCGTTTCGGTGATGTAGAGCGCAGATGCAAGGGGAGGGATTGCATCGCAGGTGACGTCGGTATGCCACGCATCGCCAGCGGTGTAGGGCGAGTCCTTCGTGGTCTTGACGATGAGGATTTCGGGATCGGACTTTCGGGAGTAATTCATCGGATGCACGTGTAGGTCGCCGAAGTAACGGCCGAAGGCCTTGTGTGCCTCTCGGTCGAGATGCTGGTTTCGAAACACCAGCACACCCCAGTCGGCAAAGGCCTGGTGGATGTCATGCAGCCGTGGTGCATCGAGCGGTTGTGACAGATCGAGGCCCTCGACCTGGGCCCCGAGGTGTGGCGTGAGCGTGCTGACCACAAAGCTGTCATAACGCTCGGTTCGCGACTTGAGTTCCGACCCGATCATCGGTGTTGCCTCGGTGATAGCCATTGGTCATTCCTCGATGTGGTGATCTCCTTGTTGCCCCGCTTGCCAAGGCACGCAGCGCAGACACGTGTATCACGAGATGACATTGGCATCGAACCCGATGGAAGTGCGTGAGCTCACCACAACGAACGGTGGCGCTGCTTGCCGGCAAAGGCGGAGGTAGCAGGGGAAGGCCATGGCGGAAGGATGCCACTAGTGCGTGAGCGATGAGCGCGACAAGACACCGCCAGGGTTTGGCGGTGGTTGGCTGTCGGGTTTGCCCTTGTCGTGGGCGGGACCCTGGGAGAGGCTGGCCAACGGTGGGGCGGTCTACCCAAGGCTGGTGGCCATTGCGGGACCTCAGCTATTCAGCCAATGGGGGTGCGTTCCATGCCTGGGCCGTTTTCGTTGGTGTCGCCCCAGTAGTGAGGCAGCCGCAGATAACCCACTCGGGGCAGCTCCTGTGCCACGTGCAAACCTTGGTGCAGTTTCAGCCGTTGGATGGTGCGGACATGGGTCAGCATCTCGTAGAAGACCATCCACAGAGATGCTTCGAGCGAATAACGCAGGTGCCCGGCTTGGGCAGGATCGGGTCCAGCGCCTCGGGGCAAGGTAGTGATGGCGTACTCCCAAAACGCTGTCCCTCGCACGCTGGTTAGATCGGCCCGCAGCATCTCGATTGGCTGTTCGGTAACAACTCGTTCCAGCCAACTAATTCCGACGTCCACTTTGGCGATCAGGTCAGGGATATCCCAGAACAGGTCTTCGTCGAGCACCCGATCCCACCTGGCACCGGCCTTCGACATCTGGTGGTCTTCCCACACAATCGGCGCGGGAACATCACCGTCAGGCCACAGCAACCGGCCGCACCGCCGGCTGGTGAACACCAGCGCGTCCCAACCAATATGGGATACCTGCCGGCGGATCGACCACCACATCCACTCGTTCTCAGGACTGAGATCATCGAAGTCCAGCTGCTCGTCGGTCAGCCCGGCGACCTCGGTCTGTATCCAGTCGATCAGCCGTCGATACGGCGGCATGACGGCCACCGATTCGTCGTCCGGCATCTCAACGATGTTCTGGTCAACATGTGCCATGCTTTCGTCTCCTCGTCCTGTTTCTTCGTCTCGTCTGGTCGTGGTTAATAGATGCTGAAGCCGCCGTCGATTTTGATGACGTCGCCGGTGTGCCACCGTGAAGCATCACTCATCAAGTAGATCGCGATCGCGCCGAAATCATCGGGTTGGCCCCAGCGGCGCATCGGGATCCGGGGAAGTACGTTGTCAACGAACTTCTGATACCCAAACGCCGCTTCGGTCATCGCGGTTTCAATCCAGCCAGGAATAATCGCGTTGGCAGTGATCTTGTAACGAGCCATCTCGGTCGACAAACCCATCATCATGGCGATCATCGCGCCCTTGGTCGACGCATACGCTTGACTTTTCGCAGCGCCCTGAATGGCCGTGCCACTCGACGTGAGTATCAGGCTTCCACCTTCACCTTGGGCCACCATCTGGCGGGTGGCCGCTCGCAGCGTGAAGAAAACACCGTGCAGGTTCACGTCGATGACGCTGAACCAGTCTTCGTTCGAGTGCTCATAAAACGGCTTGTCGTTGTTGCTGCTTACCCCAGCGTTTGGGAAACAGGCATCGATACGGCCGTAGCGCTCGATTACCGCTGCCATGGACTCTTCGACTTGTTCCTCGGAGGAGACATCACACATGATGGCGGATGCCGATGGATTGATCGCTTGTAGCTCAGCTTCGGCCACAGCGTTCTTGTCAGCATTTGTGCCCCAGATACTCACGTCGGCACCAGCCGCTGCAACTGCTCGGGCGAAACCCAGACCGATGCCGCTGTTGCCGCCTGTGATAACTGCTGTTTTGCCCGTTAGGTCGAATCCGTCATAGCTCATGAGCACACACTACGTATCACATCGATAGATTCGTAAAAGCTAGGCCCGGCTGCTGGTCTGGGCCAGCAAGCCTCGAAACCGAGGTGGCGCAGGACGTAGGGCCCTGGACAATGACACGGCCGGTGGCGACCATAGCGGTGGCTCGGACCATCCGATCCGACCTGGCGAATATGAGTGTCGTGACCAATCTTCCGGTAACAGCTGTCCTTGGAGCGGGGGCGTGGGGTACCGCGCTCGCGTCGTTACTGGCCGCCAAGGGGGTGTCAACGCGAATATGGGCCCGAGAACCCGAGGTCGCAGCCGATATTGGTATCCGTCACGAGAATCGACGATTCCTTGCTGGCTTCGATCTGCCAGCCGAGCTTGAGGCAACGAACGACACTGAGCTGGCACTTCGAGATGCTGATGTCGTTGTCAACGCGGTGCCGACACAACACATTCGCTCGGTCCTGGAGCCGGTAGCTCCGGTTCTGGTGGCCGCCGACTCCAGCATCTCGGTATCGAAAGGTATCGAGATGGGCACACTTGCGACACCCCACCAAATTCTGGGCGAAATGGTCGTGGTCGCGGACAAGGTGGTTGCGCTGTCGGGCCCGTCATTCGCCGACGAGGTGGCGGCCTGTGAACCGACTGCGGTGACAGTCGCCGGTGTTGGCGCCGCTTGTGTCCGCCAGGCACGAGACCTGTTCTCAACAACATCGTTTCGTGTGTATTCGTCACCTGACATCATCAGTGTCGAACTTGGTGGTGCGCTCAAGAATGTCATGGCGATTGCCGTGGGAATCTCTGACGGGATCGGATTTGGGCGTAATACCAGAGCAGCGCTCATCGCCCGAGGCCTGGCGGAGATCACACGACTGGGGGAGGCGAGGGGCAGTGATGCGTTAACCCTGGGCGGGTTGTCTGGCGTCGGCGATCTGGTCTTGACCTGCACCGGTGACCTGTCGAGGAATAGAAACATCGGCATAGCAATCGGCCGAGGTGACCGACTGCCTGACATCTTGGCTTCGACCGACAAGGTTGCCGAAGGCGTCCAGACCAGCATTGCTGCCCGGGAAATGGGTTTGGAAGCAGGCATTGAGTTGCCGATTACAAACGAGGTTTGTGCTGTGCTTCACGAGAACAAGGACCGGAGGCAGGCTGTACTTGATCTCATGTCCCGGGTGCAGCGTGATGAACGATGGAAGTAACCCGTTAAGCCAGAGCGACATGTGTGGCAAATGGCCACCAAGCGGTCGGTGCCATAGTGTCAGAGGCAAAGGCAGACCAGCACATCCCTACGTCCAGGTAGTCAACTCTCGTGGAACCGAAAAGCCAGTTAGGCAATTACACGCTCGAGGCGAGATTGGGTAGCGGCGCGACCGCCGATGTGTTCATGGCTACCCAGGTGAGCGTTGAACGTTCTGTCGCCATCAAAGTAATGCATTCACATCTCGCCCACAGCCATGACTTCGCGGCACGGTTTCAGCGCGAGGCCCGAGCAATGGGGCAGCTGCAACATCCCCACATCGCCCGAGTGATCGATTTCGACGCGACCGGTGAACATCCCTACATGGTGATCGAGTATCTTCCTGGCGGTTCGTTGCGTGAACACCTCGACGAGCACGACGGCCCGCTCAGCCCGGCTGCTGCTGTTTCGGTCGCTGGCCAGCTGGCCGATGCACTGCAGTACGCACACGCCATCGGAATGGTCCACCGAGACATCAAACCCGCCAACGTCATGTTCGTCGATGATGCGCGACATCACGCGGTGCTGACCGACTTCGGGATTGCTCGACTTGCCGACGAAGCCATGACTGCAACCGGCGCTGTTCTTGGAACACCGGCCTACATCGCTCCCGAACAGGTCAGAGGTGAGCGAGCCGAGGCTGCTGCCGACCAGTACGGACTTGGCGTGATGCTCTACGAGATGGTTACCGGCCACTATCCTTTCGAAGCCGATTCTGTGCACGCACTCATGATGAAACACATCAGTGAGCCGGTGCCGTCAGCCTGTGCGAGCAACCCGCTGGTGTCGGCGGCGCTCGACGAGGTTATTCAACGGGCAATGGCCAAATCTCCCGAGGACCGCTTCGCAGACGTCGGCCAGATGCGACTAGCCCTCGATCAAGCGGTGGCTGGCGACATCGACACAGTAACTGGATCTGCTCAGACGGCTGGCGACTGTCGACCGCTAGGCCGGGTAGCGAACCCGACGGTGGTGGTTGCGTACCCTGAAGCTTCGACCGATGGAGGACGGCCGCGGGGACAGCTCATCGCTGCCGCAATCGCCAGCGTCCTGCTGGTCGCCGGTGCCGTAGCTGGTGCAACCCAGCTACTCGGTGGCGACGATTCGACGGACGCCATCGCGGGGACTTCCGAGGACCAGGTGCAGCTCGCTCCCAATGCCAGTGACGGCACCACAGCGACGGACGATGCTGCACTATCACCAGCGACCGAACCAGCCGAGGCCGATACTGAACTAGCGCCTGCACCCTCGCCAGCAACCGATAGAGAAACGTCTCAGGTGGCCGTGCCGAGCTTTGACACAAAGAACATCCCGGCGCTCTTCGTGCACAACGCCACAATTCTTGACGGTCGACTTATTGTTGGCGTCGACCGCTCCCGTCAACCGTCGGCGGGCACAAGCTACATGGCTTGGCTCGACGGTGTTGTCGGCCCTGCTGGCGAGATCGTGATTGATCAAAACGGACAGGCTCGACTTGAATCCGCAATGCCAGATGTGGCGCTCGTGCGCTCGTTCATGGTGAGCGAAGAACCAACGGGATCCAACCCGTCTGCGCCATCGGGTCCGATCGTTCTTTCGGCAGGCCTCGACGAGATAGCCGGTGGTGCAATAACAATCTCGGTCAGTGCGCTCGACGCTGCGGAACGTGAGCTGGGGATCGCACGAGAGCACGATCTATTGATGCGCAACGAAATCGAAGCTGGCAACCTCGACGAAGTTCGTCGTCATGCGGAACATGTCGTAAACATCATGGATGGCGCCGCAGGCGACACTTTCGGCGACCTTGATCGCAATGGCCGCGCCGAGAACCCGGGTGATGACATCGGAGTCCGTGGCCATCTGGCAAACGTTTCAGCGTCGGTAGCCGATGGTTTTCTTGGGACGGAATTCGCAGCAGCCCAAACCCGAGCGACTGACCAGATCGCCGTGGCTGAGCGTGAGTTCCTTCGGGTCCTCGCAGCAGACACGATCGGCGAAATGAGCCTCGATTCAGGAACTGAGCAGATCGAAGCGATCGCCCGAAGCCTGGCCCAGGCACGATCGCTCCTGCACGCCCAGTTCGCCATCGACCTCGTAAGCGATGCCCCGGTGCCAGCATCCGACATCGTCGGCACAGGCGTCGTATGGCTTCTGCCCTCAGGACGCGAGATCGTGCTGCGCTCCGGTCCCGGTGGGTTTCCCGTATCCGCCGATGCGCCAGCCAACCCCGAACTGTTCGTGCAAGTCGGCGATGGTACCGCTGCAACAAGGCTCGGCGCACTCGATGCGTTGAACATGTTGACCGTCTCGATTACGGCCGATCAGCTGGCCCAGTTCGACGAGCTGATTGTGGCTGTAGATGCGCCCGATTCAGCTGGGTCCGGGTTACAGGTCATTGCTCGTATCGCTCCACCGGTCGAAGCGTTGGCGGTAGCCGAGGCACTGTTGGCGACCGATGGCAGTCTGGCCCAGCTCAACGCCCAGGCTCAGCTTGTTATTGACCACATCGATCTGATGCAACGAGAGATCAATGGCGGCACACTTCGTGAGCTACGACGTCATGCTGAGCACGTGGTGAATCTTGTCGAAGGTGCTTCAGGAGAACATTTCGGCGATCTCGATGGCGACGGCGTCTCCCAAAACCCCGGCGATGACATTGGGGTACTCGCACACCTCGACGGCCTCAGCGCTGCGGTCTTGTCGTTACCGCAGGACACTGATGAACAAGCGTTCTACACAGCAATTTGGTTGGATGCGATCGAGATCGTTCGTGGGCATGCAGTCGTTGTTGTTGACCAGGCGCTGCGGGTGAACGCGACCGATTCGCCTGCCGAGGCGCAACCGTTTGTTACGGGTGCGTTCGCATCGGGCGTGTCGATGCTCGACGGAACCGACGCCGACGGAAATGGTGTGATCGAGATGTTCTCGGGCGAATTTGGAATCCGCAGCCTTGATGAGCGGGCTCCGACGCTCGTCGTGGCACAGATGTTCTCCGAGGGCTGACGCCGCTGTGGAGCGAAACCTTCAAAGGGAAGCGACCTCATGACTCGACCTACGCCGCTGGCCGGCATCCGCATCATCGACCTGACCCAGGTCCTGGCTGGCCCGTACTGCACGTATCAACTTGCTCTTCTCGGCGCCGAGGTCATCAAGGTCGAACCCCCCGGTGGCGAATGGACTCGGCTCGGAGGCGGGATCGACGAGTTAGCTGCACAGCGCCTTGGGTCGTTGTTCTGCGTGCAGAACAGTGACAAGCAGTTCGTCGAAGCCGACCTGAAGGACCCCGCCGATCTTGGAGCCGTATTGCACCTGGTAGACGATGCCGACGTGTTCATTCAGAACTACCGCCCAGGCGTCGCCGAACGTCTCGGACTTGGCGTCGATGCGCTGCAGGCTCGAAACCCCGAGATCGTGTACTGCTCCTTGTCGGCATACGGTGCCGATGGCCCGATCGGAGGTCGACCGGCGTATGACCATGTGGTGCAAGCGATGTCGGGAATCATGGAGACTACGGGTACCGACGAGATGGGACCGGTCAAGGTAGGCGCTCCGTATGTCGACTATGCGACTGGTTTGAACGCAGCGTTTGCGGTAATGGCAGCGCTGGCCGAACGGACCCGAACTGGCGAGGGTCAGGTCGTTGACGTGTCGATGCTCGATACCACATTGAACCTCATGGCATCGAATATGTCAGCGGTAGCGACGACCGGCAACGACCTGCCAAAGCTCGGAAACGAGGCAGCCAGTGGATCCCCGTCGTCGGGGTGTTTCACGACTGGTGATGGCGAACACATCATGCTCGCTGCCAACAATGAACGCCAGTTCGCTGACTTGTGCAAAGGCCTCGGCCATCCGGAATGGGCGAGCGACGAACGCTGGTCTGGACCAACCGTGCGCCGTCAGAACCAGGCTGAACTTCGCGATCTGATGGCCGAAGCATTCGCCTCTGACAGCGCACAGGCATGGGAGGTCCGCCTCGTCAACTGCAGTGTGCCAGCGAGTCGCGTCCGCAAACTATCCGAGGTCATCGACGAGGGTCAACCAGCGGCCCGAGGACTACTTCACGACATCGACGTGGGCGTCGAAGCAACCGTTGTTCGGGTTCCTGGCATTGGTTTTCAGCTGAATGGGGACAGTCTCGGACCACGACATGCCCCTAGGCCGGTGGGCAGTGACAACGACAGGTGGCTTCGAAAGTAGTGAATTCGGGAAGTGCCCATGCTGCTGACACGATCCTGCGGGTGGACGGTGAGCTAGGGCTCGGGTGCGGGCAGTCAGGTCAATCGGTGTCGATGGGGCGAATCACGAGTCCGCTTGGGAGTTTCGGCAAGAAGTACGTGGACTTGGGAGGCATAGCCCGACCCGTGTCCGCCACCATCATGACGTCACGGACCGACGTTGGATACGGCAGGAACCAGGCCTCGTAGGAGTCTGGGTCGTGGGCGTCGTCCGCGGTATCAGCAATGAAGCTCAGCCGTGAATCAGTCCGAGGGTTGGTCACCCCAAAGAGAGGCTCGAGTATCAGGTTCTGGAGCAGATTGACATCGAGTCGGTCGTAGGGATCTGCCGGGATGAGTGCCGCTGGGATCGTGAGCACAAAACTACGGTCGTCGATGCGCACGCCTACCTGTTGACGAGCTGTCGGCCGAGGAACTTCGAGGCTTGACTCCTCGAGACCGAACTTCTCACGGAGCGCATTGACGATGTCGGCGGTGTTGACATGTTGGTCCTTGATCGCTCGAGCGAAGGCCCACACTTTGAGTTCGTTCTCGGCGAATAACCCTGCGGGGATGTGGGGATCGGACCTGTCTTCGGCCGCGGCCAACGCAGAAGCGGCCGCTAGGCGATGGTGCCCGTCGGTTATGTAGAGGACATCGCTGAAGTTAGCGCACAGATTCACCGCGTCGTCGCCGGCCACGACCCAAAGCGAGTGTTGCATTCCATCTATGGCCACGAACGTGATGTCTGCGTCACGCTGCGTGTGGCTGGCTAGGGAGACGGCGACCTCGGGGTGATCGTAGTGGGCAAGAGCCACAGGATTGCCAAAGATTCGGGTTGATTTCATGTACTTCAGCATCTTGCGTTCGCTTTTTGCGATGGTCGTTTCGTGACGTTTAACGAGGCCGGTGTCGAATGCTGCGAGGGATACGTCGGCGATCAGGCCAGTCGCTATGAAAGCGCCGCGCGTCAAACGATGAATGATGACCGAAGAGTCGACCGGCCGGAGAGCATCGAGGTCGCGGCAACGCTGGAGCCAGTCCATGGCCTGGGCGTGATGGGCACCAGCGCCCCGGCCAACGACACGGCGGAAGCTCAAGTCGTCGAGGCGGGAAGCGTTCTTTTGTTCGCTCGACAACATCGACGATGGCGGTCCGACAATCCGATGGGCGTGAGCCGCTGATGGAATGAAGCCGGTGAAGGGCGTGAGCAATGAAGTCATGACAGACACATACTGTCACCACCAGCCGCTCGATTTGTGTTTGCGGCTTGATGGACTACTTGCCGAACCATCGGTGGCGATCTAGATCCGGATGTTTACCGATATCAAGATCAAAACATAGAAGCTGAGTAGCTTCGGACGCCTGTGTCTTAGCTATCAGCGCGGTCCGATGGGTGCGTGAGCGCAGCGGTTTGCGGTTTGGTAGTCGAGTGATGTGTGTTAGTGATGCAGCTTGCGGTCATGGTTCTAGTAGCTTCTCGTTATGGACCATAGGGATGTTGAGGTCCGTATATGGAGGCTTTAACGGCGAGTCGAGCGAGAAAAAGGTGCCCGAGAGGAAGCAGAATCGATTGCAGACAGCAAAATAGCTGAACTTTATTACGAAAATTCCCTGCTTAATGCAAAGGTAAATTCGCGGGCTGAAGAACTGCGCAAATTTGCCTTGCAGCATGTGGTAAACGAAGCGGCAATAAATGGTCGCACTCTGTCGGGTATCAGGAACATTCTCGGAAGCTAACTACGGTCATTACCTGCACATCTGTGCGTTACCTGCACATCTGTGGGAAAGTGAAATCATTGGTCGACTTGGTTCTGCCCAGGCTTTGGTTGATGTGTGGGTTTAGAAATTGTTAGGCCGCACGGCGTGCGGGTTGGTGGATTGTTTCGAACTCTATTGGGGTGAGTTTGCCGAGTCCTCGTTGGCGTCGTCGTCGGCGGTGGTATTTGGCTTCGATCTAGATGACGATTGCCATGCGGGGCTCATCGCGTGTCTCGCAGCGCTGGCGGTCGAGCACGTTCTTTTGTAGCGGGGAGAAGAACGACTCTGCAGTAGCGTTGTCGCCGGCTGCGCCGGTATAGTCGCCGGTAATAACCGGCGGATGGAGTTTGCCAATGATGGGCATGATCTTCAATGAAATCGAAGAGATTATCGTCGAACTTTTCGATGAAGATGAGTGGGACCGGATCCTTGAGGAATGCGGGCTTGAGGGCGCCTACACGTCGCTCGGTTACTACCCCGATGCTGAAGTCTGGAGCATCGTCCGATCCGTTTCGCAACTACTGGATTTAGAAGTAGCTGAGACATTGCGGCAAGTTGGGAGGCTCCTGCTCCCAAAGTTGGTGGCGCGTATCCCTGGGGTCTGTGCCGCTTTCGAGTCGGCAACAGAACTTCTTCTTAACGTGAACCAGATTATTCACCCTCAGGTTAAGGTGATGTACCCGGACGCAATCCCGCCAGTTTTCGAGTTCGAACACGATCAGGAATGGATACTGGTCCATTACCGTTCTGCGCGGTTGTTTTCGGCACTTGCCGAAGGATTCATCATGGGGGCCGCTGAGTATTTCGATGAACTTTGTGAGATAGAGGCATTTGAATTGCCGAAACCAGAAGGCGCATCATTTCGGGTTAGGTTCTCACCAACCGTAGTTGGGTAGTTTGCGCTATGGATCGGCAAGATGAAGTTCTGCTGTCAAAACTTGAACGGCGAGTCAAGCGCGAAAAAAGTGCCCGACGGGAAGCAGAAGCGATTGCAGCCGGCAAAATAGTTGAACTTCATCAGGCGAATTCCCTGCTTAAGACCCGGGTAAATGAGCAGGCTGAAGAACTGCGCTTGGCTACATTGCAGCATGAACTAGGCGAAGAGGCGCTGGATAGTAGCGTGCTCTCGGAAATCAGCGACATGCTCGACAGCGGAAGTAGCATTGAAGAGCTCGTGACGCCGATGTTGCGGCGTCTCCAATTGACTATTCCCGATGGAAGATGCTCCTTGTGGCGAATAGAAAGATCTGGCTTCGCTAGTGAGATAGTCGTGCGTGATTCGTCTCCTGACGCCAACCTGATTCCTATCCAGAACATGGATCTGGATTCCATTGGAAGGGCTACCCTCGAAGCGTTGGGTTCCAATGTTCGCCAGGGACAAATGCTGTTGATGGCGCCCGGCCTTTCTGACACAGAGCAGGTTGAAACGCCTGCAAGAGATGCGTATCCATTAGCTAGCCCCCCTTTGCAAGTTAGCTTGATGAGCGACGTCCACTCGAGAGTTATCTTGGACGGTCTTGGCCTGAGCGGTGTTGACCTGAAGGTGCTCGGCCCTCAAACATTCTTGCTCGGCGTTCTTATGGTTACCGACGACGTTGTGGAGATACTGGTCGTTGGTTCTCAGGCCTTGCGAACTGCATCATCGTTGCGCATCGTAAACCTGATGCGGTCCACTCTGATTCTTGTTAAGCGGCATTTCGCCGAACTCGCGCTTGAAAGCCGACTGGTTGAAGAATCGTTGCGAGCGAAACGGGGGCATGATTTCTTGATCGAAAGTGCCAAGTCGTTGATGGCAGCTTCGGTGACGGATCGTCCCGCAGTGATTAATTCCATGCTCACGAAGCTAGGTTCCCTTATGGGGAACGTGACCATCGTTAATTGGCACATCGATTACTTGAAAGACCGCTATGTCTCTTGGGATCGAAGCCGCCACCCTCAGAGCAATTTTTTTGGCGAGACTATAGATTTTGGCGTCGGGCTCTTAGACGACTGCCGTGTTGCCAATTCCATCAGGCAGACGCCCACTCATCTTGCTATGGCCCGAGGGATAGATTCCGTGGGACGACCGACAATGATTCTGCAAGCGACCAGTGAGACGGCGGTTGTTTGGGACAGCGTCCTTGAGTTATTCGAAAAAACAGGCGGTTGGCTTGGTGCGCATGAAGGCTATTTTGAGGCCAGAGAGCGGGCAGAAGTCGCACTTTCGGCCACTCCGTGGGCTTCGTCGATCTGGACCAGCATCGACCTCCAGAAGCCATTCACAGCCGACAACATAGCTCTCGTAGAGGGCAATCGGTCCTTCTACAACCTCCACGGGCTGGAAGCGGGCAGCTTCCCGGAACCAAACGACCTTGTGTACTGGAACCTTTCGGATGTTCCGAAAAAGTGGCGAGATAGCGCCGGATGGATGTTCGAGGAGGTCGAGCGCCGACTTCGAGATCAGCGTTATGGACCTCAATCTGAAGCAGCGACGTCGAACAAAAATTTGGTTGTGGGAAGATGTGCAGGCGGAACGCCAAGGTTGCTGGAAATTTTCTGGACCAGCGATTACTTCGTCGGCGTACATAATCACAGACAAGAGTATGCAGAAGATATTACGGATCAACTCCTCAGGACTCGCAGGAGGGAGTCCGAACGGAAGGCAAGACAAATCAAGGCCGAATATCTTGCAAATCACGATGACCTCACCGGCCTTTTCAATCGCCGAGGCTTGCTGAATCAAATTAGCCAAATAGCTTCCTCTGACGATCTCAGCTATCTGGCCATTTTTGATCTAGACAGGTTTAAAGATCTTAATGGGACCATCGGGCATGACTTCGGAGATGAGTTCCTCAAAGTGATCGCTAGGCGACTCCTCAATAGCAGTCGACCGGAAGATGCTGTTGGTCGCCTTGGAGGGGATGAATTTGTAGTGGCCATACGTTGGCAAAGAGACATGGCTGTTGTGAATGAAATAGTTCAGGAAATGGTCGACTCTGTCAGCACCGTTGTTGAAATTTCAGGCATTCGCGTATATCCCTCGTTGAGCGTTGGGTTGTCGCGTGGATTACAAGTTGGAGATCTGCACTCAGGCTTAAGACAAGCAGACCTGGCAATGCGTAAAGCGAAGCGCTCATCAGAAAGCAACATTGTTAGTGTCTTTGATGATGACCTGCTCACCGCGGTTAGCCAACGAAGGGTGTTAGATCAAGAACTACGTGACGCGTTGAGACGGAGCGAACTACTCGTTCATTACCAACCTTTGGTGTCAATGAGAACTGGTTTAATTATCGGTGCAGAGGCGCTTGTTCGTTGGGAACACCCCACACGAGGTCTCCTCTCTGCCGGCTCGTTCATTGAGGACGCTGAGCTTTTAGGTCTCGCCTCGTCATTGAGCAGCTTTGTGTTGGAATTGGCTTGCGCCGAGGCAGCAACGTGGCCTCATCAATCTGGTTACAAACAAGTGCGTGTGAACTTGACTGCCGACCAAGTTGCCGACAAAAATCTCCCTACCACTATCGAATACCTCCTTGAAACAGCGGGCCTCGACCCCGAAGGTCTCTGTCTCGAGATAACTGAGACAGCGATTATGAAAGACCCTGCAAAGACGCGAAAAGTAGTCGACGACTTGCGTCGTCTTGGCGTAGCGATTTCTCTAGACGATTTCGGCACAGGATATAGCTCTCTGTCTCACCTTAAGAACCTGAGCGTCGACTCGATAAAAGTCGATAAGTCATTTGTAAGAGATGTAGAACGTGACCAGAGCAGCATTAACTTCGTAACGGCAATAGTTGGCCTGGCCAAAGGGATGGACCTCGGAGTCGTCGTGGAAGGAATCGAGACTGAGCAAGAAGCCAAGGTCTTCTTGGATCTTAATTGTGACGAGGCCCAAGGTTTTTACTACCACAAACCGATGCCAGCCGATAAGTTTCGAGGATTGCTCGAATCTGAGCAGGGAATGGGCGCACAGCCATAGGTGTTCGAGATTGTTGCGTAGCTATTGCGCCGGAAAACGGTGAATAAAGGTCGCTAATACGTCTTATGAGCACTGGTGGACGGACTGAACCGTCCGTGCTTCCGCACGCGTGGCTAGTCGCGTCCGAGGTCTGCCTTCTGAGGTCGTGCCTGATTACGAAATGTCTAAAGATCTTTTGGGACCACGATGATACGGCTCGCTTCTCTTCGGGTAAATCGATGCCCCAAAATTTCACGGTCTGTGGCAGCGGAGCGGGTCCCTCTCTGCCTTGGCTCTGTCCAATCTTCCCAGTCGGCGATGGTCATGTCGTTCCAGCGCTCGACAATATACATGAGCCCCTCATTGTCTTCAGTAGTCGCGTCACAGGCGCTGGCGAGGCTTCGGCGATCGACACGCTACTCGGACCAACGATCGGATCCATCTCAAGTGGTCACGCACGATGCAGTCTCGCGTTCAGACGCTGGCGATCGAGTTGAAGCCCAAAAAGGCTGGCAGGCTCGTGATAGTCGGAGGGAAAATCACCAAACAGGTGCTGCTGACACACCAAACTCTCCTCGACCGGTTAAGCCCGCCGGGTGCCGACGGGAATCACCATCGTGGTCTGATTCCAGTACTCGCAGTCTGGTGGAGGCTGTAATCCTTCGACTTTGACCAGTCTGACTTCTTCGTAATTGTCTAGCCAGAGTTTGAGATGCTCGGGTCGAAAGTCTGTCGTCTCGTCCGAATAGACAGTGAGCACACCCCCAACCTGGAGCAGTTCGCGAGCCGCCCCGATGAATGGGTAGTGGTTGCAAGAACGCTCGTCTTCACTCATGGGATACGTGTCGAACAAGATGCCGTCAAACCTCTGGCCCATCCCTGGTATGACCTCTTGCCAGAATCCTTCGACCACGGTGACCGGCGTCGAGTGGCTCTCACCCCAGTCCCTGGCGGCCTGAGCCACGACGGGATGTGCCTCGATCACCGTGTAGGAAGCACAACCCGATTCCATGATCGCTGTCGCAGAAATGCCCATACCAAAGCCGACTTCGAGAATGTCTCCGCCGTTTCTTGTGACCTCGGTCGCAAGAACACGCATAAGAGGCTCTTCCCAACGCTGCATGACTTGCCAGCCACCAATGAGTAGCTCAAGGTCGGTCACCTCGACATTGAGGGTCACCCAGTCGCGGTTGTTGGAAGGGTAACGCTTCACAGTTCGGTGTCTCCTTGCTTGATTTTGGAAGGGCGCCCGTTTACAAGGTTCCGGCAACGCAACCGGCCCCGGTAGCAATCGGTTCCGGCAGTATGGCTCTGCCCGGGATCGGTCCATGTTGGGCCAGCGACTTCTTCACCATCGGGTGGATGTTTGATCTCGGTGCACTGGGTAGCAGTTTGTCACAGACGTTCACATGTCCTTGGGAATCGTTGTAAGTTGCCTTTCTATCATTCCCAGCCACGTAACTTAGGATTCCTTGGGTAACGGTGGCCTTCGAAGATGCCAAAGCGATGGAATGCCCCCTACTCGGACAGGGCTCTGAAGATCAGGCGGTGTCGAGGTCGCGGCGTTCGAACAACGCAATACCGGTCGTTGCGGTCACCAAAGCGATCGTGCACAGAACGATGATGGATAACCAGCTCTGGTCGCTCGCCGGCAGGTGCGTGACATGTCGAATGGGGGAGACGTTCATCGCCTGATCAGGGAGGCGGAGAAGATCACCAAACAGAAAGATGATCGCGACCAGAGCGAACACGCCCCAGGCGATCAAAGCGAGCCGGCGCGCCCACCCGTACAGCAGAACGCCGATACCTGCCACGGCCCATAACGCGGGCACACGAGCGAGGGCAGCAGCGATCGTCTCGCTGAAGTCGGTGAACTGACCGACAACCAGAGCATCGGTAACCGATAGTCCGATGCCGGCTGCCACCATGAGCGCTGGCGCAGCAAGGGCGGTAAACGCCATGTGCGACATGAGCCAGGTCCGTCGAGAGATGGCGGTGGCGAGAACCGGCTCTGCTCGACCTGCGACCTCTTCATTCCTTGGTCGAAGAAGCGACTGGATGACTCCAGCGGTGGCGATGATGCCGGTCATGGACAGAATCACCGTGATGAAGCCGTCGCGAAGTTGGTCGCCGCTCATGCCCAGCCCTTCGAGCACTTCGAGCATCGCCTCGTTGTCCTCGACGAAATCGTCGATTGCGCTAATCACTGAGCCGTAAATGCCGCCGACAAACATCGCCCCGACTGTCCACCAAAGCAGCGTCGAGCGTTGGAGGCGCCAGGCAAAACCAAGTGGTGTACCTAACGACGATCGCGCAACGGCAGGGCCCGGCCTCTGCTGGATCATGCCAGCGCCGACATCGCGTCGTGCTGCGAATGTAATGGCGACCCCTATGGCCGCAGCGATCGCCAGTATCGATACGACGAAGGGCCATACAACCACGTCGCCGAATGCATTGACTGCTTGCACCCAGCCGAGGGGTGACACCATCGATAACCAGCTATCTCGGACATCGCCGATTGCTCGTAGCGCAAAGGCAACCGCCACCACCGCTAGCGAGGCGCCGGTGGCAGCTCCGCTGTACTCGAACACTTGGACCCAAATCAGGGCAATCGCGGCGAACAACAGACCACACAAGGTCAGGCTTGCGCCGTACAGCAACGTCCGGCCAGCGGCCTGGCCATCGGCGATGAAGACGGCACTGGTGCCTAGCCCAAGAATCACGTTGGCCGCCAAAGCAACGATGCCCACCGCTGCCAATGCACTCCACGGTCCAACCGAAGCTGCCCTGACCAGCTCTGCTCGGCCGGACTCTTCTTCTGACCGGGTGTGGCGAGCGATCAACAGGATGTTCATGAGCGCGACGATGGCGAGCGTGAACGCTCCGATCTCAAACGCGTAGCGGCCCCCGAACGTGTCGAGTGCATCCGGCGGCCCCTGCAATGCGATTGAAGCCCCATTGGTCTCCAACAACTGCGCCTGTTCGGCAAGCACTTGTGCGGCGGGGACTGCCCGTTTTTCTGCCTCGGCGTCGATGATGGCACGGAGCGAGAACGGGGTTATTGCCACCAGCGTGAGCAATCCAAGAAGCCACAAGGTCAGCTTGATCCGGTCGAGCCGCAGGAGTAAACGCACGAGGTGCTGCGTGCCAGCGAAACCGTTCTTGGACATCCGTTTTTCACACCTTTTTGTCTACTGCATAGTGGCGCATGAAGAGTTCTTCGAGCGTCGGCGGCTGACTCTCGATGGCCACGATGCCCAGATTCGCAATGTGGTTCATGACCTCGCCGAGTTTCGCGTTGGCCACGTTGAATGACGCGTGATGGTCGTCAGGGGCAACAAAGTCCGACACGCCGTCGACCGTGGCCATCTCGGCGATGGGTTCGGTGGTGGTGATAGTGAAGAAAGTTCTCGTCAGGTGCCGAAGTTCGGCCAACGTTCCGGCCTCGACGGTTCGTCCGTCGCGGATGATCGTCACCTGATCACACAATGATTCGACCTCGGCCAGGATGTGGCTGGAGAGGAGCACTGTCTTTCCACCCGTCAGCATCTCGCCGATCGTGTTCTGGAAGACGGTCTCCATTAGCGGGTCGAGCCCGGAGGTTGGTTCGTCGAAAATGAACAGCTCAGCGTTGCCAGCTAGGGCGGCAATGAGGGCCACCTTTTGCCGGTTGCCCTTGGAATATGTGCGGCTCTTCTTGGTCGGGTCGAGGTCGAACCTCTCGATCATGTCGTCCCGTCGTTTCGGGTCGAGACCCGAGCCAAGTCGACTGAAGAGATCTATGATTTCGCCGCCCGTCAGCCCAGGCCACAGGTTGACATCGCCAGGCACATACGCAATTCGTTTATGGAGTTCGACGGCGTCAGTCCAAGGATCTTGCCCGAGCACCCGCACCTGGCCAGAATCGTGGTGCAGGATCCCCATGAGGACGCGGATTGCGGTGGACTTTCCTGAGCCGTTCGGTCCGAGAAAGCCCATGACCTGTCCGGGTTCGACCCGAAGCTCTAACTCATCGAGGGCCTGTGTTGTGCCGAACGCCTTGGAGACTGTCTGCACATGGATAGCTGCCGTCATGCTGTCTCCGGGTCCTGAGTGAGTTCAATCAGCGTAACAACCATTGCGATTCTGGGTTCAGAGGAAGTCCTCGCTCGCGCATGGAGGAACACTCTGCCTGCTCACAGAACATGTATATAAGGTCAAGGTGCTTGCGGCGATTGCCCAAGGAAGCCTGAAACTGGTGCAGGTGTGATGTGGGCGTTGTGGATAGGGCGCTAACGCCGGCTAGTAGAATCCGACTCGATCATCGCCGACGTCGACACCTAAACCTGCCAACGATCGATTCGAATAGTTGAACACGCTGCAAACCTGGTTGACCTCGAGTATCTCCCCATCGTCAGCGCCTGCGTTTTGCATGACTTCAATGTCGTCGCGGGTGATCTCACCGGGTGTGAGCGTGAGTTTCTTGGTGTAGCGCAATAATTCCAGCTGTTTGCCGTCGAAGGTGTCTTCGAAGCGATCCGCGGCCATCGCTTCGTCGATTTCGGCTTGGCGAGCCGGGTCATTGAGAAGCCGTCGGTAGTTTGAGCCGTGATGGGTCGGCGAGTAGGTGCAATTGAGCAAGATCCCCGTGTACGTCGCTACGAGTTCCAAGAACCAGAGTTGGAGTTGGACATCAGGGTGATGAAGAACAGCCCGGTACAGCAGGTCATGCCCCAGAATCGTTTGGGGACGCAAACTCTTTGAGATGTAGACATTGTCGTAGGTCCCATGAGGCGACTTCGTCTTCTCATAGATCTCCTTCAATTCGCCCTTGGCCTGGTCAGGTGGGATGGTTTGTATCCACGTCATGTCAAGTCTTCTTTCCGTTTGCGTTACGTGGCCTCCATCCTGCCCCCAGCACCAGCACGAGAGTTGCCGTCGCCATCATGGACACATTCGATGGCACGAGGGCCAATGAAACGGGCGGCTCTGGCTTCGAACCAGCTGGAGGCCGAGTAGTGGTGGATGGCGATGTGGCGCTGGGCGATCTTGTAAGTGGTGCTTGAGCGCAAGTCCCAGGCCGAAACTCGCAGCGTTTATGGGCGCGGCCAGACTTGGCTGGGGTTTGGCGCCTGCAGCCCGCGCTCTTCGCAGAACTCGTTCTCAGCAACGGCCTGAAGGAGCTCAACCAAACCAGGGGTACACCCATGTGTTGTCGTTGGTCTAGGACGGCTCCTAAACCCGTGACGATAGATCCAGGCGATTGGCGCGATTCCGGTCTGGAGAACCCACGATGACAATCTCTCGTTCCCGTTCATGGCCAATCTGTCGGATCTGCTCTTTCTTGGGGGCGACATGCCTCTGGTGCTCACTGTTGGCATCGGCTACCCGGTCGGCTCCGACATCGACTACGTCTTTGAGCGGCGGGCGAAGGATCTTGTTAATCCCACTGGCCAGGAGGGGCCCGGTCACGATGGGGTTGCACCACTCTTCTTGCGCTTCATCCGGGAGGAGTTGTGGCCGTGGCTCAGCGAACGATTTGATGTCTCTGAGGACCGAACCTTGCGAGGCCATTCTCTTCCCGGGGGACAGCCATCTGACCGCAGCCGTTGTCGCCACGACGCATGGCATGCGGTGGGTATTCTCGTAAGGCCTCGACTGAAGTGAGGGATTCACCCGGACAGTTTCCGCACGTTGAACGCGACCGTGCTGCGCAACGCCAGCCACGGACCCCGGGTTATCGGGCGCGAATATCAGGCGGACGCGCAGACTAGATCGACGACCTCATCTCCTGTCGGCCTCACGTGTCTCAACATCTGCGCATCGTGGACGAATGCAACGCCCGCTCGAAAGACGCGTCGTGCCCGCCGCCAACGGGTCCAAAATCCCTGAGCGAACAATGACCGTCAGCCGATCCGGACTCGTAGGCCGCGGCAGGCTCTAACCGACCCAAACCGGGCACGCAAAGCAACACGAGACTAGGGTGCGGCCACAAGCCGAGGAAACAGGGAAACAAGATGGGCAAGTTGGACGGGCGGACAGCCTTGGTCACCGGTGCAAGCCGAGGGATCGGCGAACACTCCGCGCGAGTGCTGGCGGCCGAAGGAGCACGCGTTGTACTCGCCGCCCGCTCGACGGCTGACCTCGAGCGAATCGCCGGTGAGCTCGAGGGTGCCGTCGCTATCGAGGCCGATCTGTCGCAACCCGGAGCCGGCGCCGATCTGGCAGCGCGTGCCGTGGCGGCCCTTGGTGGTGTCGACATTCTCGTGAACAACGCGGGCATCGGTGAACGGGCGGGTCAGGAAGCTGGGGTCATGCAGATCAACTACATCGCCCCGCTGGAGACCACCAACGCCTTGATCGGTCAGATGGCAGAGCGAGGACATGGGTCAGTTATCCATATCTCATCGCTGGCTGGCCAGACTGGTATCGCCGAGGGCCCTACCTATTCGGCATCGAAGGCAGCGCTCGACTCGCTCACTCGAACACAGGCCACAGCATTCGGGAGTCAGGGTGTACGGGTCAATGCCGTTGCTCCTGGCCTCATCATCACCGAGATGTGGGCGCAGGGGCGCAAGACTCCGGGTCTCGCCGACGGTCTCGAGCGACATATTGCGCTCGGTCGTTGGGGCGTGCCCGAAGAGATTGCGTCGGTCGTCGCTTTCCTGGCCGGCGACGATTCTCGTTACATGACCGGCCAGACCCTCGTCGTCGATGGAGGCTTCGGCGGAAGCCTTTCATTCGCCAACTACAACTAGTGGGTTACATGAAGCGACGGTGCGACGCGAGTCATGTCGCGCTGGGTTAGCCATCCTGGGACCGTCCTAGCAGTTTGGTAACAGCACAAACCAAGAGCGTCGCGATAACAACCAATCAGGTCCTCGCCGGCCCATTCTGTCCCACAGGACGACGTGAACCGTCGGCTTCATCGGCCGTGGAGCACCAACCGGCGTATCTCTGAGTGAAATCCATCGGGCATTAACACGCGGCCCCTAGCTTCGGTCACCTCGGTGAGCTTTCGCTAGGTGACGCGTCGGAGCCGGAAGCGTTCGACCAGCTATTTCAGGCTCTCTTCGCCGATGAAAACAGAAACACCCTCGACGCCAATGGCGTCGAGGGTGTACATGTGACTCTTTCGGTGGGCGTTGAGGGACTTGAACCCCCGACCCTCTCGGTGTAAACGAGATGCTCTAGCCAACTGAGCTAAACGCCCTGCGGGAGTGAGGCTAGCGGCTGCAATTGCCTTTGGCGACCCTCGAGCGATCTCTGTTCGGGATGTCATTAGTAGACAAGCGACGCGAGAAGTGCTCGTCTTGTTCTGCATGATGCCCCACGGTCTCACGGTGTTTGCCATCAACGACACGACCCGTCCGTGCCTGGTCGGCGGCGCCTGGCCGGCACTCATTGAGACCCGAGCCGTGGTGGATTTGGCCGTGACCTCGGCTACGTGACCTCGGCTACTTCACCACGGAGGCAAGGGAAGCTCTTGAGATGCCTAGGTTCGGCCTTGACGGAGAGATCCAGTACACAAATCTGCCTGCCCGTGTGTTGTTCGCCTCTGTTTCTGCTGGCCGGGTCGAGCAAACAATCGTTCAAGGCGAGCCCTACAGGCTGGCGCTACGCCCGCCGGAAAGTGATCTAGGCTGGCTGTGATGACCGCAGTAGCCACGCGACCGATGCTCAAGGGCTGGTCGCATCTCCTCGCCGCTGTTGCTGCTATCACGTTGTGCCCGATCCTTGTTGCCTTGTCGCCACCAGGCACCAGATGGCCTGCCGCGATTTTTGGCACAGGGGTTATTGCGCTGTTCACAGTCTCAGGCTTGTTCCATCGGGTTCAGTGGAATCCGCGGCAACACAAGATCATGCAGGCGCTTGATCACTCCATGATTTTTCTCGTGATCGCTGCCACCTATACCCCAATCGCGGCGGTGGCGCTCCCAGATCTCCAAGGCCGTTTGATCCTGACCTTCGTATGGGCTGGCGCAATTGGTGGAGTAGTGCTGAACCTCGCGTGGCCAGATGTGCCCCGGCCTGTTGTGGTCGCTCCATATCTCATCGTCGGCTGGGTCGCCGTTGTCGTCGTTGTCGACGTGTGGCGAGCGCTAGGCGTCGCTGGCTTCGTGCTGCTTGTGGTCGGGGGACTGATGCACAGCGTTGGTGCCGTGGTCTACGCCCGCAAACGACCCGACCCGTGGCCAACCGTGTTCGGTTTTCACGAACTGTTCCACCTGTTTGTCATCGGCGGTATCGCATGCCATTACGTGGTCGTTGCGTTCTTCGCTTTGCGCTAAACGCTCGCCGTTCCAGATTCGCCACAGTGGCACCCCTGCCAGCGACTGTCTTTGGCAGGACACCAGAGGCCGTTACGACCTGCGGATACCAATCGTTAACAGAGCCAGGCCTATCACCGCAGTGCTGACCGAGATAGTGATTGGCCCTTTGATGCCAAATGACTCGTAGGTCACGCCACTGATCACGATCCCCACGCCGCGAGCCGCAGTGCCGACAGCACTGTTTGCTGCGAGGGCACGCCCACGCGCTTGTGGCATTGCTTCGCTGACGATTGAGAACGATGTCACGATCGAGAATTCGAAGCCGAGAAAGAAGATAAGCAGGCCAAGCGCTCCGACAGCGAGGGATGTGCCTGCTTGGGACATCACGAGGAGCCCCACAACGGCGATGGAGAGCGCAACTCGAGTCGACTGAATCGGCCCGGCGCGATCAGCAATGGCAGCAGAGCTTGACGAAGCGGCAAATTCCGCAGCACCAAAGGCCATGGCAACAAGGCCTACGCCACCGGTGGTAACACCGAGCACATCATTGAGCCACGTTCCGGCGATGACAATAGTGGTCAACCCCGTTGTAGCGATCGCCGCAGAGGCCCCAATCAGAATCCATGCGTCCAAGGTCAGCGGCTGGCGAACGACAGGAGCGGTTGCGTCGGCGAGAGGCACGGATCCATCGCGACTTCGGCCGACTGTGAACGCCATGAGCGCCAGCAGTGCAGAGAGCACGGCGAAGGGCGCTCGCCATCCAAACAGGTTTATCAGCACCGCTATCAGTGGTGCTCCGACCAGAAGAGCGGACGCCCACGAGGTCTCGAACACTCCAATCGTGCGCGCCCGACGTTGGAACGGCACACGTCGGCTAAGAAAAGCGTGGCCGCTGACGGTGAACGCGGAGGCAGCGACGATGAGGGTCACATAGGACACGGCGAAGATCCACAGGTTCCCAACCAACGCACCTGCGTAAGACACCGCTGCGAGCCCCAATGCCCCGACCATGATCCTTCGCTCTTGGCCGCCATCGAGTTGACGGCCAATGAGCAGCGTTGACAGCCCAGCGGTCTCACCAACACCAAGAATCGTCGTCAGACGAACTGTGGTCGTCGAGAATGCTCCAGCCAACGTCGGCAGAAAGAACGGCAGCCATCGCAGCGCAGTGTTGATCACGGCTTTTGCACCGGTGAGTTGCATCAACTGGCCTCGACCAATGTCTGCGGAGGCTTGCAGCCCGTCGGTGCTCATGCCTGGGGCAGGCTATCCCCGGCGTTGGCGTGCACCGCTGGTTTGGCTCTTCAGAGCGAGCTTCGTCCGTTCTTTTTGTCAGCCCGTGTGATCGACCCGTTTGACTTCATGCATTGATCTAGCGCAACGGCCGTCTGGCCCGACCAAGACCACTAGTATTTCGCGTCTTGACTACGACACCGGCTCCACGACCTACGCAGGAACAGCTCGCATCACTCACGCTCGAAGAAAAGGCAGCGATCACTGCAGGGTATGACATTTGGACCGTGGCAGGCATCGAGTCGATTGGTGTGCCGCCTCTGCGCATGACTGATGGCCCTAACGGGGCTCGGGGCGCCAAGAACACCCTTGGCTCCGGAGATGTCCGAGCGGTGTGTGTCCCAACGGGCACTGCACTCGCTGCCAGCTTCGACACTGAGTTGCTTAGCCGTATCGGTGACTTGTTGGGCCGCGAGACTCGACAGAAGCGCGCTCGGGTTTTGCTGGCACCGACTATCAATCTGATTCGTTCGCCGCTCTACGGACGCTCGTTCGAAACGTATGGTGAGGACCCATGGCTGTCTGGTGTGCTGGCCGCAGCCTTCATCACCGGTGTGCAGAATCAAGGTGTGGCCACAACACCAAAACACCTGATCGGCAACGAGGCTGAGTACCAGCGGACCACGATCAACTCGATCATCGACGAGCGCACCTTCCGCGAGGTTTACCTGCTCCCGTTCGAGTTCGCGATCCGGCGGGGTAATGCCCTTGGTGTGATGACGTCGTACAACCGGGTCAATGGCACCTACGCCAGCGAAGACCCAGCGTTGTTGAATGGCATCTTGCGAGAAGAATGGGGCTTCGAGGGTCTTGTTGTGAGCGATTGGTTCGCTGCAGGCACAACCGTCGGAGCGCTTGAAGGCGGACTCGACGTCCAGATGCCCGGCCCAGATCGCTTCTTCGGCGCTCCGGTAGCCGAGGCCATCTCCAATGGCGAGGTCGACGAGTCTTTCCTAGATGCCATCGTCGACCGCCGCATCCATGTCCACGACGCTCTCGACGCGTGGAACAACGATGTCGATGAACCCGAACTCAGCGTGGAGCACGACGCAGACCGCGAGCTCGCTCACGAAGCCGCCGCTGCTGCCATGGTCTTGCTCGAGAACGATGGGATGTTGCCGATGAGTCCCGACATTGGTTCGATCGCTGTCATCGGACCCAACGCTGTCACCGCACACATCATGGGCGGTGGTTCGTCACAGTTGCCTGCCCACCGTCGAGTCCCACCGGCCGATGCGTTCCGTGAACGTTTCGGTGATCGAGTCACTGTTGAGCAGGGCTGCATCATCGACAAGACCGCGCCACCGGTTCGCCCCGACGGCGGATTCGATATCGACCTCTTCATGAACGATGACTGGAGCGGACCGGCTGCAGCTCAGCTGACCCAGCCATCCGGCCGCACGTTCTACTTCGGTTCGCCTGATCCTGCCGTTGGCACCGAAGCATTTACTGCTCGCATGACTGGCACTGTGACGCCGACGACCACCGGCGATCACACCTTTAGTCTCATCCAGGTCGGTCCGGCACGAGTGATCATCGATGGTCAGGTCGTGATCGATGGCATCAACGAAACACCTGAACGGGGCGAAGCATTCTTTGGCCTGGGCAGTGTCGAAATGTTGGTCACAGTGCCACTGACTGCGGGTGCGCCCGTCGACGTCGTGATCGAGTTCAACGGCGGGCGAGGCAATGGCATCAAGGGGCTGGTCGTGGGCCACAAACCACCACCGCCAACCGACCTGATCACACGTGCCGTCACTGCAGCAGCTGCAGCTGATGTCGCGATCGTGATCGTCGGAACGAGCAGCGAGTGGGAGACCGAGGGCAACGATCGGGCCTCGATGGATCTGCCAGGCGATCAGGTCGAACTGATTCAAGCCGTTTCGGCGGCCAACCCCAAGACGTGTGTCGTCGTCAATGCCGGGTCACCTGTCGATCTGAGCTGGACCGACCTTCCCGCAGCAACACTGTTTGGCTGGTTGGGCGGGCAGGAAATGGCGTCGGCGCTGATCGATGTGTTGTTCGGCGACGCCGAGCCTGGCGGACGTCTGCCGATGACCATGCCGCTGATGATCGAACACACGCCGTCCTACGGCACCTTCCCAGGAGAGTCGAACAACAGTCTCTATGCCGAGGGCACCTTGGTGGGTTACCGCTGGTACGACACCCGCAAGTTGGCGGTGCAGTATCCCTTTGGTTACGGCCAGTCGTACACCAGCTTTGGCTGGACCGAGCCGGTGGTCACCCGAACCGGACCTGTTTCATGCGACGTGGAGTTGACAGTCACCAATACTGGCGACCGTGCTGGCAGCGATGTAGTGCAGCTCTATGTCTCGCCGCCTGCGTCGAGCTTCACCAGGCCAGCGCAACAGTTGGCAGGTGTTGCCAAGGTGCATCTCGAAGCAGGCGAGTCACAAACGGTGACCATCGAGTTGAACCCTCGCAGTCTTGCGTTGTGGGATCCGGCCAACCAGGATCACATCGAAGCGCACAAGCGGCTCGCCGGATCTGGTGCTGGTGTGGGTTTGAGTGGCGGAAGTAGTCATGCGGTTGAAGCAGGCTGGTACGTCGAGGCAGGCGACTACACCCTAAACATCGCACGTAGCGTGGCCGATGTCGCCTTCGCCGAGCCGTTCACCGTGAGCGAGCCGCTGGGCCCACTTCAGAACGAGGCAACCCTGCCCTAGAGGCAACCCTGCCCTAAGGAACGTGGCGAAACCCCAAGGCATCGCTAGCTCAGAACGTCGATCGACCAGCACATGGACACGGCAAGGGACGTGCACGTAATGCACGTCCCTTAACGAGTGGTTGACGTGATGCGCACACAGGCACACATCAGGTGTAGTGGGGTGCGTCGTCCCGATGGGACTCCGGCTAGTCCATGAACTCGGGTTCGCGTGCCACAAGTTCGTCCCAGAATGGCTGGAACTGGAACCAGCCAGAGAGGTCCTGACCTTGCACGTCCCAACCTTGTTGAGCGATTTCGTCCGAAACTTCGATAGGAGTGCCTGCTGACATGGCAATCAGTTGTGATTGCATACAACGTTCGAGCGACACAAACCACCAGACCGCAGCATCCACGGAGCCGCCCGTGGTGATGTGGCCATGGTTTTGGTGAATCATGACCTTCTTGTCGCCGAGGGCCGCTGCCATCTGCGCGGAGATCTCGGTATCGACAACTGGTGTGCCGCTGCCGACCTTGCAATACGCAACGTCGTTGTAGAACATGGTGTGATCTTGGGAGATCATCTTCAGTGGGGTGCCCAACGACGAGAATGTCCGTCCGTACATCGAGTGGCTGTGCGCAGCAGCGATGACATCGGGACGTGCCTTGTGGAGCTCGCTGTGAATAGCGAATGCAGCGGTGTTGACCGGGCGGTCGCCAACGACGACGTCGCCGTGATGATCGACACAGATCAGATCACTGACGGTCATGAGTTTGAAATTGTGACCAAACGGATTCACCCAGAAACGATCCGGAAATTCAGGATCTCGCACCGTCACGTGGCCAGCAACACCCTCGGCAAGATTCAGCCGTCCCATGGTGCGAAGTCCAGCAGCCAGGCGCTGCTTACGGTGGAGGCGCTCGGCCTCGAAATCCATTTCGTCAGCCGCTTCAGGCTTTAGGTCTTCAATGAGTTCATCAAGTGTGTTCGCCATGGCAGGTCCCCTCAGAGTCTTGTACACAACATGCTAGTCGGGGTGCCCGACATGGAGCGACCTTGGGTCCTACAGTCAGGGCGTGCAAATCCTGCAAATGGACCCCAGCGAGATCGAAGCGTTACCCGTCGAGCTACGCGAACGTTTTCCTGATGTCGTCAACGATTTGCGTGACGGGGTCATCCAAGACATTCCCGATGCGGTGCTGAACCAGTTGCCATCGTCAGTTGTCGACCGCATCCCCGATGGCCTACTCGCCAGCAGCGTGGATACCACCTTCGTTATCGTCCTGGCTGCAATCGCAGGCATCGCCCTGCTCGGCTTCTTCTATGGCATGACCAAAGCCGCGGCCAAAGCCGCCGTGTTCTTCCTCGTCGTCGGCGGCATCGCCGGATTCATGCTGTACGCGCAGTATTGATTTCGTTCGCTTTGGTCACGGCGTTGGACGGTAGTCCACCTTGCTATCAACGCTTCGCGATTGCTGCTGCGGCTGTGTGAGGCTGAGCAAGTCGACGGACCCGGCGAACAGTTGGGGCGTTCCGCTGCGCTTCACGTGGACGCAGGCGGTTTGGCTTGTGGTGGGTGCTGACGAATAGGTTCAGCTCTATGAGTGAACGATTTACAGACAAGGTCGCGGTAGTCACAGGTGGTGCCTCGGGAATTGGTGCGGCGACAGTTCGGCGGCTAGCGAGCGAAGGAGCATCGGTGGTTATTGCTGATCTTCAAGGTGACGCGGCCGAGGCATTGGCGCTGGATATCGGCGATGCGGCGATGCCTTATGGGCTAGACGTGACCGACGTAGCGGCGGTTGAGGCGCTGATGCAGGCGGCCGTCGACCACTTCGGCAAACTCGACATTGTCTTCAACAACGCCGGTATCAGTTCCCTCGGAAGGGTCGATTCGATCGACCTGGACGCGTGGCATCGGGTGATCGACGTTGACCTCAATGCAGTCTTCTACGGTTGCCGCGCCGCCATTCCCCATATGCGAACGAATGGAGGTGGCGCAATCGTCAACACCGCGTCTATCTCCGGCCTATTCGGCGACTGGGGAATTCCTGCGTATAACGCGGCGAAGGGAGCGGTGATGAACCTGACGCGAGCGATGGCCGCCGATCATGCCCGTGACAACATCAGGGTTAACGCTGTCTGCCCCGGCGGTGTCGAGACAGCAATGACCGACTCGTTGGTGAAGAGTCGGCGCGCCGCAGAACAGTATGAACGGTTGGTTCCGATGGCGCGCATGGGTGTTGCCGATGAAATCGCCAGCGCTGTTGCGTTCCTCGCAAGCGATGATGCCTCCTACGTGACCGGCCATGGGCTCGTCGTGGACGGTGGAGTGACCGCTACCACTGGCCAACCAAACTTCAGCGCACTAGCTGAACGATGGTGGGCCGACGACTGACGCGGATTAGACGACTATCTGCCTGCCAGAGCAGGCGTATTCCCGGGTTCACCCGTGCCTCCTGTCACGTAGCCGACACGGGTGTAATTCGTTACTGTAATTCACACAAATCCATAGCGGCTTGAGCTCGATCCCCCTTTGAGTTCGCTGCTAAAACGCCCCGCCACTTCCCCCAGGCGGGGCGTTCGGATTTTTGCCACCAGGGGAGCGTTCCCTAATAGCCGCCGGGTGCCGAATTCAGCTAGCGCAAGCCCGCTACCATTACCAGGTGCTGCGCATTGGTTCGACACTGCTACGAATGTTTCTCGTAGTGACCCTGTTGGCGGTCACCGTCGTGTCCGCTGGGGCGGTTATGGGCCCACAGATCAGCTCGCTCAAAGGTGCGGTCAATGGACGGGCAGGCTTCGATATCTCGCTCGCTGCTCTCGATACTCGTAGCCTTCTGTACGACAGCGCGGGCAACGAGATCTTCCGGTTCGTCGACGATGGTTCGAACCGTGAACTCCTTGCGCTCGAAGACATGCCCGAGCAGCTGATCACTGCGGTGGTCACGATCGAAGACGCTGAATTCTTTAGCCACCCAGGAATCAACCTTCGGGCTACCTTCCGGGCGCTTGTCGAGAACGTGGGCGCCGGTGGCATTTCCCAAGGTGGTTCCACCATCTCCCAGCAGCTCATCAAGAACCGGGTGCTGACCGAAGCCGAACGCGAAGAACGATCTATCCCAATCAAGATTCGTGAAGCGGTGTTGTCTTGGCGCATGGAAGACGACCTGGCCAAGGGCGAAATCCTCGAGGCATACCTGAACTCGGTGTACTTCGGCGCTGGAGCTTACGGCGTGCAGGCCGCTGCCGAGGTGTACTTCGACAAGGACGCCACCGACCTGGACTGGCCCGAAACAGCGCTTCTGGCCGCCCTGATTTCGAGCCCGGGCGAATACGACCCCTTTATCAATCCGTCGGCGGCGCAACGGCAACGTCAGATTGTGTTCAACCGGCTGGTCGATGTCGGAGCGATCGACGAGGAAGAAGCACGTTTCTACAACCGGGTCCCGTTACCGAGCGAGCGCAATTTCCTCGAAGCACAATTACCCGAGGACTATTATGTGGCCGAGGTTCGTCGACGTTTCATCGATGGCAATCTGCCCGCGAATCTGGCGCCAGAGGTCATAGCGCTGGTCGGTGACACCCAGGAAGGTCGCATCAACGGACTCTTCCGTGGTGGTCTGCGGATCTTCACAACCTACGACTCGGACGCTCAGCGAGAGGCCGAGAACGCACGTGATAGCCATGTTCCCGCCGATTTCGCGATCCTGCCGGGCAACACCGAGGAAGAGAACGAGACTCGTTTCACCATGGCAATCGCAGCTATCGAGCCGGGAACCGGCGCTGTCCGAGCGCTCGTTGGTGGACCTCGTTTCGAAGAGGCCAAGTTCAACCTCGCCACCCAGGGTGATCGTCAGCCCGGTTCTTCGTTCAAGACCTTTGTGTTGATCGCCGCGCTCGAAGCTGGATACGTTCCGAATGACACCATCTCGGGAATCGGTCCGTGTTCGTTCGACAACCCTGGGTCGGTGGACCCGATCTATACGGTGAATAACTTCGGCAATTCTGGTGGCAGCATCGACACGTTGGTCAACCAGGTGACCCGATCATCAAACTGCGGTTTCGTGCGGCTTGGCCAGGCGGTTGGTATCCCGAATGTCATCGAGACTGCGAATCGGCTCGGCCTCGAGCTTGATCCCGTGATCGATAACAATAAGAGCCTGCCGCTTGGCGCAACCGAAGTGCGACCACTCGAGGTAGCCAGCGCCTACGCCACTATCGCCAATGGTGGTGTTCGCCACGAGCCCTATTACATCGACCGCATTGAAGACGCATCTGGCAATGTGCTCTACGAACACGAGGCGCAGGGCACTCGAGTGCTGGGCGAGGACATTGCTTGCCTCGCCACTCAGGTGCTGGAGCAGAACGTCATTCGGGGTACCGGCACCCGGGCCCAGGTTCCCAATCAACCTGCCGGTGGTAAGACCGGAACGACCGAAAACTTCAGCGATGCCTGGTTCGTTGGGTTCACACCCCAGCTGGCGACATCTGTCTGGATGGGCAATCCTCAGGAACGAGTCGAGATGCGGGGCGTCGGCGGTCGAAACGTAACCGGCGGTTCATTCCCAGCACAGGCATGGGGTCAGTTCATGACCGCCTTTCACGAAGACCTGGCATCGGTCCCATTTCCCGAATGCACAGCCACCCGTGCCGGACGTTTGATTCGCGAAGATGGCGATCTCGTAACGGAGAATCCGTGCGCCGTCTATCCGGGATACTCACCGACCGACACCAACAACGACGGCACGATCGACCAGTGCATCGTCAATCCAGGCTCGCTTGGGTATGTGCGGTGTGGAGTCATCGATACTGGCGACGATGGTCTGCTCGAACAGTATTGCCAGCCTGGCGGGGGCCGGAACTCAGGCAACGTGAACTGCGGCGTTGGCACATCACCGATTGACATCAACGGCGACGGCCGCGCTGATACCTGCAGTGCTGTTGGCCAACAACAGCAGGACCTGAGTTCGCTCTGTGATCCGGGGTACAACCCGACCGACACCAACGGTGATGGTGTGGTCGACGTTTGCGTCGAGGTATCTGACGCATCGCCGCCACCGCGTGCCGGTAGTTCTGAAGCCTGCCCACCAGGATTCCCTTACGGTGCCGACACAAACAGCGATGGCACCATCGACACCTGTTACGCCAATCCGGTGCCGTAGGTCACCACGCTCTACACTGCGTCGATGACCCTTGCGCAGTTGTTGGTTGTCCAGGTTCACGACACCGCGATCGATCGGCTGACGCACAGCCTCACGACACTGCCTGAGTTCGCTGCCTTGACAGCGCTCGACGACGAACAGGCTTATCTAGTGGCTGAGCGCGCCCTAGTTGCCGAGCAACGTCATCAGGTTGAGCGGGAACAGAAGCGTCACGAGGACGAAGCTGGGCTTGTCACCGCTCGCATCGACAAGGAGAACCTGCGGCTCTACGACGGCTCCGTCACGGGACATAAGGAACTCAAGTCGATCCAAGATGAGCTGACCACGCTGAATAGGCGGCGGGCCGAGTTCGAAGATCAGGTCCTCGAAGCTATGGAGGCGGGCGAACCGCTCGACGCTGCTCTGGGCGAGTTTGACGAGAAGCTGGCCAACGTGGAAACGCGTCGCCAACAGGCAACCGAGTCGCTGGCAGCTTCACAGGTGTCGATCAACGCGGAGATCGAGTCGGAACAGGCACAACGAGTCGAAGCCGTTGCTCCGATCGAGCCTGTCTTGGTTGAGGTCTATGAGCAGACACGTGCCGACTGTGGCGGCGTTGGTATCTGCAAGCTGATCGACAAGACGTGTCAAGGGTGTCACCTCAGTCTGCCTGCAGTGGAATATGACCGGATCCGCAAGGAGTCCGACGAAGCGATCGTGCGTTGCGGCGAGTGCAACCGCATCCTGGTTCGTTAGCCCCGATCGTCGCTGTCCATGGTTCTTTGGTTTCTCGCGCTCTCGTTTGCGTTAGTGCTGCTCGTCTTCGACTCTGCAGCACTCGATTATCGACTCATCATGGCGGGTTCGTTGCTGCCGTGGCTTGACTTTCTGTGGGGTCCCCCTTGGGTTATGCACTCAGTCTTCTTCCCGGTCGGGATGATGGTTGCCGTGATGCTCATCGGTTGGGGCCGGCGCCTGTTCCAACGCCGATGGTTGGGGCTCCCGATAGGGGTGTTCGTGCATCAGGTGCTGGCAGCAACATGGACCAGCAAGGAACTCTTCTGGTGGCCGTCGTTCGGATTTTCCCTAGGGTCAAACCAGCCGAGCGTGCCGCCGACAGCGCTTGCGGTCGTGCTCGAGCTCATTGGCGCCGCAGTCTTCGTCTGGCTCTATCGTTTCCTCGGCTTTCATGACCGCAAACGACGCGATCTATTTCGCACCACAGGACGTGTCGACCGTGCTCTTCTGCGCTGACTTCACATGACCCATGAAGACCGTGACCTACTAAAACCGTGACCTACTAAGACCG
>Ga0206131_10001161_pt1 | contig 34509 bp, 45 predicted proteins | sample Helgoland_Spring_FD_148636 | JGI IMG/M metagenome (GOLD analysis project Ga0206131, IMG submission 148636) | Pelagic subsurface seawater microbial communities from Kabeltonne, Helgoland, North Sea - Helgoland_Spring_Bloom_20160517_1 | ecosystem: Environmental > Aquatic > Marine > Epipelagic ... | reverse complement strand
GAAATCGATGGCATCCCTACCGCTCAATTATTCGAGGATAGGTTTGAGAATAAAGTAACTGGCTGGTCGATGACACTTAACATTACTATGGCGAACGACGATATGGGATTAATCAATGCAGACGGTTCTCAATGTCCTTAAAAATAAAGAATACTAAAGCCTACATGGAGAGCTATAGTAGCAAGCTAATAGACCTACTTCGTAGAGAGATGGCTTCTCCTCAGGCTAGTCGGATGCAGTATGAGAATCCTGCGATAAATGCTACAGGAGAAAGTTCAGGTGACATCAACCTTAGAGTTAATTCTTCGGCATTAAACGAACTAAGTATAGAAATAAAAGGTGATAAGCACCTACTAGATATAGACCAAGGAACAGAAAGCACAATAGCAAGCGTAACAGATATAGCAAAATGGATAGTAGCAAAACCAGTAAATTACAGAGGAGCAATTCAGAACCAAAGTCTTCAGTCTCTAGGAGTAGGAAGTCCGAAAGTTCTATCACTAGCGAAAAAGATAGTGAAATCTCTAGCAGCAAACGGAATAAGACCGACAAACTTCATAAGCCGAACAGTCGAAAAGCACATGGAAAACCTAAAGATAGTTGCTCCAATTGTGGAAGATGTAAAGGAAAATGTACAGGAGCTGCTAACTCAGGCAGGATTTGATTTAAAAGGTGAAACAATAAAATTTAAGTAGCGATGGCAATAGAAGATGTTAGAAAATTAAACGTAAGAAGTCCATACTTTGTAGAAGTAGTCGATGAGTATCTTGGAGTAGTTACTCCACCACCTGAGCCCGAACCAGACCCTGAGCCAGATGGAACTGATGGTTTTTACTATCGCCTAACGAGATGCTCTGATTTAAGTCTATTTTACTCTATTTCATATCCTGCTCAGCCTTTTAATTCTGGAGAAAGAGTTGAAGACAGTTCAAGCATATCTTATGTTATATCAGGTAGCAGAGAAGACGAACCAGTTGGTGTAAAGAAAACTATTACTACTACAGGTTTAACTGGATGTCCAGTTATAGCAGAGCCAGAAATACCTGAGCCAACTACAGTTAATTTATTCTGCTCACAGCAAACAGCTGTACCTAGAACGGTAGGAGTAAATAAATATAGAATAGACGGTGCGGACAGAGAAGCAGGTACATTTGAGTATCGCATAACCAAGATTAAAACACCTATAAAATACAGAGCTTATACTGAGGGAGAAACACCACCTGCCTATGTAACAATAGGGCTAGATAGTTGGGCTGCTCAGTGGCTTGAAGCTACAGGAGAAGATGCTAGTTCATTGAGTCCAGCAGGTTCATATACAGATGGAGTTAGTACTACAGATGGTTTAGGCTCGGATGTCATTCATATAACAAGCGCAGCGGAAGCAGGTAAAAACGTTATCGTAGAGATATTTTCACCTATCACAACAATAAGCACTATGAGTATGTTTGCAATTTCATGTCCAGACGTTGAGGCAGCACCAGCTCCTACAGATAGTGGATTTGTTACAGTATTAACCTTACAGGCTACTCAAGACATCCACAAAGGTTCTTATGGAAGCCCAGCTACTACTAATGATGTAATGGTAGTTTTAAATGGACTTCTGTATTCAATGCCAAACGTAAAGAATGGCTCTGGATTAAGACTAATTTTAGACGATGTTTCTCCTAACTATACCGTTTTAGATAACAACTTCCCGTATTCTGGAAATTATTCCTCAAGTACTGAATGGTCTTACAATGAAGGTACAGGTGCTAAGCAAATGATACCACAAGAGGTTAGTTCTACAGGTGTTAGTTCGGCAGATAATACTTTAATCGTAACAGCTAGAGAAAACGTGAACTTTAAATTTGTATTAAGAATTGCTCAGCATCCTGTACAAATAATAAATGGTGCGAAAGTAATAAGACACAGGGGTGATAATGCAATATCAACTGGTGGAGTTGATTCTTTTAATGGACTAACAACTGGATTTATGTTAGGAGAATCTAACACTCAATCAGCACAAGAAACTCTTACCTTGAAATTTTCAGGTGTAAACACAGGAACTTTAGTATCAGAAAGTGCTGAATGGTATCACGAAATTTATACGAGTTTTGGAGACTCGTATGACCATACTGATAATGTGTTGCCTCAGTTCAGTGTTGGAACAATATCTTAAATAAAAACTAATTACAATGAAAGTACTAAAAAAGGCAGAACTAAGGCTATGGGTTTATTCGGGAGACATAAGGAACTTTCAGCCTACTCCTGATTATATACTAACTAAAACAAAGTTAAGTGGTGAGACTACAATAGTATTCGAAATTGCTGAACTCATAAAAGACTTTATTGAAATTAAATTCGATGGAGACTATGATACCTTAATCCAGAGTATGTGGGCTAAGTACAGAATAGAAAGAACGTACGAAGATGACATAGATAATAGCTTAAGCACAACAAGCTATTCACAGTATAATATTGCATTTAGAGGCTATGGTGAGAATGGTGATGGCATAAACCCAGAGCTATCTCTTGATTTGTTAATGTCTAATAGGGTAATATATAAAAAGTGTGGTGAGCTTACTAGCTTTCCATTGTATGTTAAATCGCCTGACGGTGTTATAGATGTAGAATACTACCAAGGCTCTACAGCGCTAACATCTGAAGAATATATTGATTCTACTGGTAGGTATTCAATTGCTCAGTCTATGGCTTTAAATCCTTCCCTAGACGCTGTTACAACTATAGATAAGACTGCAAGTCAAAACGCAAACCCCGATAGTTCAATCTTAGTATCGCAAGTACCTAGAGATGCGGATAAGGCTGTATACACTAAATACGATGGTACTACAGGAGAAATACCTATAGTCTGTGTAGAAGAGTGTAAGAACATAAGCCACAAGGTTTCTTTCTTGAATAAGTTTGGAGTAATGCAGGATATATGGTTTACTGCGAAGAGAACTGATAGTATGTCTAGTGCTAGAGAAAAGTATAAAAGAACCAAGCTAGATACGTCTAATGGCATTACCTATAGTAAGTCAGCTCATCAGAACGTATACCTAGAGAATCAAGGTAAGGAGAAGCTAACTATGAACACAGGGTTTATAGACGAAAGCTACAACGAAGTAATTAAGCAGCTACTTGTTTCTGAGTATGTATTTACCCAAGACAAAACTAGAAGAAGTCCTACTAATCATGGTGAGTACTTAGCTATACCATTAACTGTAGCAAGCTCAGACGTAGGTATAAAAACTAGAAGAAACGATAAGCTTATTGAGTACACATTAGAGTTTGAAGCAGATTCTGACTTTATCCAAAGCGTAAGATAGATGAGAGATATAGAAATATATGTAGAAGGTAAGAGACTTGACCTGTTTGATAATGGTACTATTGAGATTAAATCTAGTATTCAGGATGCCAAGGATATATCTAAGGTGTTTACAGACTATTCTCAGCCATTTACAGTACCTGCATCGGACAACAACAATCAAATCTTTAGGCATCACTACAGAACAGAAGTTACAGACAACATCTTTGACGGTAGAGTAAGGCATGAAGCCAAGATATTTATCAATCACCTACTATTTAAGAAGGGTAAAGTATTTCTTAACGGTACTTCAATGAAAAATAGTAAGGCTAGTTCTTACAACATAACGTTCTTTGGCAACACGGTGTCGCTAAAAGATACGTTTAAAGATGATAAACTACTAGATTTATGTAGATACAAGAAGGGTGTTGATGGAAGTGATTCTGTTCTGAACCTATCATTAGCAGCAGACCATGAATTCAGTCATACTAACGTAAAAACTATATTTCGCTCAGAAGGTAAAGAGTTTAATGGTGATACTTCTGCGTTAATATATCCACTAATAACATCAAGAAAGAGGTTATTCTACAATGAGTCTCTTGCGGACAATTCTCCAGAGAATTTTGATGGTAACTTATATAGACCTGATAGTGTTACATATAATACTCAAACCGCTAGATTCAATACTAGAGGAGTTACTGAAACAGACTTAAAACCAGCATTAAAGGCTTATCATATAATAAAAGCTATTGAAGAGAAGTATAATATAAATTTTATACCTAATGATGAAGTAGGAACTAAAGACTTCTTCTCTAAGCATAATGAAGCGTTTGCAAACTTATACTTATGGTTAAGTAATAACTCTGGCAATATAACAGGTAACTTATCTGAAGACGAGTACATATTTAAGACTGAAGTTCCTAGCTGGTCTTTTACTGGAGACTCTAACTACAATTCTAATGAAGTAGTTATAGATAATTACTTTAAGATTGCAGGATTAGAGTATGTTGATGCTTTTCTTACACAAAACTACATTAAGGTTACACCTTCTAGCGGTTATGAAAATGCTGCTTGGAAAGTTAAAATAATAAATTCTGAAACAAACAACGTATTTTCGGTTGTAGAAGGTACAGGAGCAACTAGTGGTCTTGGAATACTTATACCAGTTGAACTTAGTATTGTGGATTCTAAGCCAAGATACATAATGGAGTTTTCCTCAAAATCCACGATGTTATACACAACGGTTGCGTTGAGGGTAGTTAAATATATGCGAGGTGGTGAGGTTAGACAAGAAACATATTCTTCAGGTGCTGTTTTAAACACAGATACAGCTACATTAGACGTATCTACGCACTTTCCCGATATGAAGGTAATGGAGTTTATGACTGGATTGTTTAAAATGTTTAACCTTACAGCTTACTACATTGATGATGAGTCAGACCCATTATACAGTGATATTACTCCTGTAGTTAAGGTTGTAAAACTAGATGATTACTACGATGATGCATTAAACAATAATTCTGGAGGTATAATAGATATAACTAAACATATTGATGTACAAGAGCATTCAGTAAACACTTCGCTACCGTTCTCTGAGATAGAATTCAAGTTCAATGAGAATGAAACAATTCTAATGGCTAATCACCTAGAGGAAAATGGTGAAGTCTTTGGAGATTCAAGTATTAGCGTACAAGACACATATGATGGGTTAAATCTATTCTATGGGGAAAAGTATGAGATAGATATACCGTTCTCTAAGTTAAAGTACGAAAGAATAAACGGATTAGATACAGATATAGTTTGGGGTTACGCAGCAGGTGGAGACTTTAAGTCAGAAAATACTACACCACCACAAGCTAACTATAGTGCGCAGAACGTAAAAGCATTACTTTTCTATGGCATTAGACACATTACTTATACATCACCTATTAACTTTAGTGATGGTAGTGCTAATTCAGCTAGGTGTTTTGAGTACTACAGACCCTCTAACACTAGCAATACAGCGGTAGTTAACTCAGAAGGAAACTGGGAAGTACCTGCTGTCCAAACAATAAACTTTGATTCAGAGCAAGATGAGTATACGTTAAGCCCATCTCCTAATTCTCTGTTCAAGAACTTCTATAAATCGTATATAACAAGTGTATTTGATGCCAATAAGAGAGTATTCAAGCTCAAGGCATACTTACCACCTAGTTTCTTAATTAATTACAAACTTAACGACCAACTTAAGGTACAAGATGTGGTGTATCGGATTAATTCTATAACCACGAACTTAAACACAGGTTTGTCGAGACTAGAGCTTATTAACTTAAATGTGGAGGAGATAGTAGAATGATAAAACAGATAATAGATTTGCTTAATATCGATGATTGGTATGGGTATTCTAAGAATATAGACATAGCAAAGGGCAAGTACAAGGCTGTAGGAACTTGGAGTGAAATAATGGATAGAACAAAAAGAGAATACTATGGCAAGTGAGATTTTAGTTAAAATTAATGTAGAGTCTGGGAAGGCTGAGGTTAGTTTAGGCAAAGCTAAGAAAGGTGTAGACAAGCTAGCTTCTTCTACTAAGAAATTGTCTGATTTACAGAAACAAGAAGCTGTAGATATAGAAGTTCTTAATGAGCAAATAAGAATACAAACAGATATAAATAAAGGTCTCGCTAAATCTCAACTAGGATTAGCTCAGTCGACAAAGAAAACCTCGAAGGCTTTTAAGCAATCAAAAACTCAGGTTGGTCTTAACAACGCTATACTTACTGAAGCAGGTAGAGCTGCATCTGATTTACGTTTTGGATTTAATGGTGTAGCAAACAACGTTGGTCAAATGGCTTCGTTATTTGGTAGCTTAATAACTACGAGTGATAATGTAGGAACATCTTTAAAAGAGTTAGGTAAATCACTATTAGGTACTGGAGGTATTCTTATTGCAGTTCAGCTATTAATTGCATATGGAGACCAAGTATTAGCGTTTTTTACAGGTTCTGAAAAAGCTGTTAGCAGATTTCAAAAGGGAATTGACGATGCTACTGCAAGTTTAGATACTCAGATAGAGACCTTTGATAGGCTTATCGGTTCTTTAGAAACATATGGAGATATAGGTAAAAGGGCAGAGGATACTAATTTTTTATTAGCAGGTAGTTTTTCTAAGTTCAAGACAGCAATGAAAGACCTTGAAGAAGGTGCTAGTCTTGAGTTTACAGACATTTTCCAAGAAAAGAAGATACTTAAAGGAGCTGAGGCTATAGAAAAGTATCGGGAGTTATTTCTTAAGTTCCTGAAGGCTAAAAGAGAAGAGGCTATTGTAACTGCTAACCTAGACGCTACAACTGAGGATGGTGATTTGCAATTTGCCAAAGGTAGTGAGACTAGAGCAAACTTCATACGCAAAAGAACAGAACTTCTTAGGAAAAGGCTTGTACTTCAAAGAGAGCTTGAGCTTATAAAACCTGATGATGATGATGGTTCAGCTGCTTCGTTAAAGATATTTGAAGGTAAGCTATTACAGTTAGAGAAGTTAGAGGAAAAATACAGAAGAGAATCTATAGACAAAGATTTACTTACTGAAGAAGAAAAGATAAATATCCAGAAGGAAGCTGCTTTAATTAGCCTGCAAATAACAGTTAAATCGTTTAAAGATAGGGAAAAGGCAAGGTTAGATGCGTTTATAGCTTCAACTAAAGCTAATGAAGAGGCAGGTAAGATAACTAAGGAGCAGTCAGAGAAATTACAGAAAGATGCTAATGCTGAGTTCAAAAAGTCTATGGTAAAGGCTAATGAAGAGGCAGGTGATGTTAGAATTCAGATAGAAGCTAAAATTCAAACTAAATTACTTCAGTTAGAAAGAGACCGTCGTGAGCAAAGTAGAAAAGAGCAGGAAAACTCTTTTGAATTAGATAGGCAGTCTAAATTAAATCGTGGAGAAACTCAAATAAAAGACTTAGCTTTACTTGAAGAGGCAAAATCTCAGACAATACTAGAGCAATTGTTAGGAACAAATAGAACCGAAATAAGAGTTACTAGAGATACTTTAGAGCTTAAAAAAAGTTATGCTGAAGATGAAATAAAAAGAATAAATGACCTCTTAAGTAATAGTGAAATATCTCAATTAAGAAGGTCTCAGCTTGAGAACGATTTAACTGTACAACAAGGAATACAGACTGATACTAGAATACAGATACTTGGCTTAGAAGAAAAAGCTAAGGACGAGTTAGTTGACTCTGTTGCTTTAGGGTTAGGTGCTGTTAGTAGCTTACTTAAAAAAGGTACTGATGCTCAAAAGGCAGTTTCTATAGCATCAACATTGATATCTACCTATACATCAGCTCAAAAGGCATACGAATCGCAATTAACAGCAACACCGGACTCTCCGATAAGAGCTGTTATAGCAGCTACCTCAGCGGTTGTTCAGGGTCTTGCTAGGGTTCAAGCTATACGCAAGGTTAATCCAGCAGGTAAAAATGGTGGTTCAGCTTCCTCAGCACCCAGTGTAAGCGCACCTTCATTTAATGTAGTAGGGGCATCAGCAACTAACCAATTAGCTCAAACGGTAGCAGGACAGATTAACGAACCACTAAGAGCATATGTAGTAGGAAGTGATATATCAGACCAACAAGAATTAGATAGAAGTATAATCAGTACAGCAGGAATAGGATAATTAAAACCACAATTATGAGAATAGTAGAATTACTAATAGATGAAGAAGCAGCATTATCAGGAATCGAAGCAATTAGCATCGTAGATAAGCCAGCAATAGACGAGAATTTTATAGCATTGAAGTCAGAGAAAAAGATTCAATTAGCGCAAGTAGATTCAGAGAAGAAGATTCTCATGGGAGCTGCACTAGTTCCTGATAAGAATATCTTTAGACAGGATGAGGAAGATGGTTATTACATATACTTCTCTAAGGAGACCGTTAGACAGGCGTCTGAATTGTTTCTAGTTAGAGGTAATCAGAATAAGTCTACTCTAGAGCATGAAGCTGACTTGCATGGACTATCAATTGTAGAGTCTTGGATAATTGAGGACGAACTTCATGATAAGTCTAGAAAATATGGCATGGATTTACCATTAGGTACTTGGATGATTTCTATGAAGGTTAATAACGATGATGTTTGGGATAACTATGTGAAAACAGGTTTAGTATCTGGATTCTCTATAGAAGGCTACTTCACTGACTCTATTGACTTAAGTTCAGACTTAATATCTGAAGAGGATGCAACAGAGATTCTAGTTAAAGTAAAAGAATTTGTACAATCTAAATTAAGCGACAATGGCGAAGAATAAGAAGAAGGTTAGCAAACCGAAAAGCACAATACTAGCATCAGAAGCTACTATCCTTGGCATTAAGAGTGATAAATTCAACGCTCAGTACACATATATTAACGGTTATGGTGTAGATGTCCAATTGCTAGAGAAAGTCTATCTAAGAGGCTCTGAGAGCTTAATAGACAGTCCACAGGATAGAGTTGACCAGTTCATGTATTTAGTTCGTAGTGGTAAGCCGCTTAATCCAGAATATACACAAGATTTTGACTTACTACCAGAAGGTCATCCAAAGAGAAAGATATGAAAAGACGTAAGAAATATACACACAGTAGAAGTGGCATAAAAGACGGTAAGAGAGGATGCCTGTGTGCTGATGGAAAGACCTACTCAACCGAGTGTTGCGATGGCAGCTTACAAGCTCAAGGGATAGGAAGTTTAGTCAGACCCTCATTCCATTTACAAACAGAAAGTGCAGATTACATATTACAAGAGGATAACAATAAAATAAATTTATAATGTCAGATAAGAAAATTAGTCAATTAGAAGCAGTTATTGGCAATGAGATTACAGGAGCAGAAAGTCTCCCGTTAATTCAAAGTGGGGTAACCAAACAAACAACCATTGATTACATAAGAGATTATGTTCAATCAAACATTAACCTAGGTAATCCTGTAAATAGTTTTGCTGTAAGTGGTAATAATTTAACAGCTACCTTAAAGGATGGTACTACTTTCGACGTAGATATCACGGCTTTAACTACTGATACTAACACACAGTTATCAGATGCTGATATTACTGCTTTAGGTTACCTTAAAACAGATACCAATACACAACTAACAGATGCTGACATTACTTCTCTTGGTTACATTAAGAGTGAGCATAATACTCAGCTTAGTGATGCCGATATAGCTGCTTTTGGGTATGTAAAGAATGACCAGAATACTCAGTTATCTGACGCTGACATAGCTGCCTTTGGATACATTAAGACCGATACTAACACGCAGATTAGTGATGCGGAAATTGCTTCTTTAGGATATATCAAGTTTGACACAAATACTCAGCTAACTGATGCCGAGATTACCAACCTTGGTTATATAAAGACATACACCGATACACAACTAACAGACGCACAGATTACTGCCTTAGGTTATATCAAAACAGATACTAATACGCAATTGAGCGATGCAGACATAACTGCATTAGGTTACGTTAAAACTGACACGCAGTTAACTGATGCTGAAATAGGCGCATTAGGTTACATTAAAACTGATAACGATAACAATACCCAGCTATCTGACGCTGATATTGCAGCTTTCGGTTATGTAAAAACAGATACTCAATTAACAGACGCTGAAATTACAGCTCTAGGTTATGTTAAGACAGATAATGATACACAGTTATCTGATGCAGATATTACTGCGCTAGGATATGCCAAGACTAGTAATTTAAGAACTATTACAGCTGCTGAGATAGAGACTCTAAGCCATTTTGAGTATGATGCATCACAAGACCAATTAGTAGCAGATAGAGCTATTGAAACTACTCTTAACTCATTATTTTTGGGTGAGCAGCACAAGATGTCATCAGGTTCTGAGAATATATTCTTTACTAACCTAACTTCAGATATCAACTTCTTTCCTATGTGGGGAGGTCTTAAAGACCAAAGCATTGTAGCTAATCAAGGTTCTGCTGGATACATTCCACCTAGTGGTCGTGTATATACTGATATGTTTAGTTTACCGTTAGGAGGAAGCCCAGTAGCATCTACTGCTATAGGTTATTCAGGAGATAACTTCTTTGGCATCAATATCGCAGGATTAGGAATAACTACTGTTGCAGCTGAAGCTGTAGACCAGAGTTTAGTACGTTTAGACTACAAGATATCTATAAATAGTAGACAAGTTTACAAACAGACATTACCTGAGAATGCAGTAAGAGCTGCAAATACAATAGCTGCAGGGGATACTATAGAATGGTTCTTTGACCATCCAGTAGACGTAGTAGCTAATACCACTATATTTGCTGAGATACGTAAGATAAGAAAGTCAGATGATGTAGACTTAGGTGTATTCCAAGTTAGAAAAGGAGATACAGTAGACCCTACTTCAGGTTTAGTAAGATACCAAGCCACTGTACATAATAGGTTATTTGAAGATAAAGACTTAGCGTTTATCTCTCCTAACTTAAGTAAGATAGCAATGGACTTTGGACTTGATTCTACAGGCTCTACGATACTTCTAAGAGACTTATCTCTAGGTTCTGACAATGTTATTGAATCGTACGCTGTTAACACCTTAGAAGCCGTTGCAAGCGGTACTGATATTAAGATAAAAGTAAAAGACGGAGCTAAAGTTGTAGCTACTGCTTTATCTGTTAGTTCTACAAGTATAAACGGCTCGTTTGTTAATTCTGTACTCAATCAAGCTGTAGTGCAATTAAATGCCATATTTACTAATACTGCAGGGTTTGCTTCTGTAGATAAATTTGTAAACTCCTTCTCTTTAATAGGAGATGACTTAACGCTAGGGCTAAACGATGGTACATCATTCACATCTGATGTAACTACATTCGGAGTAGATGAGAACAAGTTTGTTTCTAGTGCTACTTTAAACGGTAATATTATCACACTAACAATGAATGACTCTACATCTTTACTTATAGATGCTGCTAGTCTTGCTATTGATAATGATACAACTATAACAAGTGGTTCTGTAAGCGGTACTACTTTAAACTTAAATACAAGTAGCGGAGGTGTAATTGCTATTGATGCAAGTGGCTTAGCTGGTGGTGTAAGTGTTGCTAGTGGTTCTGTAGTAGGTACTGACTTAGTACTAGTTATGTCAGACGCTTCTACTGTTACTATTGATGCCGCTAATATGGTAAATGGTGCTAGTTTAAGTGCTACTAATGATGAATGGTTTATATCTTACGGAACTAATGCAAATACTCCTGTAGGTGAGACTGTAATGAATAGCAATGTAAATCTACAAATGCCTTTCTACTTTGGTCAAGCCTTAACTAGAGGAGCAGAATTTAAATTTAATATAGATAGTGGTAATCAATTAAGATTAGGTGTCTGGGATGGTGCAGCAGAAGCTACTGCTTACAATGGTAGTCCATCTGCGGGAGACGCTACGAACTGGAATACTGTATTTAGTTATGCTAATGGTAATGGTAAATTTACTAGTTCAAGCAATACAGATATAACCACTTATCATTCTAGCGGGTATTCAGTAACTAATAACGCTCCTATGTCAATTAGATTTGGTACTGATGGGCATTTAACATTAATGGACTTGTCTGGAGGAACTGAAGTTATAGTAGGTAAAACTACAATACCTTTATCAGTTCAATCCTTTAATATGCAGGTTGCTGGTTGGAATAATACAGAGTTTCCTAATGCAATTATAAGTGACTCTGACTTCCTATGGGAAATTGTACACGATTACGCAGGTACTGAAGCTGGTTTATTCAACGGTGTATTAAACCATACTGTATTAAAAAGAAACTTAGCTTTATCTCCAGGGGAGCAGTATATGATACCCTTACAGAAACAAGGTGGTGGTGAAACTTTTGGGATTGGATATAGTGGAGCAGCTACTGGTAATGCAACTGCAGAAGATAATTTACTTACTTCGTTTAAATACCAAACTAATGAATCCATTATAGCAGATATAAATTGGAATCATAATACTGCAGCTTCTAACTATTTTACAGCTGGTGGCGGTTCTATTGACTCTTGGAGGGAAGGTGGTGCAGGTACTATGCAAGGCTTATTTAGTTTAAGATATTTAACAGATAATACTTTACAGATATGGAGTGAGACTTATAATGAGTTAGTAGCTTCTTCAGCTGTGCATCCAGATGGTAGTGATATCAACTTGTACTTTGGACTTAATGGGAATACTACCTATATAAGCTTACCAAACATAACTAAACAGTTCATTGGACAAGGTTCACAGCCTCTACCAAGCTTTCAACCTGTTGCAGCTAATCAAACTGCATCTGTAGCAGAAGGAGCGGTATTAAACTTTCAAGTAGTAACTTCAGATAATATAGTAAATCAGTTTGCCGAAGTAGATGCACCAAGTTGGATGACATTAAACCAAACTACTGGTATATTAAGTGGAACTGCTCCAGCTTTTGCGGGAACTTCAGCTGATACTATTGTAGTTAATTGTAAAGCAGGTAATGCTATAGGTGGAACTGTAGACTTTACGGTAACAGTTGGAATAACAGAAGTAACTGGTGGTAATGCGTTACAATTCCCTGCTAGTAATACAGCGGCATTTCTTACGGGTAATGCTTCAAACATATCAGCACTACAAAGAAGTGGTAACGGTACAGGTTCTTCAGATGCTTGGTCTATATCAATGTGGGTTAAACCATCAACAGATACTAGTTCTCAGGCTCTATTCTACTACGGTGGAAATAACTTAACTACAAAAGGTGCTATACAGATAAATCAATTCAGTGGAGGTAATGTGTTACTTAGATTCGGAGACGGAACAGACTTTGTAGCTTACTTTGGTTTAGGTAATTTTACTACTGGTTCTTGGAATCATATCTTAGCTACTTATAGTGGTGCTGATACAATAAACGCAAATGGCGGAGCTGGGGCATTTGGCTTAAGTATAAACGGAGCAAATGGTATTTCACAAATACAAGCTGGTGGAGCTGGTTATTCTGGTTCTATACTAGCTGAGACCTTTAAGGTAGGTAGTCACAATTCGGTAAACTACTTAAAAGGAGCTACAGTGCATCAGGTTGCTATATGGGATTCAAACCAATCTGCGAATCTAGCTACTATATACAACTCAGGTGCAACACAAGACTTAAGTTTATTGAGTCCTGCTCCTGCGCACATACTGCAACCTACTAATTCAGTTACTACAATATCTGACTCAGTTGGTAATGCAGACTTAACAGGATTTGGATTTACAGCTGCAGCATTAGTAACCGATGCACCGTAAACAAAATCTAACACTATACTAATAACCAGTTAATTCATTAAATTATCTTAAATATGAACAATCCAAAAGCAACTAGTATTCTCAATGAGATTCTAACAAAGCTATCTGCGATTACTTCAGTTGAAGATTCTCCTGCAAGCGAGCAAGTAGACGCTGTAGCCGAAGAATTGTCACAAGAAGTTGTTGAGGAAGTTTTGGCAGATGCCATTGACGAATCACCAGAAGTTTCTGAAGAAGTAGTGGAAGCTGCTGCAGAAGGAAGCGAAGAAGTTTTATCTGAAAAATCAGAGGAAGCTGAATTAAGCGGTGCTTATGTTACGGAAGAAGCATTTGCAACTAAGGTTTTAGACATGGAGGCTAAGTTAGCTGAAATGAAATCTTTAATCGAAGTTGAAATGAGTTCGCAGAAGAAACAGAAAGAAGAATTGTCTGCACAAGTAGAGAAACTTTCTGCTCAACCTGCTGCCGAAGCAATCACCCACAACCCAGAATCTGAAACAGAGAAACAACCTGTTTACAATTTCGGAACACAAAGAGCTATGTCTACATTGGACAGAGTATTTAATAGATTAAACAAATAAACAAAAACAAAAATGGCTACAACTACTTCAATTACAACTACTTACGCAGGTGAGTTTGCAGGACAATATGTTGCTGCAAGTTTACTAGAAGCGAAGACTCTATCTCAAGGTGGAATCTCAATCAAACCAAACGTAAAATTCAAAGAAGTTCTAAAGAGATTAGACTTAGATGGTATCGTTAAAGATGCATCTTGTGATTTCGCTGATACTTCTACTATCACGCTAACCGAAAGAATTCTTCAACCTGAAGAGCAACAAGTAAACTTACAAATCTGTAAGTCTGACTTCGTATCTGACTGGGAAGCTGTACAAATGGGATACTCTGCTTATCACAACGTACCTCCAACATTCGCTGACTTCGTTCTAGGACACATTGCAGCTAAAGTTGCTGAGCGTACTGAGCTTTCTATCTGGTCTGGTGATACTGCTAATGATGGTCAATTCGACGGGTTCACTAAGAAACTTTCAGCTGATGCTGGATTGCCTTCTGCTAATGAACTTACTGGAATCGCTATTACTTCTTCTAACGTTATCGAAGAGCTAGGAAAAATCGTTGATGCTATCCCTGCTTCTATGTACGGTGCTGAAGGATTATTTATTTATGTTTCTCAAAATATCGCAAGAGCTTACGTTCGTGCTTTAGGTGGATTTGCTACTGTTACTCAACAAAATGCAGCTGCTTCTGAGAATGTAGGTATTACTTCTATCGGTGGTGCAGGTGTAAACTCTCAAGGTACTATGTGGTATCAAAATGGCGGGCTTATGATAGATGGTGTAAAAATCTTTGTTGCTAACGGATTAGCGAACAACAAAGCAATTGCAACTACTAAAGATAACTTATTCTTCGGTACAGGTTTAGTATCTGACCACAATGAAGTTAAGGTATTAGACATGGCAGACTTAGACGGAAGCCAGAATGCTCGTATCATCATGCGCTTTACCGCAGGAGTTGAGTATGCTATCGTTGAAGACATCGTAACTTACGGTATCGTTAACGCTGCTAACTAGAGTAAATAACTCAAATTAAAGGGGTAGGTTGGACTACGGTTTGCCTACCTTTTTTTTAACTAACTAATAAAAATAAATAACTATGGCATGTCTATTAACACGCTCAAGAGCAGAGGCTTGTAAGGATTCAGTTGCGGGGATTAAAGAAATTTACTTCGTGGACTTTGGTCTTTTAGGTACATACACTCTAGGCGGTAGTGATGAAATTGAAAATGCAACATCTGCATCTGATATTACAGCTCACAAATATCTAGTAAAAGGAAATAACTCCTTTGAAACAACTGTTAATGCTTCTCGTGAGAACGGTACTGTTTTCTTTGAGCAGGTACTTAACATTACTCTTAAGAAACTAACTAAAGAGGATAACAAAGAATTGAAATTATTGGCAGCAGGAAGACCTCATATATTTGTGGTTGACCAGAATGACAATGTATTTTTGATGGGTAAAGAAAATGGTGCTGACGTTACAGCTGGTACTGTTTCTACAGGAAATGCTCTAGGAGACTTTAATGGTTACAACTTAACCTTTACAGCTATGGAGAAACTTCCACCTAACTTTGTTGATGTTGATGCAACAGCAGCTACATTCCCTTTAAGTGAACTTGCAGGGTTAACAGGAACTATTACTATCGGAACACCTGCTTCTGTATAGTTTATAGTATCTTATTTACAATTAAGGGAGTAGTGAAAGCTGCTCCTTTTTTTATGCCTAAAACAGAAAAGCTGGGTATAGTTATTTAAGCATGGAGATACTAACTACATCGGCAAATATTCAGTCATTAAAAATAGTGACTAGAAAAGATTCCGTTTCACCCACAATGACATTAACAGATAAGTCGACTAGAACTTCATCTGAGATAACAGTAACTAAGACCACAGAGGGAGACTATATGGTGCTCTCTGCTGCGTTTAATTTGAAAGAAGGTAATCAGTACTCATATCGAATTAAAGATGGCTTAGAAGAGCTCTATAGAGGTTTAATCTTCTGTACAGACCAAGCTAACCTAGACAACTATTCTGTGAATAAAGACGAGTATGTATCTCAAGGTACATATAATAATGATTTTGTAATTATATAATGAAAAGAAAAAAGCCACAAAGTAAGCCTGAAAGAAAAGTTCAGGATTCAGTTCATGTGATGCAGTTGTCCTCATATACAGCTCCAAAGGTAATGGAGGATAGTAGGGATAAATGGGTAGCATACGGTGAAGATAATAACTACTTTCAATACTTAATCGATAGATACAACGGTTCTCCTACTTCAAATGCTGCTATTAATGGCATCTCTGAAATGATTTACGGTAGAGGATTAGACGCAGTTGACGAAGAGGCTAATGAATCGGATGTAGATTTAATGAAGGAGCTGTTTAAGAAAGACTGTGTAAGAAAGGTATGCTTTGACTTCAAGATGATGGGTCAGGCTGCAATTCAAGTTATATACAGTAAAGACCGCTCAAGAATCGTACAGGTAGAGCATATGCCAATTGAGACTATACGAGCTGAAAAGGCTACTGATGGCATCGTTAAAGGATACTATTACCATCCTAAATGGGCTGACCTTAAAAGAACAGATAAGCCTAAGAGAATCTCTGCATTCGGTTGTAGTGAAGACGGTATTGAGCTTATGTATATCAGACCTTACAAGGCTGGTTTCTATTACTACTCTCCTGTAGATTACCAAGGAGGATTACAGTATTCAGAACTAGAAGAAGAAATAGCTAACTTCCATATATCAAATATACAGAACGGACTTAGCCCAAGTATGCTAATTAACTTCAACAACGGAACTCCAGAGAAGGAGCAAAGAGATGAGATTGAAAGAGCTATATACGAGAAGTTCAGCGGAAGTTCAAACGCAGGTAGATTTATATTGGCATTTAACGATAGCAAAGAATTATCTGCTACAGTAGAACCAATTATACTTAACGATGCACACAAGCAGTATCAGTTCTTATCTGATGAGAGTATGCGTAAGGTAATGGTATCTCACCGTATAGTTTCTCCTATGTTAGTTGGCATAAAAGATAATACAGGATTAGGTAATAATGCACAGGAATTAGAGACTGCATCACTACTTATGGATAATACAGTTATCAGACCAATGCAGGTTACTATACTTGATGAGTTTGAGAAGATACTAGACTATAATGAGATTGACCTAGAACTCTATTTTAAGACGCTACAACCGCTTGAATTTACTGATTTGACTAATGCCATGAGTGATGCCGAGATAGAGAAGGAAACAGGCGTTAAAAGCTCTGAGGTTAAGAGTGAGGAATCAACTAACGAACAAGAAGAATACTAATGGCAACAGCATTATTTATAAAGAGAGAAGACTTAGTAAAGAACACAGCTTTATCTGGCTCAGTAGATACTGATAAGTTTATACAGTTCATTAAGCTAGCTCAGGAGATTCATGTAAGAAACTACCTAGGCTCAGACTTATATGACAGAATAAGCGCAGATATAATTGCAGACACATTAACTGGAAACTACTTAACCTTAGTGAATGATTACATCCAAGATATGCTCATTCATTATGCAATGTCTGAGTATTTACCTTTCGCAGCCTACACTATATCTAACGGAGGAGTACATAAGCATAATTCTGAAAGCAGTCAAAACGCTAGTAAGCCAGAGATAGATACTTTAATTGCAAAGGAACGTAACTACGCAGAATACTATACTAACAGATTCTTAGATTATATGAGCTTTAATGCCTCGTCTAAATTTCCTGAATACTATAGTAATAACAACGAAGAGATATATCCTGATAAAGACACTAACTCAATAGGTTGGGTACTGTAATATGAAGAAAAAGAAAGCAGGAACTTATAAGCCTAAGCAAAAGAACGAAATAAGGCTATCCAGTTACTTAGTAAAGAAAAAAGATGAGCTGGGGAAAAATATACGAGACTAGTCATTGGGGTTGCTATCCAACCTTTTTGAACATAGGGTTTAACAAGATAAATGCTATTAGTACTTGTATAGCAGAGTACATAGCTGCTTTTGTAACCAACTCTAACGTAACAATAGATTCAACAATACAAACAATAGATAGAACAGAATTTTAAACATAAAAAATGGCATCACAAAATTTAAACGTAGGAACAAGTGCAAACTCTAATGATGGGGATACTCTAAGGGGTGCATTCATCAAATTAAAGCAAATGTTTGCTGAGGTTTACGGTCAAACATATTCAGAGCAAGGAGACTTATCTGGTACTGACTTCAAGATTAACGAAAGCAAGTTACAGCTTACTGCTTCTGGTACAGCTTCAGATGACGGTAAAGTATTAACCTACGACCATGCTACAGGAGGATTCTCTTGGGAGGATGCATTCACTGGTACTATTGGTGATATTACAGGTATTGTTGCAGGAGACGGTCTAACAGGCTCTTCTCTATCTTCTGATGAGGCTACAATAAACGTAGTTGCTGGTACAGGTATTACGGTAGCTGCTGATTCTGTTTCTCTTGCTACTTCAGTACAAGATGAGATAACTGCAAACACAGCTAAAGTTGGCATTACTGCTACGCAAGCTGGACATATTACAGCTAACAATGCTAAGGTTTCTGACCAAACGGTTACTTTAACTGATGGAGGTAACGTAACGATTACTGGAACTTATCCTGACTTTACATTATCATCACCCGATGTAGTAGGCGCTGTAACTTCTGTAAATACTGAAGTAGGTGCTGTAGTTTTGGATACTGCAGATATAGCGGAAAACACTAACCTATACTACACAGAGGCTAGAGTAAGTGCAAATACAGATGTTGCAGCAAACACAGCTAAAACAGGCATTACTTCTGGACAGGCTGGAGAGATTACAGCAAACACACTTAAAGTAGGAATCACAACGGCACAAGCTGGAGAGATTACAGCTAATAATGCTAAGTTAACTAACGCAACGCATACAGGTGATGTTACTGGAGATGGAGTATTAACTATTGCAGATGATGTTGTTACCGCTGCTAAACTAGATGTAACTGGTGATGGTACTGCGGGACAACTTCTACAGTCTGATGGTGATGGTTCAATGACGTGGGTAACTGGTGTAACAGGAGATATAACTTCTGTTGCTACTGGTGATGGACTTACTGGTGGAGATACTAGTGGAGACGTAACAATATCTTTAGATGCAACCGTTGCGGGTGATGGTCTTACATTAACTACAGGAGTATTAAGTGTAGATACAATTCAAACTGGAGATGTAGCAAATGATGCTATTACTTCTCCTAAGTTAGCAGAATTTGATGACACCTTTACTGCAGGTACTACTGGAGATATAATCGTATCTAATGGTACTGATTTTATTCACGCAACTATGAGTGGGGATGCCACAATAGTAGCTGGAGGTGCTATTACAATTGCAGACGATGCTGTTAATGCTGATAAGTTAGCAGACTCTATTAATACAGACATTGCAGCTGGTGTAGCTAAAGTATCATTCCCGGGCTTTGGTACTACTGCAGGAACATCTCTAGAAGGAGATACTGCTTTATTACAACTAGGTACTTCAAATAGTACTGCTTTAGCGGGAGATACGGCATTACTACAAATAGGAACAACTGGTTCAACTGCACTTGCTGGAAATACTTCTTTGTTGCAATTAGGAACTAGCAGCTCAACAGCTTTAGCTGGAGATACTGCTTTACTCGCATTAGGTACTTCTAGTTCAACTGCATTAGCAGGAGACACCACAACAATTACTGCACAGCAAATTAGTGATATTACAGGTAACAATGCTAAAACAAGTTTAGAAGATGACTCAGTTGACTACGATAAGTTAAGTGCAGAATTTACAACGTCTACTGGTTTTACAGCGGCAACAAACTTTGATGTAGATTGGAGTACAGCAGCTATGTTTACAACTACATCTTCTATAGCTATGGATTTAGACTTTACTAGTGCAGAAGTTGGTCAAGTAAAAACTATTATAGTAACAGACTCAGGAGGAACATCTGCTCTTACCTTTGATAGTTCAATGACTATAACTACTTTAAATGGAACTTACTCCGCAACAGCAGGAGCAGTAAACTATATTCAAGCAGTCTGCACAGCGACAGACACATTCTTTTTAACCATATCACAAGCAGCATAATGAAAGCAAGATTAGAAGGCGGAAAGGTTGTAAAATACAACACTATTCCAAACAGTTTTAGAGCAATAGGTAAACTAATAGCAGGAGGTGGAGGGAACTTACCTACTGAGAAATTAGAAGAGTACGGATTCTTTGACGTTATAGAACCTGTTTACGATTCAGTAATTCAAGTAGCACACAACATACACCTTGATGATGCCTATGCATATACAGACGTTGATGGTAATGAAGCTACTAGAAATGCATTTGTCTATGATATAAAAGATAAGACGATTTCTGAAACAGTAGCAGAACTTAAGGCAAGTGCGATTAAGGAACTAAAATCTCTAGCTCATAGTAAACTAACAGTTACTGATTGGTATGTTACAAGAAAATCAGAACACGATGTTGATATTCCTTCTGGCATCCAAACAGAGCGTTTTCAAGTGAGGCTAGACGTGAGAAATAAAGAGATAGCAATCAATGCACTTACAACAAAGGCTTCTATATTGAAGTATGACATTAACTTCTAAATTACCTAAATGGCAATTAACGAAAGACTTATAGATACAGCGGTAGCTGCTGGTGGTGATGGTGGTGATGGTTTTACCGAAGAGGTAGATGGATTGATTTTACACTTAGATGCCAATGATGTTGACTCTTATGATGGCGATGGTGATGAGTGGGTTGATATTAGCACATTCAATATTAACCCTAACACATTAACTCAAGCCCCACCAGCATTATCATCTCCTACGCCTTTAATTTCGTATGCTACAAACGATGCTAATTCTTATATAGGAACTACTACTTGGAAGAATTTATCAAGCGCAACTTATAATGCGTCTCTTGGAGGTGCAACCTTTAGCGAAGCTGACGGAAGTAGCTTATATTTTGATGATAGTACTAATGATTCAGTTACCACTACTTACAGTTCTACTAGTGTAAGTGCTGTTACTTGGGAGGGTTGGTTCAAGTTAGACCAAGTAGGTAACAATGAATCCATTGGTAGCTTTTCAGTTAATGGGGGGAATGTAGTTATTTTCGCACAATCCACTAGCACAAATACACCACAGGGTACTTTCGATTATGTTTACGTTAAACACGCAGATTTAGTAGGAGACTGGGTTCATATAGCAATAAAGTTTACTGGTTGGGCTGGGTCTTATTCTACTAGCGCATACGGAGCTGGGATATCGGCACAGGTTTATATCAATGGCTCTTCCACTGGAACTGTAACGGTAACGCCTTACGGTCAAACCTCTACTCACAATACTATATTTAGAGTAATGGGTAATACAACCACCTATAGAGCTAAAGGTCTTCTTAGTGAATTTAGATTCTATGAGTCTGGTCTTTCAGATACAGATGTTTTAGCTAATTATAATCACGGAAGAGTTAAGTTTAACGAGTTAGAAACTGCAGACCTTGCATTACATTTAGATGCAGCTAGCTTTGACGGCTCAACTAATACACCAACTACTTGGACTGCTTTAACTGGTAGTAACGGAACTATTTCGGGTGCTAGTTTTGATAGTGAGCTAGGTAACTGGTTAGATTTTGATGGTAGTAATGATTATGTAAGTATTCCTAGTACTGCTACATCGCCAATTGATGCTAGTGCAAGAAACTTTACCTTCTCTATGTGGATAAATAGAGATTCAACTGGATATGCCCCTTTAATTACTAAATACGGAACTAATACTAATACAAGAAGCTGGTACTTTCAAGTAGACACTTCTGGTCGGTTACAAATGGGTTGGTGGAATGGCTCATCTATTGTATATAAAACAGCAACATCTGCAATCGTTAACACTACAAGTCAATGGTATCACGTAGCGTTATCAGTTAATGCCTCAACAATGGATTTTTATGTTGATGGGGTTTTAAAGGATTCTTTAACTGGAAGCGTTACTCACAGAGGTGGAGGTAATGAGCCTATTATTATAGGGAGTCAAGCTAGTGGTAATTACAACTTCTTTAATGGTAAAATAGGTCAAGTGAGGCTGTACGATTCAGCTTTAACTTCTAACCAAATAAAAGGTAATTATCTATCTACAGCTAACTTATATCCTAATGGGTTTGATGGGACTTTAGGAACTGGTAGTACAAAGCCTACTTGGAATAGTGGAGGTTACTTTGATTTTGATGGGAGTAATGATAAGATAACTTTACCCAATACAATGCTTTCTATGTTTGATGTTTCTAATAGGACTATGTCTATGTGGTTTTGGACAGATAACCAAAGTAGCGGAACTCAAATTCCTTTTACTATTAAAGGTGCAGATTTAGATTTTGGGTTAATGAGTGTTGAGATTACCAATTCTAGTAACACATTAAAATTACAAGTCGGGTACGGTAGTGTAACAAATTCATTAACGATGGATGCTTGGAATCATATCGCTATAGTTCAACAAGATGCTTCCTATGAAGGTTTTTTGAATGGAACTTCTATTGGAACATCAGGCTCGGCTAAAAATACATTCTCAGGAACGGATTTTATATTAGGTCAATATTCAGGAGGTTCATATCCTTTTAACGGAAGAATAAGCAATTTGAAATTATACTCTAGAGCTTTAACAGGAACAGAAATAACAGCTTTACATACAGCAGGTCGATAATGCAAGATTTGAAGATATACGGATTAAGTGTTGGAGCAGTTCTATTTAGTGCTGTGAACGAAATCAACCCTATACTTCAGACCTTTGTACTAATACTATCCTTAGTCTATACAGCAATTGGTATATATAAACAAATAAATAAATAATATGAAATCTAGAGACTTAATACATTACTGTGGTGCAGCCGGAATATTCCTAATGGTTATTCTATTACTACTTTACCTAGCAAACAATTCTATTCCTTCAGATAATAAAGATATATTCGTATCTATTACAGGTATGATAGTTGGAAGTTTATCTGTAGTTATCTATGCCCTTATAGGACGCAATCCAGAAGAGGTGGCTAGTTTACAGTCTAAGGTAGAATCTCAATCTAAGCATATAGAAATGCTTGTTCAGCAAAAGGATGACATCGAAGAGATGTTGATTGACTTACAGGGCAACCTAGTTGAGACCTTATTCGACAATAAGAAATAGTATGTTACATTTTGAGCTTAATGAATTTGATTCACCAGATGACCAAGGTAGTGGAAAGTATATGGACGAGAGCTTCTTATCTATGTTGGATGATGCTAGGGGCATCGCTGGTATTCCCTTTGCAATTAATAGCGGATTCAGAACTCCTAGTCATAATGCCTACGTTGGCGGAAAAAAACAAAGCAGCCATCAGTTTGGATACGCAGTTGACTTGCATTGTACAGACTCAAGAAGCAGATTCATTATTATTGATGCCCTTATTAAAGCAGGTTTCAATCGTATCGGAGTTGGTAATACCTTCATCCATGTTGACTCAGACCCAGACAAGGACGCTGACGTTATATGGACTTACTAGTACATCAGGAAATACACTATGTGGAAAGTTTTATTAGGCTTATTAAAAGGTGGTAATGGCGGTAAATCTCCTGCAGGCAACTTAGCTTGGGAGATTAGAGAAGCCATTAAGGGTAAGGAGTTAGACCCAAATGAGCTAATCCAATTACAGACTAAGATTAACGAAGTAGAAGCAGGACATAGAAGTGTCTTTGTTGCTGGTTGGAGACCATTCATAGGATGGGTATGTGGCTTTGCTTTGGCATATAATTTCATAATACGTGATTTATTTATATGGGCATTGAAACCAGAAGACGTTCCTCCAGCTCTAGCTATGGAGCATTTAATGACTGTGCTTTTAGGTATGCTAGGACTCGGTGGCTTAAGGACTTACGAGAAGATTAACGACAAGACTAAGTAGACATTTTGATTATTGCAGATAATGTTGTACATTCGCTGTGTAGAAATCTACTAAACTTCTGTCATAATCGTTAGGCAGTTGGTTCAGATAACCTTAGCCGTAACAATTGCATCAGTATCCTTATTTCATTTCGTATACCCACAACTGATATTCAAGTTGCCGCACAAGAACGCTAACCAGTAATGTAGCAATTACATATAAATGATTAAAGGTGTGGGGTAAATAAAATTATACTTACTACACAATTATATGCCACAGAAGTATATGCCACACAATAATAACTGTACTACAAGATTACCCGATAAAGAAAAGAAAACAACAGAGTTTAAATTTAATTACAACCTTACACACACAAACCTATGAGAATCGTAACTACAGACTTAGCAAGAGAAATTGCACTTGACTTTAACAAGAGTATACAACAGAGGGTAGATGCCCTATTAAAAGCTGACTGCAGTAATTATACTAACCTTGGCATCGATTCAACCGAATCAGAACGTACACTAGTTCGTGGTACAAGTAAAGACATATACCAGTTAGTTAATTTGATTGATGAAGAAACAGGAAGTTTGTTATTAAATAGCATTGATAGTTAAGGACAATAGCTTATCTTTGTATAACTCCTTGTCAGAGTAATCCTTTTTTATGTTTTCGAAGTGCAGAGTTAATTCTTTGCACTTTTTTTTATATTTATTTTGTCGTTAGCAATATTTATTATATATTTGTAGAAAGAAACAATTATGAAAACAATGACCATTAACGAAAAGCTGTTTAACTTACAGCAAGAGATTGGAACTATTAGCAAGGACGCTAAGAATCCATTTTACAAGTCTAAGTATTTTGACATCAACAGTCTTATCAATCAGCTTCAGCCTTTGCTAAAGAAGAATAGATTGTTATTACTACAGCCTATAGAAGAAGATATGGTAGTAAGTAAACTAATATGTATAGACGGAACAGGTGCAGTTATATCTGGTCTTAGATTACCTGAGATAAACGACCCTCAGAAATTAGGAAGTGCTATTACATACTATAGACGTTATACTTTGGCATCTCTATTAGGACTACAAGCGGTAGATGATGACGCAAATATTGCAAGTGGTGCTACTTCTATGGCATCAAGCAATGAAGAATTACCTTGGCTTAACGAGGACTCACCTCAATACAAAGCGGTAAAGACAGCCTTGACAAAAGGGACTGCTACAATAGCAGACGTAAGAAAGAAATTTAAAGTAAGCAAGAAGGTAGAAGCCCTTCTAAAATAATAATTCTAATTTAATATTTAATACTATGAGTGAGCAAAAAGAAAAGAAGTACGTTGGAAATGGAACACAGTCAGGTGAATTCTATGTAAACATTTCGCTAAAGAAAAGTCAGTTAGAGCCACACTACTATGAGTACAATGGTGAACAGTATGTTCGATTAACTATTGGTAAATTGAAAGAAGAAAACCAATGGGGTAAGACTCATAGCGTTTGGGTAAATGAGTATAAGAAAGATACTGAGCAAGCAAGTACTAAAGCTCCTGTAAGTGAAGGAGACGGTTTACCATTCTAAATTAACTTAGTAGCAGGGGGCATAATTTTGCCCCTTATTACTTTAAACTATATCACATGGCTAAAGCTAAATTTATAAAAGTAAAATACGGTTTCATTGATGAGGAATTATCATCATCTGAATGGAGTTTACTATCCTACCTATCTTCTTTGACGGGTAAAGCTGAAGTAATCAACGCTTCAAATGCACACCTAGCTGAATCTTTAGGCATCAGTGAAAGAACTGTATGCAGAGGATTAAACAGGATTGAAGACCTTGAGCTTATAGTAAGAGAAACAAAGAACAATGGACACTACGGAATGAGCAGAAGGATTACAATAGCTCAACCAGTTAAAACAGCATACTATAGATAATGGGTAATTTCTCAGACTTAGGCATTCAAGTAAAAGGTAACAACGAGCAACAGAAGACTCGGTGTCCTAACTGTGTTAAGCTAAATAAGGAGAACTGGAAAGACTTATCCCTATCTATAAACCTAAAGGAAAACATATACAACTGCCATAAGTGTGGTTGGAACGGAAAGATTAAAACAGACAAGGCTATGACAATAAGCTACAACAAACCAACTAAGGATTCTATGAGGTCTCTTACCGAACAAGGCAGAGAGTTTCTACTTAAACGTGGCATCACTAACGAGGTTATTATCAATAATAAAATAGTGTCAACTTCTGACGGTAATAGTATACTGTTTCCATACTTCAGAAAAGGCGAACTAATAAACTATAAGACTAGGGGCATAAGTGCTAAGTCATTTATGCAATCTAAGAATGCTGAACCGTTAGTATATAACTACGATAGGTGTAAGGATGCCAAGACTATAGTTATCTGTGAAGGTGAGATGGACTCTCTATCATGGGAGGTTGCGGGAATGGAAGCACATACATCCGTAAACATGGGTGCGCCTAATGTAGGTGATAAGAATATAGATAGAAAGCTAGAGTGCTTAAATACTTCCTACGATATCTTTGAAGAAGCTACTAAAATATACGTAGCTACAGATGAGGATGAGAACGGCAGAAACCTACAGAAAGAACTAGTTAGAAGGTTTGGAGTAGACAAGTGCTTATTAGTCGATTTAAAGCCCTTTAAGGATGCCAATGAGGTTCTCATAGCGGAAGGGGTAGAAAGTCTCAAGAAACGGCTTAAAACAGCCTCTACGCCGAAGGTAGAAGGTATCTTTGGAGTGAGTGATGTAAGAGAGTCTATGTTAGATGGTTTTCATAATGGTCAGGATAGAGGAACTACTACACATATTCCCTTAGTAGATAAGGCATGGACATGGAGAAGTGGTGAGGTTAACATATGGACAGGTTACCAGAATGAAGGTAAGTCTATGTTTCTTAATCAACTTGCTACATTGAAGGCGGCATTAGATGGTCATAGGTTTGGAGTATTTAGTCCAGAGAATATGCCAATGAATGACTTCTTTAATGACATCATAGAAATGTATGTAGGTAAGAGTACTGACCCGTACTATAAGGATAATCAAATGTCTATCTCAGAGTATGAAGAGGCTATGGATTTTGTACAGAAGCACTTCTTTGTTATATACCCTAGGAAGGATTTTCAGTTATCTACATTGTTTCAGAGAGCAAAGCACCTTGTAAAAACTAAAGGTATTAATGCACTTATAATAGACCCATACAATACAGTTCAACATAAGATGAGAAATGGTGAGCGTGAAGACCTGTATATATCTAGGTTTATGTCAGAGCTAAAGATGTTTGCATTAGACTACAGTATATCTGTACATTTAGTTGCACATCAGGTAACACCTCAAAAGGATGAGTCTGGAAGATACTACAAACCAGATGTTAATCGTGTAAAGGGTGGTGGTACATTTGCAGATAAGGCTGACAACGTGATGTTTATATGGAGACCTGACAGAGGTTTGGATTTCTCCAGTACAAACGTTACCTTTGGGTCACAGAAGATAAAGAAACAGAAACTTGTAGGTAGACCACAAGAGATAGAGAATATAGATTTTGAAGTGAGGGAGCAGAGATATTATTTTAACGGAGTAACACCCTTCACTAAAGTAGATGATAAAAGAAGAGAAGAGGGAGTTTAGTATTCCCACACATATTAAGCACAAGGGTAAGAATATCTACCTGAATTTGAATGCCTATAGAAACTGGCATCATTTCAACAGCAATACCTACAAGAAAAATTACAAGGCTAGAATCTATGAAATATTAGACTCTAGCTTTCTCTTTTCAGGTAAGGTTCATATAGAGTATACCTACTACTCCCCAGACAAGCGTGTAAGAGATTTAATGAACGTTATCTCTATAGCAGATAAGTTTCTGCAGGACGCTTTAGTGGAATTAGGTTATATAAGTGCAGACGATACTAGTGTAGTTGTAAAGATTACTTCTATATTTGGTGGCATGGATAGAGAGAATTCAAGAATAGACGTTAAAATAACTAACTTTAAACAAGAATAATATGTATGTAACAGTATACCCAATTTACGGTATAGTCTTTGGTTTCAGCTACTGGAACTCCGATATGGATGAATTTCCACAAGAAGACGAACAAACAAAGGAACACGCAATCCAATTGACTCTTGGAATAATAGGTGTAACCTTTACTGCATGGAAGAACAACGGTTAATAGATAAGTTAGCAGACAAGCACGAAGACTGGATTCGAATGGCTAAATCCTTCGGAGCAGATAATGAGCAGTCAAACGAACTAGTTCAGTCTATGTACGTTAGATTAGTAAAGTATGTAGATGCAGACAGCGAAAGAATAATGTACACTAAGGATGAGGTTAACACATACTATGTTTACGTTACACTAAGAAACCTATTTCTATCTAATGCACATTCGTACAAGAGTGACTGCGATTTAGATGATACAAGTAAGTCGGCACAAAAGGCTTATATCAGTCAAGACTTAGATTTAATATTTGAGCAGGCTCATAAAGCATTATTTGATAAGATAGATGCAATTGTAAATGAGTGGTACTGGTACGATAAGAAATTGTGGGGAATCCACTTCTATGATAAAGTAAGTATGAGGGGAATAGCCGCTGATACTAAAATAAGTTTAAGTTCAATATTTAATACACTAAAAAATGGTAAAGAAAAAGTCCGCAACCAAGTCGGTAAAGAGTACGAAAACTACTGCAAAGCCAAAAGCAAAAAAATCAACAATAACAAAGCCTAAAGCAACAGGTCTAGGAGACACCGTAGAAGCTGTTTTAAAGGCTACAGGAGTCGATAAAGTAGCTAAGTGGATACTTGGTGAGGATTGTGGCTGTGAGGCTCGGAAAACGACTCTAAACAGGTTGTTTCCATACAAGAATCCTAACTGCTTAACAGAGGAAGAGTTTCAGTACTTAGACGAATGGTTCTCTACTAATAGAAATTCAGTAACCAACCAACAACAAAAGGCGCTAGTGACAATAAGTAATAGGGTCTTTGATGAGAATGCCAAGACTAGTAGCTGTACAAGTTGCTTCTTAAAGTCTGTGCAAAGTAGATTGAAAGTAATTCATGCCGAGTACTTAAAAGAGAAAGAATAGATGAGCTTAATTAGAAATAGTAAATTAGTTAACCAAGCAGTAGATTTTACTGGAGTGCAGAGTGGTAAGATACATCCTAGTGATGTAGACTTTGTGCTTGAATTCAGTAATAAGATACTTATATTAGGTGAGGTTAAGAGGCGCTATAATCGCATACCTAAAGGTCAGGAGTATCTACTAACTAGGATAGCTGATAGATGGGGTGATGCAGGTATTGTGCTAAAGGTAGAGCATGAGCATGATAACGAGGACACTAATATTCCGTTGAAGGATTGCTTCGTTACTAGGATATACGTAGATAAGACGTGGAAGAACTACGAGTACGGTGAAGAGCCTATAATACCATTCCTTAATAGAATAGGGATAGTATACAACAACAAGAAATGCCAATTTGAAGAAGAAATAAATGCACAGTAGAGATAGCAATTACGAAGATTATTACGAGAAGATGTGGACAGCCAATACAACACAAGACCCTAATCAGGTTAATTTAGAAACAGATATTGTAGTTCAAGAGGTTAAGGAGCTGTATGAGAAGCGTAGTCAGGTTGGTATAAACAAGTATGGCACTACGTTAGAGAATAGTACTCAGAGTACCTTAGAGTTTATACAACACCTACAGGAGGAGCTTATGGATGCTACACTATATCTACAGAAAATAAAACACCTAATAAAGTAATTATGACAATTAAAATGCAACCCAAGAAGTACGAAGAGCAAAAAGAATTCAACCAGCGATGTATGAATAACGCTCAGTTAGGCAGTAGTTATCCTAATAGAGATGATAGATTTACGGTATGTCAGATGCTCTGGAAAAAGAATTTCGACCCTAAACAGTAGTTATTAACTAAAGTTTGTTTATATTTGTTGAAACATAAACAGATAAAAACATGAAAGCACTATTTAAATTGCCCAAGTTTATTACAGCGATGGTATTCCTTGCTGTTTTTTACCTAATTGAAACCTTACTAATGATAGTCTACTTAATAGTAGAAACACCTATGTCTTGGTTACTTGACAGGGTTGAAGGTATTATTAAGTACTTAGTTAAAAATATATAGACATGGGAAAGACAAAAGAATTATTCGAAGAGTTACAGTTTGAAAGCAATATTGGTGAAGAAGCTAGAGCTGAATTGCATTGGATGGAACAGGAATGGTTAGAAAGAAATAATAAGTAATATGGTATTTACATTAGATGGTACAGCTTGGAGTGAGAAGAAGCTGCTAAAAAAAATGGAAGGTGATGAGTTCTACTTCGGTTCAGAAGGAAAGCTATACTTATCTTCTTCATCAATTAAGGGCTTATCTAAAGACCCTAATAAGTTTATCTACAACCTAGAGAGTGAGGAGGAAGCTGAGTACAAGCCTAACCCTGCATTTGACTTTGGTTCATTATTCCACTGGTACATATTAGAGCCTCACGTTTATAAGGAGCAGGTATTTGTAGATGTAGATAGAAGAGCAGGTCAGGAATGGAAGGAAGCTGTAGCAGAGCATGGCAGAGTATTCTTAAAGAAGGATAAAGATAAGGTTGAGGAATTAGCTGAACGATTTATGTCTTGTGGTAGGATAAGTGATTTACTTAAGAACAGCACACCAGAAGTTCCTGCAGTTGGAACCATAGATGGTATATGCTTTCGTGCTAAGGCTGATATACTAGGTAAAGGTTTCATTGCTGACTTGAAGACTACTGCAAACCTAAAGTGGTTTAAGCAGGATGCCAGAAAGTTTGGTTATGCAGCTCAAGTATATATTTACTGTCATTTGTTTAACGTTGATTATAGAAACTGGGCATTTATAGCTGTAGATAAGGTTACAGGTGAGTTTGGTTTCTTTACAATATCAGAAAGGTTCTACTTAAGTGGTAAGGAAATAGTAGATAGGGGTATTGCTAACTATAAGGATATTATGGCTGGTAAGAGAGACTTTGAACCATTCTACATAGAAGATGTTATATGAGTTACTACAGTAAGAACGAGTGTTACGCAGATGTGTTTATGGCTTTAACTACAGGTATAGTAGAAGAGTCTGAATTATATTTACTTAGACAATACTACGAAGATACTGAACAATACGAGTGCTGTCAAGGATTAGTTGAGGCATACATTGATTACAAAAAAGAATTAGAAGATGTTACAGAAGATAAAGGAGTTAGTACAGATTGAAACAAAAATAAGAGATATATCTAAAAGAAGTAGGCTACCAGATATAGTTGATGCCAGAGTAATGTATTATTACTTAGCTAAAAAATACACAGGACTTAGTTATCATAGGATAGCAAGGTCAATAGATAGAGACCACGCTACCGCTTTACATGGTATGAAGTCTTATGGTAATTGGAATTTTGCATCACTTCAATACAAGAAACAACTTGATAAGTTGCACGCTATAGAGCGGTTAGTTCCTGAGATTGAGGAATCACATATAGAGCCTGCAGATTTACATGAACTATTTAAGGCTAGGAATATAGCTTTGAATTCACAGGTATCTGAGCTTTTAAATGAAATAAAGCAAAAGGATGCAGAGATAAAAAGACTTAGTAGTTGGAGAACCGTTTAAACCATGAATTATGTTTTATATATTTGGAAGTTTGATACTAGTAATGATGTTAATGATTGAATAATGGAAGAAGAAAAGAAACCAGATGGTCGTAGAAACAATGGAGCTGTAAAAGGTATATCCAGAGGAGCAGGTAGACCTCGTAAGACCAAGAACAAGGACATTGATAAGATGACCTTAAACGCCTTAAAGAAAGCCTTTGGTAGCGAGGAGAAAGCATGGATAGAGATAGCTAAACTAGCTAAGGGAGGTTCTACCCAGCACATGAAGTGGCTACTAGAATATAGATACGGTAGACCTAAAGAGCAACAAAGCATACAAATAGACACTAAGATTAACATACCCGTGATTGAATTCGCAAAACCCGATACAATAGATATAACACCAGAAGATGAAAGAATCGAGCTTAATAGAGATGAGAAATAGAATTGATGTGTTAGAGAGTGCAGTTACATACTGCCTAACTACTATCAAAGAATTAGAAGGATACATTGCAACTAAGGCTGCAGAGAATGTAGAGGTTATTGATGCTGAAGAAGCTGTAATTGAATAAGGTAGAGCTACATGATAAGTACCAACCCTTATTTCACTCTGATAGCAGATACTTTGTTATTACAGGAGGTAGGGGTTCTGGTAAATCGTTTGCTGTAACAGTATTCTTAGCACTCCTAACGTACGCTTTAGATAATAGGATACTGTTTACTAGGTACACCATGAGTTCAGCAGGTATGTCTATTATACCAGAATTCTTAGAGAAGCTAGAGTTAATGGGAGTATCAGATAACTTTGACGTAACCAAGGTTGATATTAAGAATAAAGCTACAGACAGTTCAATATACTTTAGTGGCATCAAGACTGCGTCAGGTGACCAGACAGCAAAGCTAAAATCTATAGCAGGTGTAAATACATTTGTACTGGATGAAGCTGAAGAGCTGGTAGATGAGGAGAGTTTTGATAAGATTGACTTCTCTATTAGGTCTAAGGATGCCACAAACAGGTGTCTGTTAATTCTAAATCCTACTACAAAGGAGCATTGGATATACCAGAGGTTCTTCCAGAATAGAGGCATACCTGATGGTTTTAACGGTACTAAGGATGGTGTAACATATATACATACAACTTACTTAGACAACATTGATAATCTATCAGAGTCATTCGTTAATCAGTTAGAGCAAATGAAGGTGCGCAGACCTGATAAGTATAAGCATCAGATAATGGGAGGTTGGTTGCAACGTGCAGAAGGTGTAGTATTTACTGACTGGCAAGTAGGTTCTTATAACTCAGAGATGAAGCTAACTTGTTATGGCTTAGACATCGGATTTAGTAGAGATGAAAGCGTGCTTACAGAGGTATCAGTAGATAAGATAAGAAAAATTATCTGGGTCAAAGAACACTTCTACAAGAAGGGATTAGTTACCTCTAATATATATGACCTATGCGTTAGACACGCAGGTAAGAACCTTATAGTAATAGACAGTAGTGAGCCTAGGCTTATCTCTGAACTGAGTACTAGAGGACTGAATGTTACTCCATGTATGAAGAAGAAGGGGAGTATTTTAGCAGGTATAGCACTTATGCAAGACTACAATATTGTACTTCAAGGAGAGAATTTAGTGAAGGAGTTTAATAATTATGTATGGGATGTTAGAGGTGTAAAGCCGAGAGATGCCTATAATCATGGAGTAGATAGTATGCGCTATGCTATTGAGTATCTGCTACTTAGAACTAATCCTAAAGGAAGTTATGTAGTAAGTTAGGTAATTACAGATATTATCTGTATATTTGAGTGTTCAATAGTAATACCTACAGTTTGTTTATTTTTTTTCATCATTGATTCCCTCTAGTTTTAGATTCTAGGGGGTTTTTTTGTACGTTATAATGACAGAAGTGACAGGATTTTATATATTTTTTACATATTCATTTGGTTATGTCGTTTGGAGGTTGTAGATTTGTATAAATAATAAAACAAAAAGCTATGACAAATGCAGTATTTACAATTATCAACAAGCTAGTATCTTCAGGAAAGATATTCTCAGCTAACTTTACTAAAGCAGATGGTACACTACGTACTATGAATTGCAGAGTAGGAGTACAAAAGAACCTTAAAGGTGTTGGCATCAAGTACGACACCCGTAAAGCCCATAACATAATCGTGTTTGATATGAATGCAGACGGCTACAGAACTATCAAGACAGATAGACTTAACTGGATACAAATAGAAGGTAAAAGATATAACTTCGAAACACTTTAATCATGACTAAAGAAGAGATAAAAGAATATGGTAAAAAATATAGAGCAGCAAACAGGGAAAGAGAAGCTGACAGAAATAGAGCTTGGAAAGAAAAAAATAAAGAGAAAGTAGCTGTCAGAATGAAAGCTTGGACAGACGCCAAAAAACATGAACCTGTAGTTTATTACTTACCAGAGCATCATTATATAGGGGTAACTGACTGTTTGTACACTAGATTAAGAAACCATAGAAATAACAACAACCGTTTAATAGGAGACTGCGAAATTATATACACTGCTAAAGATATGACAGAAGCTAGAGCAGTAGAGAGGTATATGCACTACGAAATGGGTTATAATGGTAGATACGGAGGAACTAAAGGATACTAACAACTAAATATAAATAAATGAAAAAAGCAATAATGTATTATGCGTTTAATCAAGAAAGCATCTTTCTGGAAGCTGCCACTTTCGCTGAAAGTAACGATTTAACTTTGATTGGGGAGTTTGGCGATATAAGGGAAGAGGAAGGCTCTGATTTAGATGATGTTATAGACAGTTTAATGTACTGGATTG